>TARA_R110002153_G_scaffold25502_7_pt1 | contig 23135 bp, 21 predicted proteins | sample TARA_R110002153 | Tara Oceans TARA_R110002153 (sample SAMEA4398193) | marine metagenome | biome: Polar Biome; feature: [SRF] surface water layer (ENVO:00010504); material: water (ENVO:00002006), including particulate matter (ENVO:01000060) such as... | depth 5 m | reverse complement strand
GCCAACTTTAGTGGCTAAAGGGGTAGATGAAATGGCCATGCATATTCGTACTATTGCCAATGCACATGAAGTACCTATAGTGGCATCTCCGATGCTAGCGAGGGCGATTTATTATTCCACTGAAGCAGAACACGAAATTCCAGAAAAACTGTTTATGGCCGTCGCCCAAGTCCTAGCCTATGTTTACCAATTAAAAGCCTTTAAGCAAGGTAAAGGTAAACGTCCTAATCCTTTAAAAAGTAACTTGCCTATCCCTCCTGAGTTAAGACGTTAAGTGTCATTTATTCTAAAGATTCCTTTTTATCAATAGACTTGGCGCACTAGTTGCTTTTACTCCTTTCAAGGGTTAACAAATTCAACAAAGCGTCAATATCTCGTTTATGCAATTAGCTTCCTATTTTAATCGATTTGATAAAAACCATTTTAAGTCAGCGGCAACTGGTTTAGGCGCACCAATAGTCTTGTTAGCAATAATGGGTATGGTGATCCTGCCCATGCCTGCATTTTTATTGGATATTCTATTCAGTTTCAATATCGCCTTGTCTTTAGTGGTTATCTTGGTGTCAGTGTTTACTAAGAAACCCGTTGATTTTGGTATTTTCCCATTAGTATTACTTATTGCGACTGTATTACGACTTGCCTTAAATGTGGCGTCCACAAGGATAGTTTTACTTGAAGGCCACGAAGGGGGCGATGCAGCAGGTAAGGTGATACAAGCTTTTGGTGAAGTTGTTATTGGGGGTAACTATGCGGTAGGTATAGTGGTCTTTGCAATTTTACTGATTATTAACTTTAAAGTAGTTACCGCCGGCGCTGGGCGTATTTCAGAAGTCAGTGCACGTTTTACTTTGGATGCCATGCCCGGTAAACAAATGGCCATAGATGCAGACTTAAATGCAGGATTTATTGATTCTGATGAGGCCCGTAAACGTCGTTTTGAAATCACCAGTGAAGCTGACTTCTATGGTTCTATGGACGGTGCCTCCAAATTTGTAAAAGGTGATGCGGTAGCGGGTTTATTCATTATGTTGATTAACATAGTGGGGGGCTTGTTTATTGGTATGATCCAGCACGACTTGGCTTTTGGCGATGCCATTGAAATTTACACCTTATTGACCATAGGTGATGGATTAGTGGCACAAATTCCGTCGTTATTGCTGTCAGTTGCGACCGCCATTATTGTGACAAGAGAAAACGACTCACAAGAAATGGGCAAAGAATTAACTAGACAATTAGGTAATCAACGAGCGCTTTATATTACCGCTGGTATCTTGTTTGTGATGGGTATTGTTCCCGGGATGCCTCACGTTGCCTTTTTAGGTTTTAGTGCTGTGGTGGGTGGTTACGCTTATTACAGTAACTGGCGCCAACAGAAAATTGCCAATGAGCCAGAGATTGTTAAGTCTTTACCTGAAAAAAATCAACAACCTGCAGAAATAAAGGAGCTTGGTTGGGATGACGTTCAACATGTTGACACCATAGGTTTAGAAGTGGGTTATAGGTTGATCCCATTGGTCGATAAAGCTCAGGGTGGTGAATTGCTTACACGTATTAAAGGTGTACGTAAAAAATTATCTCAAGAATTGGGTTTCTTGATCCCTCCGGTACATATTCGCGACAATTTAGATTTAAGCCCGAATAACTACACTATTGCAATGTTAGGCGTCACTGTTGGTGAAGCTGAACTGAGTCACGATGATGAGTTGGCGATTAATCCCGGACAAGTATTTGGCAAATTAGAAGGTAAAGCAACTAAGGATCCTGCCTTTGGACTTGATGCCGTGTGGATCAGAGCCAATCAAAGAGAACATGCACAAACCCTTGGGTATACGGTAGTGGATGCCGCTACTGTTGTGGCTACACATTTAAGTCAATTGTTAACCAACAACGCGTATCAACTGTTAGGCCATGAAGAAGTACAACAATTATTAGATTTGTTAGCCAAAAATAGTCCCAAATTAGTTGAAGGTTTAGTACCTGATATATTGCCTTTGAGTACTGTAGTTAAAGTCTTGCAAACCATGCTTTATGAAGGTGTGCCCATAAGAGATATGCGCACCATAGTACAGACCTTATGTGAGTTTGGTCCAAAAAGCCAAGATCCTGACGTTTTGGTGTCAGCGGTGCGTATCGCACTTAAACGCTTAATTGTGCAAGAAATAAACGGAGGATTGGCGGAAATCCCTGTTATTACTTTGGCGCCAGAATTGGAACAGATGTTGCACCAGTCACTTCAAGCTGGTGGAGCAGATGGTGCAGGAATTGAACCCGGCCTAGCAGAACGTTTACAAGGTTCGTTGAACGATGCTGCGCAACAACAAGAATTAGCAGGTGAACCTGCAGTTTTATTGACCTCAGGTATGTTAAGGCCTGTATTATCAAAATTCTTAAAACACTCAGTGAGTGGGTTACATGTATTGTCTTATCAGGAGATACCTGATGACAAACAAATTAAAATTGTCAGTGCCGTGGGTCAATAATCTGACGGGATGAGCAAGCGTAGTGTTGGTATTTAAGGGGTATATATGAAAATCAGACGTTTTTATGGCAAAGATATGCGAGAAGCACTCAAACAAGTTAAAGACGAGTTGGGTGGTGAAGCGGTTATTATGTCCAATAAAAAACATGCTGACGGTATCGAGATAGTGGCTGCCTACGACAAAGAGCCTGATGCACAGCTAATGCCTAATAAATCTGAGCCTACAAGTAAAGCTAGTCAAACTAGAAAAACACCGACTTTAAGTGAGATTATTGGTGATTCTGGACCTGATAGTTTAAAAGCATTGTTGGAAAAACAGTCACAGTCTGCCTCTCCCACACAAATTAAAGACCTAAAGCAGGTACCTGAAAAACAGCAGCAAGTGTATTCAAGTAGTGCGGTTGCTGCTCAGCAAAATAACCAGCAACAAGATGCACTCAAAGAAATGCGTCAAGAGTTATCGTCTTTGCGACACATTTTGCAATTCCAAGTATCTGGCTTGATTGAACAAGAAAAGAATCGCAAACATCCACTGCATGGATATTTGTTGCAAAGGTTACAACAAATGGGGATCTCGGATGCCTTAGCTGAAGAAGTGGTGTCTTACGCGCCTGAAGAGGCTGATGAGAGACAATCTTGGTTGTTTCTTCTTAAACTTTTGGCTAATAGATTACAAACCAAACCTGATGATATCCTGTCCCAACCCGGTGTGGTGGCGCTAATGGGACCTACTGGTACAGGTAAAACCACTACTATCGCTAAACTCGCTGCTCAAGCGGCACAAAAATATGGCGTTGAGCAAGTGGCTATTATTACCTTGGATAATTATCGAATAGGTGCATACGAACAAATTGCTACCTATGGAAAAATTATTGGCTGCAGTGTTAAACAAGCTCAAAATTCAAACGAACTATCAGATTTACTTTATCAGTTTAGAAATAAGCGTTTGGTATTAGTCGATACCGCTGGTTTTAGTCAGAAAGATGCTAGACTAATCAAACAGTTAGAAACAATGAAACAGAACTCTTGTGCTAATATCAGAAATTATTTAGTGATGCAGGCTAACTGTCAGTATCGAGTCATGCAACAAACAGTAAATGAGTATCGACAGATTTCTTTACAAGGGTGTATATTGACTAAATTAGATGAGTGTTACAGTTTAGGAGAGGTAATCAGTGTGGCAATTGAGAACAAATTAAAAATTTGTTATTTGGCTGATGGGCAACGGGTACCTGAAGATTTACAATCTGCAAGCACTAAATTTTTAATTACTAGTGCTGCGAAGCTTTATAAAAAATACGGTTTAATTCATACTAGCGCTAACCACGTTAATAACGCAGTAGTAGCAGTATGATTGAGGACCAAGCGAGTAGCTTAAGAAGAATGAATCAATCTAGATTAATAAAAGTAATAGCCGTGACAGGTGGAAAGGGTGGAGTGGGGAAAACAAATGTTACCCTCAATACTGCTATATCACTTGCGCAACAAGGCAAAAGAGTCATGGTGTTAGATGCAGATTTAGGCTTAGCTAACGTTGACGTACTTTTAGGTCTTAGGGTAGAAAAAAATCTGTCTCATGTATTATCGGGCGAATGTACTCTAGATGAAGTGTTAGTTGAAGGTCCCTACGGGATTAAAATTGCTCCAGCTACCTCTGGTAGCCAATCGATGACAGAGCTTACGCCCACTGAACACGCAGGTCTTATTCGGGCGTTTAGTGAATTACAATCAAAAATTGATGTGCTAATTGTTGACACTGCTGCTGGTATATCAGACATGGTATTAAGTTTTTCCAAGGCATCACAGGACATTATGATGGTTGTCTGTGACGAACCAACATCACTTACCGATGCTTATGCTCTGATAAAAATTCTGAATAAAGAACATGGCATATTTCGTTTTAAAATTGTTGCCAATATGGTGCGCAGTATGCGTGAAGGTGACGAATTGTTTTCCAAATTAACTAAAGTGACCAATAGATTTTTAGATGTGGCACTAGAACTTGTAGCCGTTATTCCATTTGATGAAAATGTTCGCAAGTCGGTCAGAAAACAAAAAGCAGTAGTGGAAGCATTTCCTACTTCACCTGCAGCTATGGCTATTCGAAAGCTCGCCAAAAAAGCAATGGAGTGGCCCATTCCAAATCAACCAGGTGGTCATCTAGAATTTTTCCTAGAACAATTGGTCACAAAAAAAACAGTGGGTGACGACAGGTGAGTAGTAAAGCAGCTGCTTATCAACAACTGGCTGATAAGAATGAGTTGGTTGAAAGACACGCGTCTTTAGTTAAGCGTATTGCTCATCATTTAATAGCGCGTTTGCCAGCTAGTGTGTTAGTTGATGATTTGATTCAAGCGGGTATGATAGGCTTATTAGAAGCCTCACGAAATTTTGATGGTAGTAAAGGCGCCAGTTTTGAAACTTTCGCAGGGATCCGTATTAGAGGATCCATGTTAGATGAAATACGTAAAGGTGATTGGACTCCTCGTTCTGTGCATAAAAATGGCCGGGCTATTACCGAAGCTATTAATCAAGTTGAAAGAGAAACTGGTCGTGACGCCCGCGATTTAGATGTGGCAGAAAAATTACAAGTCAGTATCGAAAGTTACCACCAAATGTTGAATGAAGTGAATGCTGGAAAAATCATCGGCATGGAAGACTTAGGTGTAACGGAAGATGTGATCAGTACACAACAAACAAAAGGTTCAGACACACCCTTTGAAGATTTTCTTCAAGGTTCGTTTCAAAAGGCTCTGGCGCATGCCATTACAACGTTACCAGAGCGTGAGGCAATAGTATTGTCTCTATATTATGACGAAGAGCTGAATTTAAGAGAGATTGGTGAAGTACTGGATGTTAGTGAGTCCAGAGTGAGTCAAATACATAGCCAAGCCATGCTGAAACTAAAGTCACGCATGCAATATTGGCGTTCAAACGACAAGTAATTATCGTAATAAAGTTGGGTTTAACCTGAGCGTTAAAACTCTCACTGGAGGTGGTTTTGGATAAGAATATGAAGATCCTTGTTGTTGATGATTTTTCAACAATGCGAAGGATTATCAAGAACTTACTTAAAGATCTTGGATTTGCAAATATACAGGAAGCAGATGATGGTAGTACTGCATTACCTATGTTGCAACAAGGTGATTTTGATTTTGTAGTAACTGACTGGAACATGCCTGGTATGCAAGGCATTGATTTGCTTAGAGCTATACGCGCAGACGCCAATTTAAAACATATTCCTGTTTTGATGGTGACTGCAGAAGCGAAAAAGGAACAAATTGTTGCTGCAGCACAAGCTGGGGTAAACGGTTATGTTATTAAACCTTTTACTGCTGCAACATTAAAAGAGAAATTAGCAAAAATCTTTGAACGACTTGGTTAAATTCAGGCTAAGCTAATTGCGAGAAAAGACTGTATGATGACCATGAACACTGCGCCAATTTCTCTTGAAGACGCAAAAAAATTAGTGACATTGATCGAAAGTGGAGATAACCAGGGAGCCCAAGAGTTATTTGACGCTGCTGGCGCTCAAAGTTCATTAGAATTATTTGCTGAAGTGGGTAAATTGACGCGTCAACTCCATGATTCATTAAATAACTTTCAACTTGATCCTCGCATCATTAATATGGCGAACGAGGATATTCCAGATGCACAAACAAGACTGACTTACGTCATAGAAGCAACTGAAGATGCAGCGAATAAAACCATGGATCTGGTGGATTCTTGTATGCCTATTGCAGAGAACTTGCATGATGGAATAGTCAAGATCATGCCAGAATGGAATAAACTGATCGCACGAGAGTTGTTAGTAGGCGAATTCAATGTGCTTGCTAAAAAAATGGATGGTTTTCTGAAAAGTGGTAGTGAAGATTCTGCTAAGTTAACTGGCCTGTTGACAGAAGTATTGATGGCTCAAGGTTATCAAGATTTGACTGGTCAAATTATTAGACGAGTTATCGAGTTAGTTAAAGAAGTTGAAGACAATTTAGTCTACATGCTCACTATGTTTGGCGGCGTTGAACCTAAAGATGGTGCCGAGGTTGTTGAAAAACCTAACAAATCTGAGAATGAAGCCGATAAGATAAAGGCTGAAGGTCCAATATTGGATGCCGACAGCAGAGAAGACGTGGCGTCAGATCAAGATGACGTTGATGATTTGCTTTCGAGTCTGGGATTTTAAGGGGGCTTTAATATGGCTTTTGATGTTGACGAGGAAATATTAGCCGACTTTCTGGTTGAAGCCGGAGAGATCTTAGAGTTATTACAAGAGCAGCTCGTTGAGTTAGAAAATAATCCTCAAGATTCGAATCTACTAAATGCTATTTTTAGGGGATATCATACCGTCAAAGGTGGGGCTGGGTTTTTATCACTGACTGAGTTAGTAGATATATGCCATGGCGCAGAAAACGTTTTTGATGTTATGCGTAATGGTCAACGAGCGCTTACGCCTGAACTGATGGATGTTATATTACAAGCCACAGATGAAGTCGTGCAAATGTTTGATCTTGTCAAGGCCGGAGAACCTCTGGTCGCAGCTGATAAAAGCCTGATCGATACACTTACCAGACTCAGTAAACCAGAATCAGCCGAAGAAGCCGCGCCTAAAAGTAAGCCTGAATCTGCAGTTAATAAAACCACAGCTAATGATGAAGTAGCAACCGCCTCCGGTGATTTTAGTGAAGATGAATTTGAGGCATTGCTTGACGAGTTGCATGGCAGTGGCGCTCCAGTCTCTAAGGAACCTGCTGCGGTAGAAGAAACAACTGCAAATGATCAAGATATTAGTGATGATGAATTCGAGGCGCTACTCGATCAATTGCACGGCAAAGGTCAATTTAAAGGTGAAGAAAAAACAGTTAGTGAGCCGCCAAAAGAACCCCCAATAACACCTGAAAAAAGTGCTTCTTCTGACGACATTTCTGATGATGAATTTGAAGCTCTTTTAGATCAACTTCATGGCAAAGGTAAAGGTCCAGTAGAGCAAGAGCCTGAAAAACCAACTGCTGTAAGCGAAACTAAACCTGCGGAAGTAAAACAAGTTGCCGCACCAGTTGAAAAAGAAGAACAAACTAAAGTTGTCATAGCTAAAACAGAGGAGAGAAAATCTGCGCCTCCTCCTCAGGCAGAGACAACCGTAAGGGTCGACACTAAGCGCCTAGATCAGATTATGAATATGGTCGGCGAATTAGTTTTAGTGAGAAACCGTCTACTCAGTCTTAGTACTAATGTTAATGATGAAAGTATGGCTAAGGCCATAGCGAATCTAGATGTGGTAACGGGTGACTTACAAGGCGCGGTGATGAAAACGCGTATGCAACCCATCAAGAAAGTATTTGGTCGTTTTCCTCGAGTTGTACGTGACCTTGCTAGAACATTAAAAAAAGAAATAACACTTGTACTTGAAGGCGAGGAGACTGACTTAGATAAAAATTTGGTTGAAGCTTTGGCCGATCCTTTAGTGCATTTAGTCCGAAATTCAGTTGATCATGGTATTGAAATGCCAGAAGAAAGGAAAGCTGCAGGTAAACCCACTATGGGTACTGTTAAGTTGTCCGCATCTCAAGAAGGTGATCATATTCTGCTGAGTATTATCGATGATGGTAAGGGCATGGATCCAGATAAACTAAAGGAAATTGCGGTTTCCCGAGGGGTAATGGATGCTGATACAGCAGCAAGAATGACCGATGTTGAAGCTTTTAATTTGATTTTTGCCCCAGGATTTTCAACTAAAACTGAAATATCTGAAGTATCAGGCCGTGGTGTCGGTATGGATGTGGTAAAAACCAAAATCAATCAATTGAATGGTACTGTCAATATTGATTCCAAGATGGGCGTGGGCACTACACTTGAAATAAAAGTGCCATTGACCTTGGCAATATTACCAACGCTGATGATAGTCATAGGTAAACAAACCTTTGCTCTACCGCTAGGTTCTGTGAATGAAATCATCAATCTTGATATGAAAAAAACCAATACTGTTGATGGTCAGTTAACCATGATCGTCCGCTCTAAAGCTATACCACTATTCTATTTGGGAGAATGGTTAGCAAGAGGGGAAGTTAACATTGATAAAACCACAGGGCATGTTGTGGTGGTACAAATTGGTACTCAGCAGCTTGGCTTTGTAGTCGACGCACTGATTGGCCAAGAAGAAGTCGTTATTAAACCTTTGGATGAGTTGCTTCAAGGTACGCCTGGCATGGCGGGAGCAACCATAACCAGTGATGGTGGGATTGCGTTGATATTAGATGTACCCGGATTACTGAAAAGGTATGCGGCCAAAAAAACATAGGTATTTATGCTCATAAATAAGCCTAACGTGAAATTGATAATTATAGATATGGGTAAGATAGGCGAAGATGGCATATAGGATTTTAATAGTTGATGATTCAACTTTTTTTCGCCGCAGAATAAAACAGATACTTGAGGATGACGCTGAATTAGAGGTGGTTGGTGAAGCCAAAAATGGTCAGGAAGCGTTAACCTTAGTTGCATCTTTAAAACCTGATGTTGTGACAATGGATATTGAAATGCCCATCATGGATGGGATCACAGCGGTGAAGAGAATAATGGCCAGTAATCCTGTTCCTATTATTATGTTTTCATCACTTACTCAGGAAGGCGCGCAAGCAACATTGGATGCATTGGATGCTGGAGCATTAGATTTTCTCCCTAAGAAATTCGAAGATATTGCTCTAAACAGAAAAGAAGCCATTCTGTTGCTACAAAACCGTGTTAAAGCTCTGTGCGGTAGAAAGTTGTTCGGAACTAGTTCTTTGTCAAGAAGAGGTTCCAATGCATTTAGATCTATAACATCACCACCAATCAAACATGTAAATAGAGTAGCAAGTACACTAGTTAAAAAGACCAACTTCGGCGCTTCCACTTCAAATCACTATGCTTGTTTAGCTATAGGTACCTCTACCGGAGGACCAGTGGCGTTACAGAAAATTTTGACTGAGTTACCGAGTAATTTCCCTATTCCAGTAGTGTTGGTGCAACATATGCCAGGTACATTTACTCAGGCCTTTGCGAAACGCTTACATGAATTATGTGCTGTGACAGTTAAAGAAGCTGTTCATGGTGAAAGGTTGACACCCGGGGTCTGTTATCTCGCTCCCGGAGGTAAACAAATGACTATTGAGGGCAGAGCGGGTAATGCAACAGTCACCATTTCTGAGCCCGAACGTTTTCCTGATACAGCTTATAAGCCAAGTGTTGATGTGACTTTTGATTCTGTGGCGCAGGTTTATGCTGGTAATGTACTTGCTGTTATCTTAACGGGTATGGGGGCTGATGGTAGGGAAGGTTGCAAAACCTTAAAAGCCAAGGGTGCTAAAATATGGGCGCAAGATGAGCAGAGTAGCGTTGTATACGGGATGCCTCAGGCAGTAACTGTTGCCAATATATCCGAAGCAAATTATGACATTGCTCATATGGCAGGTCATATAATTAGCGAAATATTAGACTAAGGCAAAGGAGCACTGTGAGTGTTGTTTCAAAATGAGCATGTTGAACTAAGTGTCTCTGGAATTTCTTTGACTCTCATTTTTGAAGGGTGGTTTTTAGTGTGGTAGTTTGGACTGTCGCGAATCATAAAGGTGGTGTAGGTAAAACTACTACAACTGTTACCCTCGGCGGTTTGTTGGCACAAAGTGGACAACGAGTGATATTGGTTGATACAGATCCACAGGCCTCATTAAGTTATTATTTTGGTGTTGATTCAGAAGAATTATCTACAAGTTTGTATAATGTCTTTGTGGCTGGGAAGTCGGTTACTAAAGATGATGTTTTAAACTGTCTTTGTTCGACTAAATTGGACTCTTTGTTTATTTTACCTGCGACAATGGCATTAGCTACTCTTGATCGAAAGTTAGGCACACAAAGTGGAATGGGATTAATTTTGCGGCGCGCCTTGGATCTTTTACGAGATGAGTTTGATTACGCTATTATTGATTGTCCGCCTGTTTTAGGTGTGTTGATGATTAACGCTTTGGCTGCGTGTGACAGGGTTGTTATCCCAGTACAGACCGAGTTTTTGGCGTTAAAAGGTTTGGAGCGAATGATGCATTCTATGGAGATCATGCAAAAATCTCTAGCAAAAACATTTGCTTATACTATAGTGCCGACAATGTACGATAAACGTGTTAACGCGGCAACTGAAGCATACAGTACCTTAATTCGCACCTATAAAGATAGAATGTGGGCTGGGTTAATTCCAATTGATACACGATTTAGAGATGCCAGTCAGGCGCAAAGCCCGCCATCAGTATATTGCCCGAAATCTCGAGGGGTTTTCGCCTATGCCAAATTATTGAGTTATTTACAAAAATTGGAAACACAAAAATGAGCAGTAATCCCTTCGCTAACGAAGATGTGATGGAAGATTACATGTCAGCTTTGTTGACAGAAGAGCCTATTATTGAAGATGTTCAACGTCAGTCTGTTGAACAGCTGCTAAAGACTGCGCCTATTCCTAGAACTAAGCCTTTTATTCAACCAATAGAAGAATCTGTTCCAGTGATTGCTAAAGTTCTAGAGTCTCAGGTCGAAAAAAAGCAAGTAACTGATAAAACGCCAACAAAAGTTGTCATACCTGTTATTCCTAAAAGGGAGTTTCAGGTGCTACTGTTCGAGGTTGCAGGACTAACATTAGCTGTGCCTTTGACTGAATTAGGTGGAATACACCAGATCGAGACTGTTAATCCACTGTTTGGTAAACCTGCATGGTTTAAAGGTGTTTTGCTACATCGTGACGAAAAGTATAATGTGGTCGATACTGCAAAATGGGTAATGCCAGAAAAAGCTCTTGAAAAGCTGGCAGAAACCACAAAATATCAATATCTTATAGTATTAGGTGAAAGTGGTTGGGGGTTAGGCTGTGAAAGTCTGATTGCCACCGAAACATTGTTACCAGATGAAGTGAAATGGCGAAATGTTGAAGGTAGTCGCCCATGGTTATCTGGGATGGTTAAAAAGAAAATGTGTGCTTTGGTGAATGTTCCACAGTTTATTAACATGTTGAACCAAGGTTTAAGCAGTAACGATTAGCCTATTTAAGGCCGGAGCAATGGGAATGAGTAACGACAGAAATTCAAGTAATGCAGCAACTGCGAACGGTGATGAAGTCTTGCAATGGGTTACCTATAAATTAGGCGACGAGACTTACGGTATTAATGTTATGCAAGTACAAGAAGTACTGCGTCATACCGAAATCGCTCCAGTACCAGGTGCTCCCGATTATGTCCTGGGGATAATTAATTTAAGGGGAAACGTTGTTACCGTTATCGATACGCGCTCTCGTTTTGGGTTGCCCGCTTCTGGTATTACAGATAGCACCCGTATCGTCATTATTGAGTCAGAAGAACAAGTGGTTGGTATTCTCGTCGACAGTGTCGCTGAAGTAGTGTATTTACGCTCTTCAGAAATAGACAGTGCACCTAATGTAGGTACAGAAGAAAGTGCTAAGTTTATTCAGGGTGTGAGTAACAGAGATGGGGAATTGCTTATCCTAGTTGACTTAAATAAATTGCTCAATGACGAAGAGTGGACCGAAATCACCAATATTTAAGTGTGAAATTTAGGCGGCACTTTTCTCTTAGGCGTAATATTCCTGCCTACGTTATAGTGAGATGTATTTTGTTGTCCTTTTAGAGATAATTATGAGTTTTCCATTATTACTAAGTTTAATAGCATTGATTGTCTCCATTGTTTGTTTAACTTTTTTGATCGTGCTGTTTAAACGCTATAACACCCAGCTTGAAATCATTGTGTCGCAGAGTAGTTCACTGTCAGAATTAAGCAAAACAGTGAATAACCTCAATGAAGCATTACATGAAATCCGTAGCGGTAATTATGGCGTTAGTAGTCGTGTCAAAGAATTAGTTCAGCAAGTCGATAATTTACAGGCAGCTCAACAAAGTTTAGTTGAAAACTTAGTCGAACAAGATCCGCAAAGCCGTTTCTATAGCAAAGGTACTAAACTTATTAGTCAAGGCGCTAGTCTTGAAGATGTGATGCGAGAATGTGATATGCCTGCGGCAGAAGCAGAATTATTGTTTAATCTTCACAAAAGCCAAAAATAACTCCCCTCCCCAAAAAAAATTACAGTTTAATTTGTGGATCACTTTGTCTGTCTAAGACTGATTTTTATATTTCTATAATTTTTGTTTAGACGTCTAGACGTAAAGATGTTGACTTTTTTGGCGTATTGAGCCAAATTTGTTGGTATCACTTTTAGCCTTAGATCTGTTATGCCGATTAGAATTCCAAGCAACTTGCCCGCACAAAATGTGCTAAACAAGGAAAATATTTTTTTTATGGATACCGAGCGTGCCGCGACGCAAGATATTCGGCCAATGGAAGTGGGTATCTTGAATTTGATGCCGAATAAAATGGAAACGGAGGAGCAGTTTTTACGTTTGCTCTCCAATACTCCTTTACAAGTAAATATCGATTTAATTCGTATTGATAACCAAGCCCCAAAAAACACTCCTGCAGCGCACATGGATAATTTCTATGTGGAATTTGATGATGTGGCAAATAAAAAATACGACGGATTAATTGTAACAGGCGCGCCACTCGCACATCTTGCCTATCAAGATGTGAAGTATTGGGAAAAAATGACTCTCATTATGGATTGGGCACGTCGCCATGTGCAGTCTACTTTGTTTTCATGTTGGGCCGCTCATGCTGCTATTTATCATTTTTTCGGTAAAAATAGGCAAATTCGTGACCATAAGTTAAGCGGTGTTTATCGCCACTTCGTACAAAATGAGCATGATGAATTACTCAGAGGTTTTGATCCTGCCTTTTACGCCCCGCAATCACGCTATGGTGAAATAAGCTTGGCAGACTACGCTTCCATACCTGGACTGAATGTATTGGCTAAGTCAGATGAAGGTGGTGCTTATATAGTCGCATCTGAAGATAAACGTTTAGTGTTTGTGACTGGTCATCCTGAGTACGACCCTGATAGTTTAAAACAAGAATACCAAAGAGATTTATCGACTAATGGTCAGCCGCAAATCCCAGTAAACTACTTCGTGGATAATGATCCAAATAAAGACCCTATGGTTAATTGGCGAGCCCATGGAAGTTTATTGTTTACTAATTGGTTGAATTATTACGTTTACCAAAATACCCCTTATGACTTGGATCAGCTTTCTGAGTAAAAAATTAATTTATATAGTGTAAGAGTGAAGAGGAATGACATTGAGTCAGCGAATGGCCGAGAAGCAACTGATTGAAGCAGCAAACAAGCGTATTTTGTTGCTTGATGGTGCCATGGGCACCATGATCCAAGAACACAAACTAGAAGAAGCGGATTATCGAGGTGAACGTTTTGCTGATTGGCATTCTGATGTGAAAGGCAACAACGATTTATTAGTATTAAGTCAGCCTAAGATCATCTATGACATTCACTGTGCGTATCTTGAAGCGGGTGCCGATATCATTGAAACCAACACATTCAACGCTACCACTATCTCCATGTCTGACTACAATATGCAAGACTTGGCAAAAGAGATAAATATTGAGGCAACTAAGTTAGCTAAAAAAGCAGCCGATAAATTTACCGCACTAACACCGGATAAACCTAGATTTGTAGCAGGTGTTTTAGGGCCGACTAGTCGCACCGCCTCGATTTCTCCTGACGTAAACGACCCCGCCAAACGTAACGTCACCTTTGATGAATTGGTTGCAGCTTATGTGGAAGCAACTCATGGATTGATTGAGGGCGGCGCAGATTTGATCATGGTGGAAACCATTTTCGATACTTTAAATGCTAAAGCAGCAGTGTTTGCGGTACAGACGGTTTTTGATGAGCTGGGATTCAGTTTACCTGTAATGATTTCTGGCACTATTACCGATGCCTCTGGGCGCACTTTATCTGGTCAAACAGCTGAAGCTTTTTATTATTCAATGAACCATGTGGAACCCTTTTCCTTTGGCTTAAATTGCGCATTAGGTCCTGATTTATTGCGCCAATATGTAGAAGAAATATCTCAAATATCCGAATGTTTTGTCTCCGCACATCCTAATGCGGGTTTACCTAATGAGTTTGGTGAATACGATATGGAAAGTGACGAGATGGCTGCGCACATTAAAGAGTGGGCAGAGTCAGGTCTGTTAAACATTGTGGGTGGCTGTTGTGGCAGCACGCCAAAACACATTGCGGCCATAGCTGATGCGGTAAAAGATTACGCGCCTCGAAAAATAGTCCAACGAGAGGTGAAAATGCGCCTGTCTGGTTTAGAACCTTTTGTCCATTAGGCGGTTGTGATGAGTAATAATGAAGTAGATTTAGATCAAGCCATTCTCGTCGAAGCGAAGACCTCTGCAAACTTTATCAATGTAGGTGAACGCACCAACGTCACTGGTTCCGCCATGTTTAAGCGTTTGATCCTTAACGATGATTACGAAAAAGCCTTGGATGTTGCTCGCCAACAAGTTGAAAATGGTGCACAAATCATAGATATCAATATGGATGAAGCCATGTTGGACTCTGAAGCAGCCATGACGCGCTTTTTAAACTTAATTGCCTCTGAGCCCGATATTTCTCGGGTGCCTATCATGATTGATTCATCTAAATGGACAGTCATCGAAGCAGGTTTAAAGTGTGTGCAAGGTAAAGCTATTGTTAACTCAATTAGTTTGAAAGAAGGCGAAGAAAACTTTCTGCAACAAGCTAAATTGTTAAAACGTTATGGTGCCGCCACCGTGGTCATGGCATTTGACGAGAAAGGACAAGCAGATACAGAAGACCGCAAATTTGAGATATGTGAACGGAGTTATAAACTACTCACTGAAAAAATTGGTTTTCCACCTCAAGACATTATCTTTGACCCAAATATTTTTGCCGTGGCAACGGGCATTGAAGAACATAATAATTATGCAGTAGATTTTATTAATGCGACTAGACGTATTCGGCAAAATTTGCCCCATGCTCACGTATCGGGCGGATTATCAAACGTCTCTTTTTCATTCCGTGGCAATAATCCAGTTCGTGAAGCCATGCATTCTGTGTTTTTATATTATGCGATAAAAGCCGGCATGGATATGGGGATTGTGAATGCTGGGCAGTTGGAAGTGTACGACCAGATCCCAGCAGAGCTAAAAGAAGCGGTGGAGGACGTGATCCTAAATCGTCATGATCAAGCTACAGATAATTTATTAGAGTTAGCACCTAAATATCAAGGTGACGGTAAAGCCCTAGTCAAAGACAACCTTGAATGGCGCGAATTGCCCGTCAATAAACGTCTAGAACACGCGTTAGTGCGCGGTATTATGGACTTTATAGAGGAAGACACCGAAGCTGCTCGCCTTGCAGCAGAAAAACCGCTACATGTTATCGAAGGGCCATTGATGGATGGCATGAATGTAGTCGGGGATTTGTTTGGCGAAGGGAAAATGTTTCTGCCACAAGTGGTCAAGTCTGCCCGCGTGATGAAAAAGGCGGTATCTTATCTTAATCCCTATATTGAGCTTGAAAAAGACCAGGGCAGCAGTAACGGTAAAATTTTGCTAGCGACTGTAAAAGGTGATGTGCACGATATTGGAAAAAATATTGTAGGTGTGGTGCTACAATGTAATAACTTTGAAATCATCGACCTTGGTGTGATGGTGCCTTGTGCAAAATTATTGCAAGTGGCCAAGGACGAAAATGTCGACATGATCGGTTTATCAGGACTAATCACCCCTTCACTTGATGAAATGGTGCATGTTGCAAAAGAAATGCAACGCTTGGACTTCGACTTGCCTTTGCTGATTGGTGGTGCAACTACTTCAAAAGCACATACTGCAGTGAAGATTGAACATAACTATCAACATCCAGTGGTGTATGTTCCTAACGCCAGTAGAGCTGTTGGAGTTTGTCAGAAACTGATCACCGCAGAAAATCGTGCCATCTATGCAGAAGAATTAAAACTCGATTATGAAAAAGTGCGGGTACAACACGCCAAGAAAAAGCCGCGCACTAGACCCGTTACTTTAGAGCAAGCCCGTGAAAATGGTTTTAAGTTTGATTGGGATAACTATCAGCCACCTGTACCCAAACAGTTGGGCGTGACAGCTGTGAGTGTAGGACTGGCAGAATTGGTTGAATACATTGATTGGACACCGTTTTTCTTAACCTGGTCTTTGGCGGGTAAATATCCGCGCATTTTACAAGACGACGTTGTTGGTAAAGAAGCACAGATTCTTTTTGATGATGCACAAGCCATGTTAAAAACCTTATGCAATAACCCTGAGCTTAAGGCTAGCGGTGTTATAGGTATATTTCCCGCTAATCGAGTGCAAGACGATATTCAAATTTATACGGACGAAAGTCGTAATCAAGTGGCACACATAGCTCACCATCTGCGCCAACAAACAGAAAAACCTAAAGGGGCAAATAACTGTTTAAGTGATTTTATTGCGCCTAAGTCTTCAGGAAAAGCCGATTATATTGGCGCATTTGCTGTGACAGCAGGAACCTGGGAAGATGGATTCGCCAAAGCTTACGAAGATGATGGTGATGATTATAATTCTATATTGGTTAAATCTCTCTCTGATAGGTTTGCAGAAGCTTTTGCCGAATATTTGCATAAAAAAATACGCAAAGAAATTTGGGGTTACGTACCTGATGAGCAATTATCCAACGAAGAACTTATTCGTGAGAAGTATCAAGGTATTCGACCTGCCCCAGGTTATGCTGCTTGTCCGGAACATACCGAAAAACAACTGATTTGGGATTTGTTGGATGCGGAAAAAAATACAGGTATGAAACTCACAGAAAATTACGCCATGTGGCCTGGGGCTGCTGTATCTGGTTTTTATTTTTCTCATCCAGAATGTCGTTATTTTGCGGTGGCACAAATACAAGAGGATCAATTACTCGATTATGCTGCTCGTAAAAACTGGGACAGGTTAGAAGCTGAAAAATGGCTAGGACCGAACCTGCAATGACTTTGAGCAAAAAACCTTTTAGCCAAGCATGTGAGAATAATAAGCAGCCTATTTTAGAGGTATTGCATAGAATTTTGGCGGATAGAAAAAAACTGTTAGAAATTGGTTCTGGCACAGGTCAACATGCCGCACATTTTGCTCCTAGGCTGACACATTTAGAATGGCATACTAGCGATATGCCTAATAATCATAGTGGTATAAAAGCTTGGCTCAAAGATGTTTCAGTTAAAAACCTGCATCAACCTATGTCATTTACAATCGGTGTTAACGATTGGCCTTTAGGTACTTTTGATGCTGTGTATACGGCGAATACCACACACATAATGCAACCTTCTGAAGCACAACTTATGATGCAACTCGTGGCCGATAACTTGCCTGTTGGTGGGGTGTTTTGCCAATATGGCCCTTATAAGTTTGATGGGCAATATACCAGTGAGTCTAACGAAGCCTTTGATCTGCATTTAAGAGAACAAGGATGTGGTGGTATTCGTGATATTGATGAGCTGACCCTTTGGGCTAACCCTCTAGTTCTCATTGAGAAAGTGGCAATGCCAGCAAATAACTTCATGTTGATCTGGCAAAAACAATAACCTGAATTCGGGGGATGGCTTTTACTGAGTTCAGGGTAAATAATCTTTGAGCACTTTAAGCCTATCCAACTTAGGCTTCTGACTGTCTAAAAGGTAAAAGCTTTTCAGCATCATTTTTGTATTGTTTGATTTGGGTATTTTCTTGTTGAATAAATCGCTCAACTGCCTCGTGAAATGCCAATTCTTTGAGTGAATGGTTTGAGTAGCAATAAATAGGCTCAAACCCCCTTAAAATTTTATGTTCACCTTGCGTGCCTGGGTTAAACCGAGCAATATTTTGTTCAATACAAAATTCGATGCCTTGGTAGTAACAGCACTCAAAATGCAAGTTATGTATCTCTTCTAAGGCACCCCAGTAGCGACCACAAAGTTGATTTTGATCAAATATAAATAATGCACTGGCAATAGGTTGCTCATCTTTTAATGCAATGACTAACATTAAGTTGTGATGTAAGTCTTTAAAAATTTGCTCGAAAAACATTTCAGTTAAATAACCGTTATGACCACTACGTTTTAAATAGGTTTGTTTATAGCAATGATAGAAAAATTGCATGTTTTCTTCGGTTAAATGCTCGCCGTGAACGCGAACAACTTTTATTCCTTCGGTTGTGACTTTAAGGCGTTCTTTTTTCACATTTTTTCTTTTACGTGAATTAAAGTGCGTCAAATAATCTTCAAAAGATGAATATTGCCGATTAAACCACTGGAATTGTACAGAATGGCGTTGTATTTGACCATGTTCATGGAGTAACTGGCTGATGTCTGGTTCAACAAATAACCAATGCATGGAAGACATGCCAGTCAATTTTAATTGATTAGTGATTTCTTGGCATAAAATAGGCAATAGTTGCTGTTTATCTACTCTTTCGTCGAGCATTAACCTCGCGCCAGTGACGGGGGTAAAAGGAATGGCTGCGACTAATTTGGGGTAATAGTTCACGCCATATTGTCGATATGTGTTTGCCCACGCGAAATCAAACACATATTCTCCGTAACTATGTGTCTTTTTGTATAATGGTAAGATGCCAACAGCCATGGAATTTTGGTAGATTACTAAATGAAAAGGCTGCCAACCTGATTTTCCGCCAACTGACACCGAGGTTTCTAAAGCGTGCAAAAAAGGGTATTGGCAAAATGGGCTGCTGTCTTTAGCTAAATTATCCCAAATTGTTTGACCAATTTGTTCAATTGAGGTGCTAAATTTGAATGTATATTTTGAGCTTGATATTGACAATATTGGGCCTAACCTTTTGCTAAGTTTACTTCCCTAATATGGCAGATAATGACGTTAAGATCATTAAATATACCATCACAAGATTACTTGCTGGGCGTGAGTACGGTAAACATAAATTACTCAAGAAGCTATTGCAACGGGACTTTGAACATCAACTTTACCTCTAATGGATAGTTAAATTTAATCAGCATAATTTACAAAGTAATGAGAGGTTTGATGAATCTTTGAGCCGCGGTCGTGCTAATAAGGGCATAGGTGAATCAAGAATAGGCAATGAGTTAAAAGAACATCATATTTCTGCATAGATAGTGACCGCAGCAATAACTGAGCTTAATCTTGATTGGTTCGAATTGGCTGTTAAAGTGTTTGAGAAAAAATATGTTAATAAGCCTGCTAAAGATTTTAAAGATCAGCAAAAACAGCAGAGATTTTTATATTATCGTGGTTTTACTCATGAACAAATTCACTATGCAATTGAATCAACAAAAGATTAACAGACTTTAGTGTTAACGCTAGCCTTAACAAAAGACAACTAAACTGATATCTTTGGCGCCACAAGCCGTATTTATGCTCCTTAGGGCATATTTGAACCCCATTAATTATTAACACTTCAGGATTGTAAATGAGTAAAACAACCGCCGAGATCCGGTGCGCATTTTTAGATTTCTTTGCCGCTAGAGGACATCAAAAAGTATCCAGTTCATCTTTAGTTCCAGCAAATGATCCAACACTTCTGTTTACAAATGCTGGAATGAACCAATTTAAAGATGTGTTTTTAGGTACGGAGTCTCGTAGTTACGACAAAGCGACATCTTCGCAACGTTGTGTACGAGCAGGTGGTAAACATAATGATCTTGAAAATGTAGGTTATACCGCCCGGCACCATACTTTTTTCGAAATGTTAGGTAACTTCAGCTTTGGTGATTATTTTAAAACCGAAGCTATTCAATATGCTTGGGATTTTTTAACCACAGAATTAGGCCTGCCGAAAGATAAATTATTGGTCACCATTTACCACGAAGACGACGAAGCTTTTGATATTTGGGCCAATAAGATAGGTCTGCCAGAAGATAAAATTATCCGTATTAGCACTTCAGACAATTTTTGGTCTATGGGCGATACTGGCCCTTGTGGACCTTGTTCAGAAATTTTTTATGATCACGGTGAACATATTTGGGGTGGCCCTCCAGGCTCTCCGGAAGAAGACGGCGACAGGTTTATTGAAATCTGGAATCTGGTGTTTATGCAGTTTAATCGCCAAAGTGATGGCACAATGGAGCCTTTACCTAAACCTTCTATCGATACGGGAATGGGCTTAGAGCGGATCTCAGCGATTTTACAAAACGTACATAGCAACTACGAAATTGATATTTTTCAGAATTTAATCGAAGCAACTGCCGCAGTGGTTGGCACAACCGATAAACAAGATAAGTCATTACGTGTTATTGCGGACCATATCCGTTCTTGTAGTTTCTTAATTTGTGACGGTATTATTCCTTCAAATGAAGGCCGCGGATATGTGTTAAGACGTATTATACGCAGAGCGGTAAGACATGGTAATAAACTCGGAGCCAGTGAGGTGTTTTTCTATTGTTTGGTGGAAGCATTAATAACTCAAATGGGCGATGCCTATCCTGAATTAGCTGCCAACCGAGAACTTATTGAGAAAGTATTAAGAACTGAAGAAGAACAGTTCTCTCGTACCCTTGAGCGCGGCATGAGTATCCTTAATGATGCTCTTAACGAACTAACATCCAATGTAGTGCCAGGTGAATTGGTCTTTAAACTATACGATACATATGGTTTCCCTGCAGACTTAACCAATGACGTTGCCCGTGAAAAAGAACTGAGTATTGACGAAGAAGGTTTCCAAGCTGCTATGGCGGCTCAGCGTAAACGTGCTCAACAAGCTAGTCAATTTGATACGGATTATAATGAGCAACTAAAGTCTAATAGCACTTCTGAATTTACAGGTTATGATCAGGTTACTAATCAAGCAGAAATTGTTGAGTTGTTTGCCAACGGCCAACAGGTAGAAAAATTAAGTGCGGGTGAAGAGGGCGTTATTGTGCTTGATAAAAGCCCTTTTTATGCTGAGTCAGGCGGACAAATTGGAGATACTGGCGTACTCAAAACGACTAGCGGTAGTTTTGAAGTAAGAGATACGGTTAAGTTGGGTAATGCTATTGCTCATAAAGGAAAGGCTGACTCTGATTTTAAATTGGGTGACGTGGTGCAAGCTGAATTCGATGTTGCACGCCGTGAAGCTATAAAGTTGAACCACAGTGCCACGCATCTTATGCATGCAGCTTTGAAACAAGTATTGGGCGAGCATGTTAACCAGAAAGGCTCGCTTGTATCTGCAGAGCGCTTTCGTTTTGATTTTTCACATTTTGAAGCTGTCACTAATGTCGAGCTTCAAAGTGTTGAGACGCTAGTTAACCAGCAAATTCGTGCCAACCATAGTTTACAAACCAAGTTAATGAATTTGGATGAGGCTAAAGATGCAGGCGCAATGGCTTTATTTGGTGAAAAATATGCAGAAGACGTGCGTGTTGTCACTATGGGAGACTTTTCTATGGAACTGTGTGGCGGAACACATGTCAATAGAACAGGTGATATAGGACTGTTTAAGATTGTGTCAGAAAGTGGTATTGCTGCCGGTGTCAGAAGGATAGAAGCGGTCACTGGAGGTAAAGCCCTTGATGTAGTGCAAAGCCAAAGTCAACAACTGAGTCAAATGGCGAGTCTATTAAAAACAGATCCTCAAGGCTTATTTATCCGTATAGAACATGTATTAGAACAAAATAAAATAGTAGAAAAAGAATTAGAAAAGTTAAAACAACAACTCGCCAGTAATGCCACGACAGACGTATTGTCTGAGGTATATGAAATAAAAGGCGTCAAAGTACTGTCCACTGTATTAGAAGGCATTGAAGCTAAAGCACTGAGAACTATGGTCGATGACTTTAAGAACCAGTTAGCTAGTGCGATCATTGTTTTAGGAATAGCTGAAGAAAATAAAGTCAGTTTGATAGTGGGGGTGACCAAAGACTTAGTGTCTAAGGTTAAAGCAGGTGAGTTGGTTAACTTTGTTGCCCAGCAGGTTGGCGGTAAAGGAGGGGGACGTCCTGATATGGCTCAGGCAGGTGGTTCTCAACCTCAAAACTTAGATTCAGCCATTGCTTCAGTGCAAGCTTGGTTAGAAGAAAAGTTGTAAAAGTATAAAGGTAGTAAAACAAGAATTTTTCGGTTGTTTTTTGTGGTGACAACAAAAATAGGGAAAAACCGATAGGGTAAATTTTCTGGCTTAGCTGGTAATTTACACTAACTTTAACGAAGGGATCGTGTTTTTAACGGAAATAGGAGCAATAGAATGCTAATTTTAACTCGTCGTGTTGGAGAAACCCTAATGGTTGGTGATGACGTCACCGTGACAGTATTAGGGGTAAAAGGGAATCAGGTAAGAATTGGTGTGAATGCGCCTAAGGAAATATCTGTGCATCGTGAAGAAATTTATATGCGCATCCAAGCTGAAAAGAACGTGCAACTTGCCGCCCATGAACAGGAAGCAAGTCCAGACGAAAACTAGTAGCAATTGGACTTTAAAAAAAGCTGGGAAACCAGCTTTTTTTATGGATGATGAATTTATATTTTCTTTCAAATCTGACAAAAAATAAGCACTTAGCCAATAATCGTTTAAAATCCCAGCAAGCTGTCATTAACTTCATAAAAAGTGTTTGACTTACTCATGTGGATCGGTAAACTTCGGCTCCTCATTTAGGAGACGTTAACCCTAAGTCAGGGGGACTAAAGCGAAGTGCTTAGAAATATAATCTAAGTAAATTAGCCAGAAAAATCTGAAGATGAGTGTAAGATCTAA
>TARA_R110002153_G_scaffold137053_9_pt1 | contig 23149 bp, 20 predicted proteins | sample TARA_R110002153 | Tara Oceans TARA_R110002153 (sample SAMEA4398193) | marine metagenome | biome: Polar Biome; feature: [SRF] surface water layer (ENVO:00010504); material: water (ENVO:00002006), including particulate matter (ENVO:01000060) such as... | depth 5 m | reverse complement strand
TTGAGTTTTAATATCGTTACTCATGCTAACCTCAAAAATTGATGTATTTATTGCTGGTTATGCCAGCCTATATTTGCCAAACGTTTATTAAAGCTATTAACAATTAATACTTTCAGCACTTTTGGTATTTTTCTTGTCGCAATTTTACTTAAAGCGCACAAGGATCGCTATCTTTTAATCAGCAATTATTGATGAAAAGTGGGCAAAAATGAAAATCAATCACTGGTTTTCACTTTGCCAACTTATTGCAACATAACGCTGATATATATCAAATGTTAGTGAACTATAATATGAGTGTTCTAATATCACTCATCACATTTGATAGATGCACAGTAAAGCGTGCTGCCAACGCACCGTCAATTACCCGATGGTCGTATGACATTGATAATGGCAACATAAGCTTAGGTTCAAAGTCTTTACCGTTCCACTTGGGTTTCATTTCAGATTTTGAAACCCCTAAAATAGCCACTTCTGGTGCATTGACAATCGGCGTAAATGCCGTGCCACCAATACCGCCTAAACTTGAAATGGTAAAGCACCCACCTTGCATATCAGCAGCCTTAAGCTTGCCATCACGTGCTTTGATGCTAATTTCAAGTAACTCACGTGATAACTGATGAATGCCTTTTTGATCAACATCACGTACTACCGGTACAACCAAACCATTTGGAGTATCAACCGCAACACCGATGTGAATGTACTTTTTCAAGATTAAACTTTCACCGTCTTCACTCAGGCTTGAGTTAAAAGTTGGAAACTCACGCAAAGCATCAGCAGCTGCCTTTAAAATAAACACTAAAGGTGTAATTTTAAAGCCAAGTTTTTTCTTTTCACAAATGACATTTTGCTCTTTGCGGAATGCTTCAACATTAGTAATATCAGCTTCGTCAAATTGAGTAACATGCGGAATCGTTACCCAGTTACGGTGTAAAAATGGTCCAGATATTTTCTGAATACGCGTTAAGGCTTTGGTTTCAATTTCACCAAATTTAGCAAAATCAATCTGCTTAGCGCTCACTACCTGTAAGCCACCTTCGCCTGCAGCTACCGAACTACCGGCATTGGCTTTCGGACGCGACAATTCATACTTAACATATGATTGTACATCTTCTTTAAGAATACGTCCTTTGCGACCAGAACCTTTCACTGCCGTTAAATCAACACCAAATTCACGCGCTAATCGACGAATTGAAGGCGAAGTATAAATTGAACCTGCATTCGTTAAACCCACTTGTGGGTGATGTGGCACAGGTGCTGCTTTTTTCGCTGTCGGTGCTTGGACAGCTACTTCCGCTTTTTCAGGAGCAGCAACCGGCGCTTCAGCTACCGCCGGCGCACCCGAAGTAGTTTCAAGCTTGATCACAAGTGAGCCTTGCTTAACTTTATCACCGGTACTGATGAGCACTTCTTTTACTGTACCTGCATGTGATGACGGCACATCCATGGTGGCTTTATCAGTTTCTAAGGTGATTAAACCATCTTCAGCTTCGATAACATCGCCAACAGCAACCAGTACATCAATAACATCAACCTCGCCATCTTCACCTATATCAGGTACCACGACATCAATAACTTCACTACTTTCAGTGCTTACATCAGCTGGTTCAGCAGAAGTTTCAGCTTCTGGCGCAACCTCTGATTGAACTTCAGTATCAGCTTCGCTTTCAGTTGCTGTTTCACTTGCTTCAGCTTCAGAATCATCGGAGGCTCGCTTCATTTCTGCTATGACATCGCCTTCTTTGATTTTATCGCCAAGCTTAACGGTTAAAGCAACTAATTCACCGGCAAATGGCGCAGGAATATCCATAGATGCTTTATCAGTCTCAACGGTGACAATACCTTCGTCAGCTTCAAGGTTATCGCCAACAGCAAAACATATTTCAATAACTTCTACTTCATCGCCACCGACATCTGGGACGAGAATTTTTTCAATATCAGACATTTCTTAATTCCTTATCTCGTCTTAATTACGCGTAAAGCGGATTAAGCTTTTCAGCGTTAATATTAAAGCGTGTGATAGCTTCGCTCACGACTGAATGCTTAATATCACCACGGTTTGCCAACTCATAAAGTGCCGCAACAACGATGTAGTTTTGATCAACTTCAAAATGCTGACGTAAGTTAGCGCGACTGTCACTACGACCAAAACCATCAGTACCTAAAACACGATATTCGGTATTGATATAACCGCGAATTTGGTCAGAATAATTTTTAACATAGTCAGTTGCTGCAATGGCAGGACCTTTATCAGCAGTAATAACGTTAGAAATATAAGCCGTTTTTTGCTTGCTTTCAGGGTGCAACATGTTCCAACGGGCAACTTCTTGTCCGTCACGTGCTAGTTCATTAAATGAAGTTACTGAGTACACATCACTTGATACGCCATAATCAGCTGACAAAATTTGCGCTGCTTGACGTACTTTTTGTAAAATAGTACCTGAGCCCATTAATTGCACATTGGCTTTAGCTTTTTTAGCTTCAACACGTTCAAGTTGGTAAATACCTTTGATAATTTCTTCTTCAACCGTTTTATTATCAGGTATTGCCGGGTGTTGATAGTTTTCATTCATTAACGTTAAGTAGAAGAAAACATTTTCATTTTCTTCATACATACGACGTAAACCTTCACGAACGATAACCGCGATTTCATAACCATAAGTTGGGTCATAAGTGACACAATTAGGAATTAAACCGGCTTGTACGTGTGAATGGCCATCTTGATGTTGTAAACCTTCACCATTTAGCGTTGTTCTACCGGCCGTTGCGCCTAGTAAGAAACCACGTGCTTGGCTATCACCTGCCGCCCATGCTAAATCACCAACTCGTTGGAAACCAAACATTGAGTAGTAAATGTAGAATGGAATGGTCGTTGCATTACACGTTGAATAAGAAGTACCTGAGGCAACCCAAGACGCCATAGCACCTAATTCGTTAATACCTTCTTGTAATACTTGGCCTTTCTTATCTTCACGGTAGTAAGCTACTTGGTCAGCATCTTGAGGAACGTATTTTTGTCCTTCGCTAGCATAAATACCCACTTGACGGAACAAGCCTTCCATACCAAAAGTACGCGCTTCATCAGGAATAATTGGCACAATACGCTTACCAATTTTTTTGTCTTTTAATAAGCTGTTAAGTACACGCACGAAAGTCATTGTTGATGAAACTTCGCGATCTCCAGAACCTTTTAAAATAGGTTCAAAGATTTTTAATGCTGGAATATCAAGTGTTTCTTCAGCTTGCTGACGACGTGCAGGTAATGAACCACCTAATGCTTCACGACGCGCTTTCATGTACTTGAATTCTTCACTATCTTCAGGGAATTTGTAAAAAGGTAGATCAGCAATTTGGTCATCGCTAACCGGAATATTGAAACGGTCACGATAATGTTTAATCGCATCAACGTCCATTTTCTTAACGTTATGAGCAATATTCAATGCTTCGCCTGAAGCACCTAAACCAAAACCTTTAACCGTTTTAGCTAAAATTACCGTTGGACGACCTTTAGTGTTCATCGCTTTTTCATAAGCGGCATAAACTTTAACGGGATCATGACCGCCACGATTTAAACGCCAAATATCTTCGTCTGACATATTGGCAACAAGTGCCGCAGTTTCAGGATATTTGTTGAAGAAATTCTCTCGAGTGTACTTACCGCCTTTCGCTTTACAGTTTTGGTATTCACCATCAACTGTTTCGTTCATCAACTGTAATAATTTACCTGAGGTATCACGGGCAATCAGTGAATCCCAGTATGAACCCCAAATAACTTTAACCACTTCCCAGCCTGCGCCACGGAAAGTACCTTCAAGTTCTTGAATGATTTTACCGTTACCACGAACAGGGCCATCTAAACGCTGTAGGTTACAGTTGATCACGAACGTTAAGTTATCTAAGCCTTCACGTGTTGCTAAGCCGATAGCACCTAATGATTCGGGCTCATCAGTTTCACCATCGCCTAGGAAACAATAAACCCGTTGACCAGAACAATCTTTAATGCCGCGATCAGTTAAATACTTAAGAAAACGTGCAGTATAAATAGCTTGCAGTGGACCTAAGCCCATTGAAACAGTTGGGAATTGCCAAAAGTCCGGCATTAAATGTGGATGAGGGTATGAAGACAGACCTTTGCCATCACACTCTTGACGGAAATTATCCATTTGCTCTTCGGTTAATCGACCTTCCATAAATGCACGAGCATAAATACCTGGAGAGATATGACCTTGAGCGAAAATGAAATCACCGCCATCTTTTTCTGATGATGCTTTGAAGAAATGGTTAAAACCAACATCATATAACGTCGAAGAAGAGGCAAAGCTACCAATGTGGCCACCAAGCTCTAAATCTTTTTTCGAGGCACGTAATACCAGCACCAAGGCATTCCAACGAATAGCCGCACGAATGCGTGATTCTATCGTTTGGTCTGCTGGCATATGTGGTTCTAACCCTGGTGGGATAGTATTAACATAGGCTGTTTTAGCATCAAACGGTAAATGTGTTCCGCTACGACGTGCTCTGTCGATTAACTTTTCAAGTAGAAAATGAGCGCGTTCTGGCCCTTCATTTTCTAACACAGACTCCATTGATTCCAACCATTCTTGGGTTTCCATTGAATCAATATCTAGATTTGGGAGCTCAGACATAATTACTTAGTCTCCAATTGTTATATGTTAAGTAAATTTATTTGTTTAAAGATAGCTGCTTTTAAGCAAATATCCTTATCGCAAAGTCATTGTTCAAAAAAGCGTTAAAATTCTGTTTTTTTCATTCTGCGTATAGAGCGTTCCATACGACTATTTTCTTGTGTCATCTTTAATAATACTTCTTCAATAAAAGCTAAATGTCGATGGCTTGCTCCCCAAGCAATTTGGGGTTTACCACTAACAATCGCACTCATTAAACGTGTACGATAATCAGATATTTGACTAAACACATCAGGTCGCTTAGCTAAAATAGTTAAATTTTTCTCTATATTGTCAATCAACAATGGCGCCATGCTATGAGCTAAATGCAAAATAACGACATTATGACTGGCGGCGCATATCGCTAAATAAAACTCAAAAACGGCCTGTGCTTCAAGACGATAATTATCTTCTAACTGCGCACTGCCAATATTGTCATGCTTGCGCTGAATTTCATCGAAATCAGCTTTAGTACCGCGCATCGCCGCATAATAGGCCGACATGCCTTCAATACCGTGACGAAATTCTAATAAGTCAAACTGCGACTCTTTACTATTGGCCATTAAAGCAAATAAAGGATCGGACAAACCACCTAGAATTTTATCATTAACAAAAGTACCACCACCTTGACGACGAGTAATTAAGCCCTTCGCTTCCAGCTTCTGAATGGCTTCACGTAATGAAGGGCGAGAAACATCAAATTGTTTCGCCAGTTCACGTTCAGCGGGTAACTTTTGTCCGGGTTTTAAACTACCTTCTAGAATCATCGTCTCAAGCTGAGCCAGAATAATGTCTGATAACTTTGCTTGCTTTACCGGTTTTTTAATACTCGGAATTGACATCTAAAACCCTTTATTATTCAAATTCATTGCAACTAAATAGATTAATTCAACTAAAAAACCACTTGGTAAATTGGTCTGACCATTGATTTTTTCGACTCATAATGTATCAAATGAATACCAACTTGTAAACCAGTGAGTAAAAAACGAGCAAAAATTTAAGCGAATTAAAGTGGCCGTCGATAGCTAGGCTAATACACCCGTAAGTATCAACACCGACAGTATCGCTAGAAACAGTAATAAGGTTCGTTTAGCAAGCTTAACCAACAGACAAGGCTCTGAACTACAGTCATCGGCATCAATCATGTAATCCTCAGACATTTGAGCAACATCAATCAACACTCGACTAGGAGGCTTTTCGAATTCGAATAAGTTTTCTAGCCAAACGGGCATTGCTTTCGAAAAATGACCGACAAACATGTAGCCAAAAGCAACCAACCTTACCGGTAACCAATCAATCCAAAACAGCAATTGCTGACTTGCTTGGCTAGTATCATAACTTTGTTCATTATTTGCTTTAATATTTTCATGCGCTTCATCTTGCGCAACAACATCTTGCTCGTTAGCACATTCATTTATTGTGGTTAATAAGCGATAAAATAATGCCCCCGCTGCGCCAAAAAGCACGAAAAATAGCATAACAGCAATAAAATAACGGTAATTTAGCCAAACCAATGTTTGGCCAAACCCCATCTCTTCAATATTTTTATCTTGTTGTAACTGTAAGCGTTGAAGGTCACAGCTGGTCATTTCACCTTTAAATGCCGATTGTAAATAGCATTTATAAGCATCGCGAGTTTTCATACAGCCAAAGCAGACAATTAATATCAATGTTGAAACAATTAGATGCAGTAAAGCATTATCTATTTGCGCTAATAAAAAATAACAACCTAGCACCGGAATAAAAATAACTAGGTAACTTAAAGCAGCAGAGTGTCGATAATCAGCAAAAAACTTAGTTTGCTTAAGCACTGCGACATAGCGTTGATAAAAAGTATTAAATTGCCAAGCACTCGATGATAAATAGCGTTCAGCAATCAGTGCAATTAACAAACTAATTAAGCTCATTTTTAGTTATCCTAATGTTAAATATAATTCATGGTTTTGAGCGTTCAGTTAACCTCACGCCTTCGCCACAAGTGTTTTTTGTTTTACTAATAGCTCAAAACTAAAAGCTGACCGCTTTCTCTGCCTTATTCTTAGCAATTAACCGTTTTCTGCCAGCAGCGCTCGATAACATTGCCAATCAAAAGATATACCGGGATCCGTTTTGCGCCCCGGAGCAATATCACAATGGCCAACAATATTATTTTGTAATGCTGGGTAAGCAGCAATTAGCGCCCTACTCAACTGGCTAAGCTGCTGATATTGTTCTTTAGTATATGGAATATCATCCGTTCCTTCCAGCTCAATACCAATCGAGAAGTCATTACATTTATCTCTCTCTTGATAACGAGAAACCCCGGCATGCCAAGCTTTATCATTAAATGAGACATATTGCACAATATCGCCATTGCGCTTGATCAAGCAATGCGCCGATACCCGCATTTTATATATGCTTTCAAAATAGGGATCTGCTGTTGGCTTTAAATGACCAAGAAAAAAATCACTTATATAATTGCCACCAAACTGCCCCGGTGGTAATGAAATATTATGCACAACCAGTAAACTAATACTTTCGTTTTTATCTCTCGGCTCAAAGTGGCTAGACGGCTGAATTTCAACATCCGTTAACCAACCGTTTTCAATGGCCCACTCAGTGCTATTTGCTCGGTTATTTTTCAGCATGGTCATACAATAATCACCATCGTGTTTATCCTAACGCTATTAAATAGTAAAGTAGACAATAGGACAAGCTATCAACTTAAGATCGATATCACTACTTATGACTGAACATGACACGACAACAAGCTTTGGTAAATATTTTATTTGGGTCGCTTGGTTTATCGGCATTGCTTTATTAGTCTTTGTTTTTCAAGACTTACTCAATGAGCAGTACAATCCAAACCAAGACCCTAAGTTGTCATTACAAAGCAATGGCAAAGCACAAGTCACCTTACAACAAAATCGACAAGGGCATTATGTTACCAACGGTGCTATTAATGGTACTGCGGTTACTTTTTTACTTGATACCGGTGCCACTCAAGTATCTATTCCAGCCCATATAGCTGAAACCTTATCATTGCAAGCTGGCGACAAATATCGAGTGCAAACCGCCAATGGCACTATCACTGTTTATCAAACCCAGTTAAATGAATTACGCATTGGCAATATCTACCTGTATAATGTTGCCGCACATATCAACCCGAGTATGGCTGCAGACGAAATTCTGTTGGGCATGAGTGCCCTAAAAAGAGTAGAATTTAGCCAAACCGGAAAACAACTTATTTTACGAGAGCAGCTTTAGATGTTACCAGACTCATTATTACACGACATAACCAAAACCGTTACATGGGCTTTATGTGAAGACCTAGGCGTAAACACCTATGATGAACTTAGCACCAGCCGCGACATTACAGCCGAACTTATTCCATTAGAAAATCAAGCAGTAGCTAATATTATTAGTCGTGATGAATGTGTCATTTGTGGCGTAGCTTGGGTCAATGAAGTTTTTAAACAACTTGATAATATCTATAACTCCAGCACAAAAATCACTTGGTTTGTTAACGATGGTCAACATGTTAGCGCCAATACGACACTCTTTGAATTATCTGGCAATGCCCGTATTTTACTAACCGGTGAGCGCACCGCATTAAACTTTTTACAAAGTCTTTCTGGTACAGCCACTATCACCAGTGATTATGTAAAACACCTTGCAGGTACAACCACAAAGCTATTAGATACCAGAAAAACCTTACCTGGTTTACGCAGTGGCCAAAAATATGCCGTAACTTGTGGCGGTGGCGTAAACCACAGAATTGGTTTATTTGATGCTTTCTTAATTAAAGAAAACCATATTGCCGCTTGTGGCGGTATTAAAAAAGCCATCGCAACAGCACGTATCAATCATAGTGACAAAACTGTTGAAGTTGAAGTGGAGACTATCGCAGAGTTAACTCAAGCCCTCAACGCCGGCGCTGATATTATTATGCTCGATAACTTTAGTCCGCAAATGATCGAGCAAGCCGTGAAACTAACGGCAGAAATATCTGCAGGTCAAAGTAAACTAGAGGTTTCAGGCAATATGACCCTAGCAACATTAAAAGATTATGCAAAATCGGGGGTTGACTTTATTTCAGTTGGGGCGCTAACCAAACATGTACAAGCCGTAGATCTTTCCATGCGCTTTGTTTGAGCCAGCTGATCTTTCGAGGTTACTTCAGCAACAAATTATTCCGTGCTTACTACTAGGCAGCGCAGCAATAAATACGCTTTAACTGTGTGCACAGCAACTATAAAAGCTCAACAGTCTAAAATTATTAATCAGTTATTTGATGTAGGTCAAAATTGCTTTCGCCTACATCAATGATTAACTTATTCGTGTGTATTTCATTTCACTTCATATCAAACATAAATCAAATTTACACCGCACTTAGTCAACCTACATTTTAAATGATGAAAAAGGTAAGTAACAACTTACTATCACTCACACACCTAACTAAAATACCAGTAACAAAATCTAACATTCTGTTACATACCTGAAAAAAAATTCGCCACAATGTTTTACATTTGGTTATTTTTGTCGCAGTATCATTTTAGCCCCCGTAATAATGTATGGAATAATTGATTATGAAAAAGACATTACAAAACTTAAATATGAAGAAAAAAGCTCAAGGTTTTACCTTAATTGAATTAATGATCGTTGTGGCAATTATCGGTATTTTAGCCGCAGTCGCTTTACCGGCTTATCAAACATATTCAGATAGAGCGAGATTTTCTGAGGTTGTATTAGCTGCAACCCCTGCTAAAACTGCAATTGAACTCTGCGTTCAAACGACTGATGCAAAAGCCTGTCATCAAGTAGAAGATGGGCAAACAGGAACTGCCGCTAACACTAATGGCTGGGCCGCTGCTCCTAGCGTTAAATATGTCGTTATTGGTGGTACTGCAGCAGCACCAACAGTAACAGTAACATCAACATTTACTAACGATGCTTCAGCCGATGTTACTTTCGTTTTAACGGGTACTGTTGTCGATGATGAAAGTATTACCTGGGATAATACAGCTGGAACATGTGCTGCCGCTGGTCTTTGTTAATTTTTCATAAATTTAATTAAAAAAAGCTCCTAAGGGGGCTTTTTTATTAACTAACTTTCATTATTATTGTATATTGTAAGCTACACTCTAACTGTTGATTTTTACTGAGTTTATTAAAGATATTTATGAAAGGTCTTCATCAACAATCAAGCCTGCTATCGGCACTCGCCAAACATGATATTGTTACCCGTGAGATGGTCGACACTATAAGTGCTGACTTTATTCGCCAAAAAAAACCATTTGTTCGTTACCTAGTCGAAGATAAAAATATTAATGCCGAACAAATAGCTAGCACACTCTCCCGCAGTTTTGGCTGTCCTCTGATTGATCTGAGTAATTTTGACACATCATTAGTCCCTGAAGGTGTCCGCAATGAGAAGCTGGTGCGCAAACACAGTGCCTTACCTTTATTCTTGCGTGGCAAGGTATTATTTGTTGCCATGTCGGACCCAACTAACCATGATGCGCTAGAAGAAATTCAGTTTAATACCGGTTTTTCAACTGAATTAGTCCTTGCTAATGAAACCTCATTAATGGCTTGCATCGAGAAAATTTTAGAAGCAGACAGCGATGCCCTTGATATCACCGATATGGATACTGCCGAGCTAGCTGGTATCGATGTGCAAGATGAACATCAAGAAGACGATAACATTGGCGGTGGCGATAAAGAAGATGCTCCTATAGTTGTTTATATTAACAAAATATTACTCGACGCTATTCGTAAAGGCGCCTCTGATTTACATTTTGAACCTTATGAAAAATCTTACCGTATTCGCTTTCGTATCGATGGCATATTAACCGAAGTCGCTAAACCGCCGGTATCTTTAGCATCACGTATGGCTGCACGCCTAAAAGTGATGTCGAAGTTGGATATTGCAGAGCGGCGCGTACCACAAGATGGTCGTATAAAGTTGGCGTTATCAAAAAAGAAATCAATTGATTTTCGTGTTAGTACTCTACCTACTATGTGGGGTGAGAAGGTAGTGATGCGTATTCTTGACTCCTCCAGCGCCATGCTGGGCATTGAAATGCTTGGTTATGCTCCAGAGCAAAAGCAAATTTACATGGATGCACTAGCACAACCGCAAGGCATGATATTAGTAACAGGCCCAACCGGCTCGGGAAAAACCGTATCACTTTATACCGGCTTGAATATTTTAAATACCGAAGAGCGCAACATTTCCACCGCAGAAGATCCGGTGGAAATTAACCTTGAAGGTGTCAACCAAGTACAAATTAATACCCGTGCAGGTTTAACCTTTCCGGGGGCATTACGCTCATTTCTCCGTCAAGATCCCGATATTGTTATGGTCGGCGAAATTCGTGATTTAGAAACCGCTGAAATTGCTATTAAGGCGGCTCAAACCGGTCATTTAGTGCTATCAACTTTACATACTAATTCAGCAGCAGAAACATTAACTCGCTTATTAAATATGGGCGTACCATCCTATAATGTGGCAAGCTCTGTCAGTGTTATTATTGCCCAGCGCTTAGCACGTCGATTATGCATTCAGTGCAAAACAGAAGAAAACATTCCCGAAAGCGAACTACTTACACAAGGCTTTTTACCCGAACAACTTAGTACCATAAAGTTATATAAACCGGTCGGTTGTGAGCTATGTACTGGAGGTTATAAAGGTCGTGTTGGTATATATGAAGTAATAAAAATTAGTGATGTAACAGCAAATTTGATCATGACGGGCTCTAACTCTTTAGATATTGCCGCTCAGTGTCAACGTGAAGGCTACAACAATTTACGCCAGTCGGGCCTAGAAAAAGCCGCTTTAGGTGTTACCAGTTTAGAAGAAGTAAATCGCGTCACTAATAATTAGCCTGAATACAGGTTAACTTGACATTTTATAAAAGTAGCGCCAAGCAATAGCTTTATCACTAATTTTTAAAAAATTGCCAAGTTTGTCCATTCGATATAAGCTAAATAATGTAGATTAGATGGCCTTATGGGCATTACTAACGATAATACTAACAATAGCTCTTACAATAAAAATTAGGTTAATCGCATGGCTGCTATTTCTTCATCAAGAGACAAGAAAAAAGTAAAAGCACTTGATATCTATAAGTGGCAAGGATTAAACCGCAAAGGTAAAAAAGTTGGCGGTGAGCTCAATGCTAATAACATATTAGAGCTAAAAGCACAGTTACGTAAGCAAGGCATAACACCAGGCAGGATCAGTAAGAAAGCTAAACCTTTATTTGGTATCGGCGGCGATAAAAAAATATTGCCCGTTGATATTGCTGTACTTACCCGTCAAATTGCCACCATGCTAGGCGCCGGTGTCCCTTTAGTTCAAACCATTGAAATGATAGCTAGTGGCCATAACAATGGCAATATGCAAAAGCTATTAGGTAATATTGGCAACAAACTACAATCCGGAGTGCCATTATCAGATTGCTTGCGCGAGCACCCACTTTATTTTGATGACTTATATTGTGACTTAGTCAATTCTGGTGAGCAATCTGGCGCCCTTGAAACCATCTATGATCGTGTTGCTACCTATAAAGAAAAAGCTGAGGCGTTAAAAGCTAAAATAAAAAAGGCTATGACCTACCCGATATCTGTTTTAGTGATCGCCTTTATTGTTACTGCCGTACTTTTAATATTTGTCGTACCAGTATTTAAAGACATATTTGATAGTTTTGGCGCAGAACTACCCGGCTTTACCTTATTAGTTCTGGCCATATCTGAATTTATGCAAGCCTACTGGTATTTTGGTCTTGCCGGCATATTTGCAGCAATATACTTATTTAAAAAAACCCACCGTGCTAGCCAAAGTTTTCGTGATAGCGTCGATAAAAAAATATTAAAAATTCCGGTTATAGGTGATGTTTTAAAAAAAGCAGCTGTCGCGCGCTATGCCAGAACCTTATCCACGACTTTTGCCGCTGGCGTACCGTTACCTGATGCATTAGAATCAGCAGCGGGGGCTTCAGGCAATGCGGTATTTCGTGAGGCTATTTTAGATATTCGTGCTGAAGTCACCTCTGGCATGCAAATGAATTTAGCGATGCGAAATTGCGCTATTTTTCCTGATATGGTGATCCAAATGGTCGCCATTGGTGAAGAGTCTGGCGCTGTCGATGATATGTTGGCAAAAGTGGCTACCGTTTATGAGCAAGAAGTCGATAATGCCGTTGATAACTTAACCACCTTACTCGAGCCGATGATAATGGCCGTACTTGGCGTGGTCATCGGTGGCTTAATCATTGCTATGTATCTACCCATATTTCAAATTGGTATGGTTGTTTAATAACAATAGATTAAAGCTTTAAGCTATGAGTAAAAAAGAGCAAGTTGTCAGTTCTTAATCGTATATTTTCATTTGGAGCTAGCAGCTAATAACCAATAGTTTTTAAATTAACGGCTATTCGTTAAACCTATTAACAGCAATTAAACAAGGCAAAACCTTTGACAGATTTCATTACCCTAATGAGCAGTTCTCCTACATTTTTCTTTTCGATTGTTTTTATTTTTTCTTTACTGGTAGGCAGCTTTTTAAATGTGGTTATTTATCGCTTACCTAAAATGCTCGAACAAGGATGGAAACGTGAATGTCGAGAGTTTTTAGCGGATGAACTTGCTAAGCCAACACAACCGACAAATGAAGCATTGATCACCCTATCAACACCAAGTTCTACCTGCCCAAACTGTCAGCACAAAATTCGCTTCTACGAAAATATTCCACTACTTAGTTGGTTATTTTTACGAGCTAAATGCAGCCAATGCCAGTCAAGAATATCTTTACGTTATCCGTTAGTAGAGTTGAGCACTGCTTTATTAAGTATGCTCATCGCAGCCCATTATGGTACTACTTTAACCACGTTATTTTTGTTGATATTAACTTGGGGCTTGGTTTGTTTAACCTTAATAGACTACGACCACATGCTATTGCCAGATCAAATCACTTTACCACTATTATGGTTAGGACTTTTAGTTAATATTAATGGCGCAATTGTGCCTTTAAATGATGCTGTTATTGGTGCGGTTGCCGGCTATATGAGCCTATTTAGCATTTTTTGGCTATTCAAGTTAGTTACTGGCAAAGACGGTATGGGTCATGGTGACTTTAAATTAGTGGCATTATTTGGTGCTTGGATAGGTTGGCAGTTACTGCCATTACTCATTTTAATGGCCTCAGCTGTCGGCGCAGTGATAGGTATTAGTTTAATGGTCTTTAAAAACCACCAGCGAGAACAAGCTATTCCATTTGGTCCTTACTTAGCAATCGCGGGTTTTATCACCTTACTATGGGGTAATAATATTTGGTCTTGGTATTTAAGTTCATTAGTTTAAGCAAATTAACTATCTATCATAATGTAAATAAAAAGCGAGCAACTTAGTTTATGTCTGAATTTATTGTCGGCTTAACTGGCGGTATTGGTAGCGGTAAAACCACGGTTACCGATATTTTTCACCAATTAGGTATTGATATTATTGACGCTGATATCGCTGCTCGCATAGTAGTTGCACCGGGTAGCACAGCATTATTAACCATTAGCAATTACTTTGGCAGTGAGTATATTGATCATCAAGGGCAACTTAACAGAGCAAAACTGCGTAGCAGGATTTTCACTGTTGCTGAAGATAAAACCTGGTTAAATAACCTATTGCACCCTTTAATTCGACAAGAAATTTTAACACAAATATCGTTGGCTAAAAGTCGCTATTGCATACTAGTGGCACCATTACTGTTGGAAAATAAGCTCAATAAATTGGTCAATCGGGTGTTAGTGGTTGATGTTGATGAAAAAACACAAATTGCCCGAACCGTTGCACGCGATCCTAGCTCAGCAGAAGAGGTTAAGCGCATCATTGCCAGTCAGATGCCAAGAGCACAACGTCTTAGCTTGGCTGATGACATCATAAGTAACCACAATATCAGTTTAAAAACACTTCGCCAGCAAGTAGGCAACTTAGATAAAAAATATCAAAAAATGTTAAGTAACTCGTTATGAATAAGTGTTTTTTATTAAATAATTCGCCATTCTCACTAGCGATAGGTAGTATGAAGTAATTATTGGTTAAATTAATAGATAAAGTCCGAAAGTCATGACTGCAATATTGTACGAACATCCGCTCAATGAGCGTATACGTAACTACTTAAAACTTGAGCAACTTTTTGCTCAAACCTTTGATTGCTTGCAATACAATATTGTCACTAGCCACAGTGTATTTTTTAACGCATTATTCGCCATAGTCGACACCTTAGAGCGAAATGATATCCGTGGTGATTTAATTAAAGATCTTGAAAAATTAGAACAAAATTTAGTCATTTGGTCACAAAACCCAGAGATTGATAACGCCATTTTGGAAGAAAACTTAAAAAAGACCATCGGCCTTTCAAGTAATTTAAAAGTAGCTTGCCCTCAATGGACCGAACTTAAAGCCGACAAATTTTTAATGGCTTTAAAGCAGCGTTTCGCTATTCAGGGAGGAAGTTCGAGTTTTGATCTGCCACAATTACAATTTTGGTTACACCAACCCAGTGCTCAAGTTGAGCAGCAGTGTCACTACTGGTTATCACGACTGGCTCAAATTAGTTCAGCATTATCATTGATAATGAAATTTATTCGACAAAGAGCAGAGTTTAAACAGATATTGACGGAAAGTGGCTTCTATCAAGACAATGGTGAAGGGTTAATACTTTTGCGTATCAAAGTAGCTGATACTTTATCGTTTTACCCAACCATTAGTGGTAACCGCTTTCGCTACTCTATTCGCTTTATGATGCCATGTAATGATGCTGGGCGTAAATACGTTAAACAAGCCACAAGTTTCTTATTAGCTCGTTGTTAACAGCATGTGCTTAGCGATCAGCTAAGGTACAACAAGAAGTATTTCGGCTTTTACTGAGCATATATAATTAATCGCTTCAGACGAAAAGTTAATAGCTGCTTAGTGAAATATTTCTTATAATAGCATTATCACTTTATTCGCTAGTAACATCTTATATGACATTAAAAGTATCTTGCCCCACTTGTAAAAAAGAAGTGCTTTGGCAAGCGCAAAGCCAACATCGTCCATTTTGTAGTAAGCGTTGTCAGTTAATTGATATCGGTGATTGGGCTGATGAAAATCATAAAATTAGCCAGCCAGTGCAAGGCGCTGTCGACTTAAATGAAGAAATGCTTGACGCGTTGGAAGATCAATTTTTACAACATAATAAATTTTTTGTTGAACCTGAATAACAAGTATTATTATCAGGTAAGCTGAAGCTACAAATATATTTGTTGTAGCTTTTCAATAATGGCTTGATTAGCAGCAGGGAAATTTAAGTGTTCGAAATCAGTTAATTGATACCAAGCAGATGCTTGCCCTTCTAAAGCTTTTGCTTCACCGATAAAGTTATCAACAACAAAGACTTCTAATAACACCTTTTTATCAACGTAGTCATGGCTTATTTCGATTAGCGGCGTACAGGTTAACACTTCTATCGCCACCTCTTCTTTTAGCTCTCTAAATAGCGCCTGATGCACAGTTTCATCATCTTCAACTTTACCACCGGGAAATTCCCACTTTCCCCCTTGATGACTATCTGCTAAGCGCTTAGTTAGAAAATACTGATCGCCCTGTTTGATAACCCCAACAGCAACATGCACAATTTTAGTTGTCATAATACGATGCCTTAATTAAATTTATTTTTATATTGTTTATCTAAAGAAGTATGCACTTAGCGCTATATCGAACACATGAGTAGGTACAAATTTTTGAAATTATCATTGCCCCGCAAGCACTCAAAGACTGACTTTTAAATTCTCGCTAAGAGGTACTTTCTGAGACGGATTGCTATTAAACATAAAAATACCAGTCAAAAGACTGGTATTTTTATGTCAGACTTAACGCTTGATAAGTTAGCTTAACTTACCGTGACACTGTTTATATTTTTTACCTGAGCCGCACGGACAAGGCTCATTACGTCCAACACGCGCCATCGCAGTTTCTTCAGGCTGTGAGGCCGACTGATGTGTAAACTCTTTCGGTGCTTCATCAGCTTTTCTATGTTGTTCTTCAACCGCTTCAACATCAGATTCAGCCTTAATTTGCACTTTACTTAAGATACCAATAACATCATATTTTAAGTTATCAAGTAATTCGGCAAATAACTCGAAAGATTCACGCTTAAATTCTTGTTTTGGATTCTTTTGCGCGTAACCGCGTAAATGAATACCTTGACGTAAATGGTCCATTGCCGCTAAATGCTCTTTCCAATGAGAATCTAGGCTTTGTAGCATAACAGCCTTTTCAAACTGGCGTAAAACTTCAGCACCAACCATCTCTTCTTTAGCAACATAACTCGCTTCAACTTCTGCAACAATTTTTTCACGTAAAGTTTCTTCATGCAAGTTGCTGTCTTCTTCTAACCATTTTGCAATAGTCAGCTCAAGATTAAGTTCGCCTTTAATACGTTCTTCTAAGCCCGTAACATCCCACATTTCTTCTAACGATTGTGGTGGAATATGTTGACTAATCAAACCATTAACGACATCTGCACGAATCGCTTTAATAACCTCAGCAATATCTGCTTCATCCATCAGCTCATTTCGTTGCTCATAAATAACTTTACGTTGGTCATTTGAAACATCATCAAACTCAAGTAATTGTTTACGAATATCAAAGTTACGGCCTTCAACTTTACGTTGAGCATTTTCAATACTCTTAGTCACCCAAGGATGTTCAATTGCTTCACCGCGCTCCATACCTAATTTACGCATCATGTTAGAAATACGCTCAGAGGCAAAAATGCGCATTAAGCCATCTTCCATCGATAGGTAAAAACGCGTTGAGCCCGCATCACCTTGACGGCCTGAACGACCACGCAATTGATTATCTATACGACGAGACTCATGACGCTCAGTGGCAACAATATGTAGGCCACCCGCGGCTAATACCTTTTCATGCTCTTCTTGCCATGCGGCTTTCACTTTTTCAATTTGGTCTGCGCTTGGGTTATCAAGCTTAGCTAGCATCATACTTAAGTTACCACCCAGTACGATATCAGTACCACGACCAGCCATGTTAGTGGCAATGGTTACCGCACCAATTTTACCCGCGTCGGCAACAATCTCAGCTTCCTGTTGGTGGAACTTAGCATTCAATACTTTATGCTTAATCTTTGCTTTCTTTAAAAATGAAGATAAGAATTCAGAGGTTTCAATGCTGATAGTTCCCACCAAAACCGGTTGGCCACGTTCAACACAGTCTTTAATATCTTCTAAAATCGCTTCAAACTTTTCTTCAGCTGTTAAGTAAATTAAATCAGGTAAATCCTTACGTACCATAGGTTGGTTTGTTGGGATAACCACCGTTTCTAAACCATAGATATGATTAAACTCGAACGCTTCTGTGTCCGCAGTACCTGTCATACCTGATAATTTATTATAGATACGGAAAAAATTTTGGAAGGTAATTGATGCCAGTGTCTGATTTTCATTTTGAATATCAACACCTTCTTTCGCTTCAACCGCTTGGTGCAAACCTTCTGACCAACGGCGACCTTCCATTGTACGACCGGTATGTTCATCAACAATGACGATTTCACCATCTTTAACAATATAATCAACATCTTTTTGAAACAGTTTATGAGCACGCAATGCCGCCATAACATGATGGAGTAAAGTAATATTTGCTGCTGAGAATAGAGAATCTCCTTGCTGCATTAAACCTTTTTCGATCATGATTTCTTCGATATGTATTTGACCTAGCTCAGTTAGATAGATTTGCTTGGCTTTTTCGTCAATGGTGAAGTCACCGGTACTTTCTTGACCTTCTTTATCTTCTTCATCTTGCTGAACAAGCGTTGGCACTACCAGATTGATATTACGGTAAAGTTCAGAACTATCTTCCGCTTGACCAGAAATAATTAATGGCGTGCGCGCTTCATCAATTAAAATCGAGTCGACTTCATCAATAACGGCAAAGTTTAATGGCTTTTGTGCCCGCTCTTCTGGCGAAAAGGCCATATTATCGCGCAGGTAGTCAAAACCAAACTCGTTGTTGGTACCGTAAGTGATATCAGCGTTATATGCTGCTTGTTTATCGCCAGGTGCCATACCAGCAATATTACAGCCAACAGTCATACCTAAAAATTCAAATAATGGCCGACTCCAATCCGCATCACGGGTAGCAAGGTAGTCATTGACCGTAATCACATGCACACCTTTATTGGTTAAAGCATTTAAATAAGCCGGTAAAGTTGCGGTAAGCGTTTTACCTTCACCGGTACGCATTTCGGCTATTTTACCCGAGTTGAGTACCATGCCACCGATCATTTGCACATCAAAGTGACGCATACCAAATACGCGTTTACTCGCTTCACGTACCACAGCAAATGCTTCAGGAATAAGCTCGTCTAGTACTTCGCCTTGCTCAACGCGCTCTTTAAACTCAGTTGTTTTTGCTTTTAGTTCTTCATCACTGAGGGCTTCAAAAACGGGTTCTAGAGCATTAATTTTTGTTACTTCTTTGCACATTTGTTTAAGTAATCGATCATTTCGACTACCAAACAGTTTTGTCATTAACTTTACAAACATCGTGTTAAACCATATTGAGAAGAAAATCTTCCGCTGAAAATAAATGACCGGTGGGACCGATCACATAAACTTGCTTAGTATTGTAATCGCAGTAGTATTTTAAACAACTGAAATTCGTGCAAAAACTAATTTTTTGCTTTGCGATAAACGTATTTTTTTGGATCTATTTGGCGATTATTACGCAAAATTTCATAATGTACGTGTGGTCCTGTGGAACGACCTGTACTGCCCATTTTTGCAATAACCTGACCTTTAGTAACAACATCACCAACCGATACTTTTATTGCTTTATTGTGACCATAACGAGTTTTTAAGTTATCACCATGATTAATTTCAATTAATTGACCATAACCATAACGATCACCTGCCCAACTTACCACTCCAGATGCGGTAGCTATAATATCAGCATCTTCACTACCTGCAAAATCAACGCCTTTATGCATTGCCGGCTTACCATTAAAAGGGTCTTTACGCATACCAAAATACGATGACAACCAACCCTTCTTTATTGGTCGACCAGACAAATACCGTGTATTCTCTATATGGTGACCTAAAGTGACAGATTCAAGCATTTTTAATTGTTTTTCTTCATGACCAAGCGATTCTTCCAATGCGGTAATATCCAAAAGTAGCTCCGCTAAGCTTTTAGGCTTTTCCTCATGACTTTGAATCATCGGACCGCCACTCGAGGGGAATGATTGAAAGTTAAATTCATTATCAGGAATGCTCGCCTCTTCAGCTAAGCGATCGCCTAAAGCATTTAATCTTAACACTTGGCTTTGTAATTCGGCCAACTTCATGGTAACTGCGGTTACTTGTTGGCTATTTACTTTAGTATCATCAATAATGGGTAGGCTTGATAGCTGATATATTGTATTTTTCGGTACATCATCTGCAGAGGCGATCAAATGGACAATAAAACCTGAAATTAAGGCAAAAACAATTAAGGCAGATAACCAATGTAGCTTATTTAGCTTCATTGAAAATCTAACGTTCTTTCCTCGGTATAGTAATGTTAAACTCATAACTCATTCATCGTTTGTTCAAGAGCTGACTTATGGCACGAAAATCGAAAATCCCCACAGACATGTCAGCGCTGTTTAATTCAACGTCAGGCACTTTGGCACAAATAGCTGCAAAAACCAACTTTTTAACCGTATTGGCTGATATTGTACGACAAATTTGTCCCGACCTACCAGCAGATGTTTGGAAAATAGCCAATTTCAAAGCTAATGCCATTGTCATTGAGGTAAACTCAGCCGTTTGGAGCCAACGATTACAGTTTGAAAGAATGAATATTTGCCGAGAACTTAGCGAAGTAACCAATAACGAATTCAACCAAATAGAAATTAAAATCACACCATTTCGAACAAAAATACCCGAAAAAACCGTTATTCCTAACGCCATTAATTCTACTATATCAGCACGTACCGCAGCGCAGTTATTAGCAGTGGCACGCAGTGCTCCTGATAGTTTGCGGAAAAAGTTAGAAAAACTTGCTTCGCATGCAAAAAAATAGCTTTTGAACAACAGTTTAGTAAAATTTAATGATAAAAAAACCAGCACGAAGACTGGTTTTAATGTAGCGATTTTCGCAACTGAATTATATTAAAATGCCGTCGCACTAATTTCTTGAAATTGGATGGGTGATTCAATCGTATCTTCATACGTTACCCATTCCCAACAATCGACTTGTTTAAATACTTCACGCAACAACATGTTATTTAAGCCATGACCTGATTTAAAAGCATTCAGTTCACCCAAGATGCTAACACCGCCCATATACAGGTCACCAATAGCATCTAAAATTTTATGCTTAACAAACTCATCATCGTAGCGTAAGTCATCTTTATTGAGCATGCGATATTCATCTAAAACAATCGCGTTTTCCAAGCTACCACCTAAGGCAAGGTTATGTGAACGTAAGAACTCAATATCTTTCATAAAACCAAAGGTGCGTGCGCGACTGATCTCTTTAACAAATGAACAACTTGAAAGATCCATACTCATGGTTTGACAAGTATTAGCAATCACCGGGTGTTCAAATTCAATCGCGAAATTAACCCGAAAACCTTCATAAGGCTTTAATTCAGCCCACTTGTCACCTTCTTCTACGCGTATAGTTTTAGTAATACGTAAAAAGCGTTTGGCAACATTTGATGTTTCAATGCCTACTGACTGAATTAAATACACAAACGGTAAAGCACTACCATCCATAATTGGAATTTCAGGTGAATCAACCTCAACAATGAGGTTATCAATACCTAAACCTGCGACAGCAGAAAGCAAATGTTCGACGGTGGAAATCTGAACACCTTGCTCATTCACTAAACACGTACATAAAGTTGTTTCACCCACAGCTTCCGGTGTCGCTGGAATATCGACAACGGGATCTAAATCAACTCGGCGAAAAATAATACCGGTGTTAGCAGGCGCAGGACGGAGAGTGATCTGCACCTTTTCACCTTTATGTAACCCTACACCTATGGCAGAGACACTTTCTTTTAACGTACGTTGTTTAATCATAAATAGCCTTCTTAAGCCTATATTTTGCGCTAATAAGTCGCCGCCGAAAATAAGCGGAGACGTAATATAACAAAAAAGCCTAATAAAATCAAAAAACCAACATTTTTAGTATTGCGTAATTAACTTTTCGAATATCGCTTAGTCTGCTTGTTTACGTAAAAATGCCGGAATATCTAAATAATCATCAAGTTCAGTAGCTGCTACTTTCTGCGCTTGAGCATTAGCTTCTGGCATAGTAACCGGATTCGCAGACAGCTCAGGTTGTGCGCTAGCAATATAGTCACCACCAACAACTTGTGGCTCAGCCACAGGCGTAGGATTGACTAAGGTAATATCTGGTTTACGCTCTGCACCAATACCCGTTGCCACAACCGTTACTCGTAATTCTTCCGTCATTTCAGGGTCAATAACCGCACCAACGACAACGGTAGCATTTTCAGATGCAAAAGCTTTAACCGCATTACCAACAGTTTCAAATTCATCAATGCTAATATCCATGCCGGCAGTGATATTAACCAAAATACCGCGCGCGCCAGCTAAATCAACGTCTTCAAGTAACGGACTTGAAATAGCAGCTTCTGCCGCTTCCTCTGCACGGTCTGGACCTGATGCAGTGCCAGAGCCCATCATTGCAGTACCCATTTCAGACATTACGGTTCTAACATCGGCGAAATCGACGTTTATGAGTCCAGGACGGGTAATAAGTTCCGCGATACCTTGCACAGCACCTAATAAAACATTATTCGCGGCTTTAAAGGCATCTAATAAACTGGTGCCAGGGCCAAGCACTTTCAATAATTTTTCGTTCGGAATAGTGATCAATGAATCAACATTTTTTGATAAAAACTCGATACCTTGATCGGCATAGTTCATGCGTTTTTTGCCTTCAAAAGGAAATGGCTTAGTCACGACCGCAACCGTTAAAATCCCCATTTCTTTGGCTATTTCGGCAACAACTGGCGCAGCACCAGTGCCCGTACCACCACCCATACCAGCTGCGATAAAGACCATATCAGCACCTTGCAGTGTTTCTTTAATAGTTTCTCGGTCTTCTTCCGCACTTCGGCGACCAATTTCAGGGTTCGCACCAGCACCCAGTCCTTTAGTGACATCGTGACCTAGCTGCAAAGTAACATTTGCCGCTGAGTTACGTAATGCTTGAGAATCGGTATTTGCGGTAATAAATTCTACACCTTCAATGGTTTGTGACACCATGTGTTCTACCGCGTTTCCGCCCCCGCCACCAACACCAATAACTTTGATGACTGCTTCTGCGTTGTGATCTTCCATTAATTCAAACATTTTATTATCTCCGATTTTTAATACGTTTTGTTCCACCAAAACTCTTTTATACTTTTA
>TARA_R110002153_G_scaffold1590_6_pt1 | contig 23153 bp, 20 predicted proteins | sample TARA_R110002153 | Tara Oceans TARA_R110002153 (sample SAMEA4398193) | marine metagenome | biome: Polar Biome; feature: [SRF] surface water layer (ENVO:00010504); material: water (ENVO:00002006), including particulate matter (ENVO:01000060) such as... | depth 5 m | reverse complement strand
GATTGTTAATTTCTCTATTCTACTCCAAGCTAAAAACTCGTAGCTCGCCGCTCGAAGCTAAGATTGACCTCTAAGCCTCGACCTGACTTTCTTCACTCACGGGTTCGTCATTCTCACTAGCTAGCAGTAAAGCCACCCAACGCGTATCTGGGCTAGACTCTAATGCGATTTTGACAATCATAGTGAGAGGCACTGACAACAGCATACCTACAGTTCCCAACAACCATCCCCAGAAAATCAAAGACAAAAATACCACCAAAGTAGATAGCCCTAAACCACGTCCCATGTAACGAGGTTCAATCACATTGCCCATCACCATATTCGACACCACAAAACCCAAAGCAGTGAAACCGGCTGTAGCAGGACCTAGTTGCACAAAAGCTAATAACACCGCAGGCACAGCGGCAATAATAGATCCTATGTTTGGGATATAATTAAATAAAAATGCTAAAACAGCCCATAGTAAAAAATGGTCTACACCAAGAACATACAACCAGATGCCAATGATAAGGCCGGTACCTAAACTAACTAAGGTTTTGATGGCTAAATAGTTTTTAACTGATAGTAAAAACTTATCTATTTGCTGAATTTTCATGCTGGGATCATCAAGAGCGATGTGAATTTTCTTAGGTACTGATTCTGCTTCGAACAACATAAAGACCACTATTAACAAAATCAGCAAAAAATTGGTTAACACACCACCTAAACTAGACAACAAGTTTGTCGCCATATTCATGGCTGCACCAGGGTCTAGATAAGAGATCAGTGCTTCTTTATCTACATTAATGTTGACCTTATCCAACTGACCAATCACCCAAGCAAATTCTTCAACTAATTGTTCTCTATATTTAGGCATGTTTTGGCTAAATTCATTCATCGACTGACCCACTAATCCAGCCAGGATCAATCCAAATACCACTATAATCAGTATGACTAAGATAACAGCTATGGCTCTAGGCAATTTGTAGCGATTTGCCCAAGTAATAATAGGGCTACAAGCCATGGCAATAAAAACAGACAATAAAAATGGTACTACTATGGCACTAGCGGCTTTAACACCGGCTAAGATGACCACTATTGACGCCATTATCAGTAATACCTTGGCGGATCTTTGCGATTTGATTTGCATATGAAATTTCTGAATGAATACCTTGTGAGCAAACTAGCAGATATGTATGGTATTTTATAGCGCATGCTCAACAAATAAATGTTCTCAATATCTACTACAAATGGATATTCAACAGCTCCTAGGAAGAATATGAAGCTAAACCCAGCCACCATTAGGATTAAAAATTTACGTTTGCGTACTTATATTGGCATTAACGACGATGAAATCGTCAATATGCAAGATGTCGTCATCAACGTAAAAATACATTACCACGCAGATCAGGCAACAGATTCAGATGAAATGGACGATGCCCTCAATTACAAAACCATCACCAAAAGAATTATTAAATTGGTTGAAAACAATCGATTTTTTTTACTCGAAAAACTCACAGCTGATGTACTCGCCATAGCGGCAGAACACCCAAGAGTGAACTATGCTGAAGTAGAAGTGGATAAACCACACGCCTTACGTTTCGCAGATTCAGTTTCTTTATGTTTATCATGCAGTAAAACCTAGTTGTATTCAGGGGACAAATGAAAATACTTATCACCGGTGGTTCAGGCTTAATTGGTTCAAATCTTATCCCTATTCTGCGTCCATGCAACGTTGCGGTTTACACCCGAAATGTGGCTATGGCTGAACAAATACTTGGTCATAAAATCCACTTTTTATCCACACTTTCCCATCTCAGCAACCTAGACGACTTTGATGTAGTGATTAATTTAGCCGGTGAACCCATTGCCGCCCAAAAATGGACTGATGAACAAAAACGCAAAATCGAACAAAGTCGCTGGACTATCACTAAAGAAATAGTGGCACTTATTAACGCCGGTGAAAATCCACCAAATTTATTGATCAGTGGTTCAGCGATAGGCTTTTATGGCCGTCAACAGGATCAAATTATTGATGAAAATTTCTTACCTACTCATGATGAATTTAGCCATCACCTCTGCGAACGTTGGGAGTTTTTAGCCAACCAGGCACAGTCAGATAAAACTCGGGTGTGTATTTTACGAACTGGAGTGGTCATTACTAAAAGAGGTGGCGCAATACAAAAAATGTTATTGCCATTTAAACTAGGTTTAGGCGGACCAATTGGTGACGGTACCCAATATATGTCATGGATACACCTTGAAGACATGCTGCAAGGTATCGCCCATTTAATTGCTAATAAAAGTTGTGAAGGCATTTATAATTTTACTGCACCTAACCCTGTCACCAATCAAGAATTTAGCCGTGAACTTGCCTCAGCGCTATCGCGGCCTTGTCTATTTAGAGTACCTAAGTTTGTGCTCAGAATGATGATGGGCGAAATGGCTGATTTAGTTTTATATGGTCAAAGAGTTGTGCCTAAACGCTTAGAAGAAAGTGGTTATAAATTTATCTATCCTAAAATATCCCAAGCTTTGGATTGTTTTCGTAAAAAAATAAAGTGAGAAATTGAGCAAGTAATCCAGTCAGTATAAATAATCAAAAAAGTTGATACCCCAAAGTATCAACTTTTTTTGCATCTAAACCATCTGACGTAACAAATGACTGGTGTTGAGTGACAACAAGCGCCAGCACCCTAAAGCACCAAGAGTACCCACTACCACAGCTCCCGCTATTGGAGCAATAACCCAATACTCTAAATGCCAACTGGCGGGCATTTGGAATATTTGGGTCTGTAACATATACAAACTGAATTCATTAGCAGCAGCAGCCATCGCTCCTGCCACCACCCCAATAATCAGAAATTCAAACACCACACTGGCTCTTATCAATCTGCCTTTAGCCCCAAGTGTGCGTAGGATAGCTAATTCTTGTTGGCGTTCATCCATACTAGCTTGTACTTGAGCAATAAGTACTAAGGCTCCTGCAGCTAAGACTAATATCAGAATAAACTCTACCGCCAACGATACCTGATCAACGATATTTCGCAGCTGATTTATTCGCGCATCCACATCTATCAAAGTCACATTGGCAAAAGGTTGCATCAATACAGTGATATCCGCCTTGCGCTCTGTAGGTAAATTAAAGCTAGAAATGTAGGTAGGAATAAAATTCTGTAACGCTCGAGGTTCTATCACAAAGAAAAAATTTGGCTGCATAGATTGCCAGTTAACATCCCTAATACTGGTTACTTTAAGATCAATAATTTCACTACCAATATTAAAAGTTAACTTATCGCCTAAGCTTAGTTGCATACGCTCTGAGATGCCTTTTTCAATAGACACCTCATAAGGTCTTTGGGCGGCAGTATCACTATTATTTGTTGCGCCGAACCATTGCCCTGCAACCACTTCACTACCCTGTTGCAAAGTTGTGTTCCAAGTTAAATTAGCTTCTCTTCCTAAGCCATCACGACCATTATTTTGTTCGTCTGGATCTTCTTTAGATACTGCGGTGCGTACCTTTTCGTCGTTGACTGCTACAAATCGTCCGCGGACCACAGGATAAAATTTATCAATAACAACTTGGTTGCTTGCAAAATGTTGCTCGAGGTTTGGTTGCTGTGCTTGACTGATATTCACCAAGAAATAGTTAGGTGTGCCTTGTGGTAACTGATTTTGCCATTGCTGTACCATGTCGTTACGCATCACTAAAACAATCAACAACAGCATAATAGTGACGGCAAAACTTATCAGTTGCACACTATTATCCATTGCTCGACGATGAATTCTCGCCCAAGCTAACTGCCAGGCACCCATTTTACCTTGACCGAGTTTACGCCCCACCCAAATCAAACCATAGGTCACAGCTAACAAACTCACTACCAAGATAATCCCTGAAACAAATAAAATAGCGCTGACTTTTAAATTTTGGCTATAGGCCCACATCAACAAAAATATAGCGCCGCCCGAAGCCACAAATTGGATTAACCTCGAACTTAAATTAGCCCCTAAGTCACGTCGTAATACCCGCAATGGCGATACCGAAAACAGTTTCATTAAAGGATATAACGAAAATAATACCGCACACACAGTACCGGTGAAAATGGAAATAATAAGTGGGCGCCAATGCCACACATCTATGGATACATCCACTTTATCGGCAATAGCCGCGACTACAAATTGTTGTATTATAAAGCCTAATATCACGCCGATAGTGATACCTAGTGCGGTGATAAATAGGATCTGTAAAAGATAGATTTGTTGCACCATCTTTTTCGGTGCACCTAAGGTTTTCATAATAGCGACTGGGTCGTAATGTCGCATGCTATAGCGCTGCGCAGCCACAGCAATAGAAACAGCGGCTAAAACAATGGCTAACAAACTGGCCAACAAAAAGTATTGCCCTGCCCGTCCTACCGCTCGGCCTATGCCGGATTCATCGTCTTCAATCGAGTCCCAATCATGGATTTCCCTGTCGAGTTGCGGCTCCAGCCAATCGTAATAATCATCCAAATCGCCACTATCGCCGGTAAAAAAATAGCTGTAATTAATTCTGCTTCCGGGACCTTCAACCTTAGTTGCGGCCAAATCTACTTTTGAAATCAATATTTTGGGATCACCTCCAAATACACTAAATCCAGCGTCGGGCACTTCGGTCAACACTTTGCTGACCTTAAATATTTTGTCACCTACTTCAATGTTGTCACCGACTTTAATGGCTAAAGTCTGGAACAATTGAGATTCAATCCAAGCCTCTCCAGACTCAGGTAGACGGTTTATGGCAACTCCAGGTGAGAAAGGCTCATCAGCGACCTTAACTGTGCCTTTAAGTGGATAACCTGTACCTGCGGCTCTTAAATCCACTAAGTCCATTTGTTCATTGGCAAATACCATTGAACGGGCATAAGTTTGATGAGCCGTGTTTAAGTCCATATCTTTGGCTTTTTCAATCCAAGCAAGGTCAACAGGACTATTTGAATCCAGTACTCTGTCGGCAGCAATAAACTCGGCACTTTTTTCAGTTAATGCTGATTTAAGCCGTTCACTGAATAATGAAAGTGATAACACAGAGGCCACAGACAGAATAATAGCCAGTAGTATAATAGTTAACTCGCCACGTTTGGTCTCATGACGAAACAAGCGCCAAGCTAGACTGAAGGTATGATTCGTCATAACACTAACCCACTTTCTGAGCGGCTTGCTCGGTTGTTGTGTTTGCAAAAACCTCAGTCAACTCACCAGCTTGCATATGTAACTGACGCTGACATTTGCCAGCCAGCACTGGATCATGAGTCACCAATACCAAAGTGGTATTGGAGTTTTGATTTAACTCAAACAATAATTTTTCAATTTTGTCACTGTTGGCCGCATCTAAATTACCCGTAGGTTCATCAGCAAATAGAATTTTGGGTTGGGAAATAAAGGCTCTCGCTATCGCCACGCGTTGTTGCTCACCACCTGATAATTGATTGGGGTAGTGACTGGCTCGGTGATCTAGGCCAACCTGTTTTAAGATATCTAATGCTCTTTTCTTAGCATCATCATGTCCGGCTATTTCAGCTGGTAACATAATATTTTCAAGGGCAGTTAAACTTTGAACTAACATAAAACTTTGAAAAATAAAGCCTACTTTCGCCCCTCGTAATTGAGCTCGTTGTTCTTCGTCCATATTATGCATAGATTGACCATCTATGAATATTTCCCCATCGCTCACTTCATCAAGTCCAGCTAATAAGCTAAGCAAGGTAGATTTTCCGGATCCTGACGCGCCTACTATGGCAACCGACTCACCCGCCTTGACTTCAAAGCTAATTGGCTTGAGGATCTGTAATTGACCTTGAGTCGTAGTAACTGTTTTGCTAATACCGTTTGTCTTAATCATAGTTGTAGGAGTCATAGTGCTGTTTCTTAATACCAATTCGTTACGAAATAAAATTTATACATTATTAATCTTTATACCCTTATTACTGATTTCAGATCAGTTACAGGCTAAAGAAACAAAGTTATTGATTCTAGGTGATAGCCTAAGTGCAGCTTATGGTCTAAAGCAAGAGCAAGGCTGGGTAAGTTTGTTACAAGATGCGTGGCAAGATCAAGAGATCAATATTGTTAATGCCGCAATCAGCGGTGAAACCACAGATGGCGCCCTTGCCAGATTACCAAGGTTACTGGAGCAACATCAACCCACACATATTTATGTTGAGCTAGGAGGAAATGACGGACTGCAGGGCCATCCAGTGAATAAGATGCGCGATAACTTGCAGAAAATCATTCAATTGTCGCAAAAAAGTGAGGTAAAAGTCATATTGCAACAAATGCAAATACCGACTAATTATGGCAAACGATACACCCAGATGTTTTCTAATACCTATGTTGATTTGGCAACAAAACACGACTTAGTATTATTGCCTTTTTTCTTAGAGAACATAGCATTAGATAAAAGTTTAATGCAAAGAGATGGCATCCATCCGACTGCCGAAGCACAAATTGTAATAGCAAAAGAGATGCAAAAAGCATTAAGGGAGATTATTTTACCCTAGCAGAATAAAAAATTACCGACTAGAATGGAGTGATATTCATTCTATTAAAAATAGGAGTACGATGTGGAAATAGGTTCATCAGGTGCGGGTTCACTGGCGCAGACTACAGCGACTCAAACAGGCTCTGTACAGCAGATCAATAGAGCTGAACAACAAGCGGTACTAGAAACATCTGCCCCGCAAGAAAATCAGCCGCCTCCGGCACAAGACCAGCGAGTAGGAAGTTTGGTCGATGTAAGCGTTTAAAAATTAAAATAAAAAAAACCGAGTTAATTTACTCGGTTTTTTATTGTCTTTATTTGTTCATTACGGACGAACATATTGCATGGGTTTATCCGTTTGTAACTTCAGGTAGCGATCTCTAAGTTTACTTTGCCTAGACTGCATCTTGATTGGCTCTCCTGCAATTAAGACCATTTCCGCAGCTTCCGTTACTTCAAGTGGGTCACCTGACCAAATCACCACATCAGCTATTTTTCCGGCTTCGAGGCTACCTAACGTATCATCAATGCCATATAACTTTGCCACGTTGATAGTTAAGGCCGCTAGCCCCTGCTCCCAAATTAATCCATTGGCAACGGCGTTACCTGCGTGCTGTCTTGCTAAGCGGATATTGTGGGTTTCCATACCAATACTAACTTGTACACCAGCATCAGCTAACCGACCGGCATTTTTAAGTGTGGCTCCGAGCTGATCAAAACTAGAAGGTAAATTAGCTTCAGGATTAAGGATCACTGGAATATTGTTATCTGCCAACTCCTTAGCTACTCGCCAACCTTCAGTTGCATAAGTGATCACAATATTTAATTGTGAATGACGTTGTTTTAAAGCAATAACCTGCCTGATATCAGCCGCTCTACGAGCATCCACTAGAAGCGGTATTTCACCTTTAACTAAGGGAATTAATGCCGCGATATCCGTCCGACTCAATTCGCCATGCCATTCATCCCTTGGAGAGAGCGATTTACCCACTGCAAACTTGGCTTCAGCAAGGGCTTTTTCTAAGCTTACCCAAAGTACACTGCGAGAGCCTCCTATAGTGTCAGCTCCACCATTACCAACTCTAGTGCTGATAAAGGCTCGTGCTTGGATTAAAGGAGTGCTGGTATCACTTAAAGTAATCAAAGCTCCTTGGCCGTTAAACAATTGCCCGGTGCGACCCATTGAGGTTGCTGCTGAGGTCACGCCTTCAATCCGTGCAATCGACATTAACGAAGAATCAGGGTTAATGGCATAAGACACATCAAACGCCGCGCCTGTTGCAGAAATGCTAGTCAAACTTGAATTACTGTCATTGGTACCGGCAGAAAAACCCACATCAACTAACCCCAACGAGGTACTTGCGCCAATCAACCCAGGCGTTACCACTTTACCTTTGGCGTCAATAATTTCGTATCCATCTAAAGCAACCTCACCTTGCATCACTTTTTGAATTTTACCGTCTTTAATAAGCACAGTGGCATTATCAATCGTCCCTTGGGACGACATGGTATGTACCTTAGCCCCTACAATTGCGATACTTTTAGCACCAACAAATGGAGTCAACAACATACTGCTAAGTAATAAATATTTAATTAGTGTGTTCATTTGCTGTCTCCTTCACCGGGTTGTCCTAGTTCAAAATCACTCACTGGCCATGAGGCTGGATCATTGCGGTCATATATTAACGCCCCGTCTAAATAAACATGTTCAGCTTGGGCATAGGTCGAAAACGGATCGGCACTCCAAATCACCACATCAGCATTTTTACCTGTTTCCAATGAGCCTGTTTGCTCAAAAATTCCCAAAGACTTAGCAGGATTAGCTGATAACCATTGCCAAGCATCTGCCTGACTAATGTCGATGCCCGCTCGACGACCATTGGCCCATGCTTTGGCAGCTTCTTGATTCAACCTTTGGATACCTAAGTCACTATCAGAATGCACTATGGTGCAGGCTTTAGCTGCATGTACCATAGGTATATTTTCTTGAATTCCGTCATAAGCTTCTAATTTAAATCCCCACCAATCAGCCCACATCGCCGAACACACCTCAGCTTCTGCGAGTTGGTCGGCTATTTTGTATGCCTCAACAGCATGATGAAACGCCGCTATTTTGTAATTAAACTCTTTCATTACATCCAGCATAGTGGCCATATCGTCAGCACGATAACAATGCATATGCACCAGAATTTCGCCTTTTAGTGCTAAAGCTAGAGTTTCAAGTTTTAGGTCGCGCTTGGGTATTTTAGCGTCTTTTTTACCGGCTTCGTGGTCAGCATAATAATTGTCCCAGGTACGCTGGTAGTTTTGTGCATCGGCCCAGGCTTGCCTGTAACCGGCCACATTACCCATACGTGTTGAAGGGCCCCCTTTTTTACCATATACCCTTTTTGGGTTTTCGCCGCAGGCCATTTTCATACCATAAGGAGCATCAGGAAATTTCATATCTTGCACTGTTGTGCCCGGTAAATTTTTGACTGTCACTCCTCGACCACCAACTAAGTTGGCTGAGCCAGGAAGTATTTGCATAACAGTGACACCACCAGCCAAAGCTCGTTGAAAACCAGCATCTTGCGGCCAAATAGAATGTTCGGCCCAAACCTCTGCAGTCACAGGGTTGGTTGCCTCGTTACCATCAGAATGCGCAGTACCACCGGGCGCTGGGTACACACCTAGATGACTATGTACATCGATTATACCTGGGGTCACCCATTTACCTTTAGCATCAACAGTCACACCATCATCAGGCAAAGATAAATCATTACCTATAGCGACAATTTTACCATCTTGTAGCAATACCGAGCTGTTATTAAAAATCCCACCTATGCCATCTAAAATCGTAGCATTAGTAATCAAAACACTTTTGCTGGGAATAGGTTTGTAGGTACTTGGGAACGGGTTTGCATTGATTTGAAACGCTGGCTCATTGGCTTTATCTTCGCTTGAGTCTGAGCAACCCAGCAAAGCCAATAGACTCGCAACGGCAGCTAATTTAAATAGCTGGCGCTTATTATCTAAAATATTCATATTTATCCCTGATATTCTGTTGTTATTATGGGTACTAGATGTAATCTTTATTGTTTACACCTAATCCTAATAACATTTGCAGAATTTTACTAGGATTGGATATGTCGCAAAATATCTTCCGCACTTTTCAATGCGCGAATACGCATAAACAAAGCCTCAGCTTGTGGATATTGACGACTCAAATACCCCAACCATTGCTTCACACGATTAGGATAATATTTACCTTTATCACCAAACAATTCGTAGCCAGAATATCGCACCAACAAGGCTTTAACTTGCTCCCATGGCATATGCTGCTCAGTGTTTTTAATCACTTGCGCCAAATTCGGCATCGCCAAAGCACCTCTGCCGAGCATGACATTTTCGCATTCTGATTGTTGTTGGCAATTGAATGCATCATGCTCATTCCAGATTTCGCCATTGGCCACGATCGGAATATCAACTTGCTGTTTTATCTTCGCAATCCAATCCCAATAAGCAGGAGGTTTATAACCATCGACTTTAGTTCGCGCATGAATGACCAATGAATCAGCCCCAGCTTCAGCAATGGCCTGTGCATTAGCAATTGCCAACGAAGTGTCATCGAAGCCTAAACGCATTTTGGCACTTACAGTTTGGTTTTTAGGAACAGCTTGACGCACTGCTCTAACAATCTGGTATATCGTTTCAGGTTCGCGCAGCAACACTGCTCCCCCCTTACTTTTGTTTACGGTTTTAGCAGGGCAACCAAAGTTAAGATCCACACCGTGTGAGCCTAATTCAACTGCGCGAAACGCATTTTCCGCTAACCAATCAGCATGCTGACCCAACAACTGTACTTTTACTGGCACACCGCTAGGTGTGAGACCTTGATTGTGTAATTCAGGGCACATCCGATAAAACACGCGTTTAGGCATCAATTGATCAACAATTCGCACAAATTCGGTGACGCACAGATCAAAGCCACCCACTTGGGTCAACATGTCGCGCATCAGGTGATCAACTACCCCTTCCATCGGGGCTAAAGTAATATGCATTGTTAGGGGATTGTTATAGTGGCAAGTAGGACTGACTATTTTAGCAAAAAAAGAAATCCGAGAAGCAGCTTAATCCAACAGAAAGCTAAAAAGGCCTGCTATTTTTGCAGTTTTTCTTACGGGATCCACAGAGAACTAATATTTCGCGCTTTTTTTTATCATCAGCTTGACCCCAAATCAAAATTTCGTCTATGACTCTAAAGCAGCCTAAACACATATCTTTGTCATCTAAACAACAATTCCGGACACAAGGTGACTGTATTTCATTTGGAGTTGGGCTAATCATTATGGGTGTTTACATCGACTAAAATCTGTATCTATTGTTTACGCATAATACGTTGTAGATCTTGAACTGTCTGTAATTTAATCATCTGCCCAACCGATTTTCTAATTGGTTTAATAAAAAACCTAAAAACACATCACAATATCTCCGGCAACCTTATTTAGACAATATATAGCTAAATGTCTGCGACATAAAATCAACAAACAGGTCTATCTGAGGCACACAATCAAGAATATTCAAACAAGTGGTAAGACCAGTAAATTTACTGCTATACTCTAACGAAGTTTATCAACCCCCTTTTTTGTTGGAGTTCTACAATGTTGCAATACAAAGCGCCTGTTATGGACATGAAATTTCTTATTGAAGATGTCTTTAAATATTACGCTCATTATGAAAAATACCCTGAGTTTGCCGAAGCAACACCTGATTTAGTCGATGCGATATTACAAGAATGCGCAAAATTTTGTGAAAACGAACTATTACCTTTAAATCAAAGCGGTGATAAAGAAGGCTGCAAATTTGACAATGGTGTTGTTACTACACCTAAAGGATTTAAAGAAGCTTACAACAAATATGTTGCAGGGGGATGGCAGAGTTTATCTCACCCACTTGAGCATGGCGGACAAGGCTTACCCCCTTCATTAGGCATAGCGAAACAAGAAATGATGGGCACTGCTAATTGGTCATGGGCCATGTACCCTGGCTTAAGTCATGGTGCAATGAATACGATTCAAACTCATGGCACGACACAGCAAAAAGAATTATTCCTGCCCCCACTTACCGAAGGTACATGGACCGGCACTATGTGTTTAACCGAGCCTCAATGTGGCACTGACTTAGGCCAAGTTAAAACCAAAGCCGTGCCAAACGACGATGGCACTTATGACATTGTCGGTACTAAAATATTTATTTCTGCAGGTGAGCACGACTTAACCAACAATATTATCCATATCGTTTTAGCTCGCCTTCCAGGTGCACCTGAAGGCACTCGTGGTATCTCACTATTCATTGTGCCAAAAATCCAGATAGACCAACAAGGCAACTTAGGTGAAGCTAATAATGTCACCTGTGGTGCAATTGAAGATAAGATGGGAATTAAAGGCTCAGCTACTGCAGTGCTAAATTTTGATAATGCTAAAGGTGTATTAATCGGCCCTGAAAACAAAGGCTTAGAATGTATGTTCACTTTTATGAACACCGCCCGTGTAGGCACCGCTTTACAAGGTGTTTGCGCCTCTGAGCTGGCTTATCAAAACTCATTATTATATGCCAAAGATCGTTTATCCATGCGGGCGTTATCTGGTAAAAAATTCCCTGATAAAGTGGCAGACCCCATAATAGTGCATCCTGATGTACGTAAAATGTTGATGACCCAAAAGGCCATCGCGGAAGGTGGACGTGCCATGGTGTATTACACCGCTAAGATTGCTGATGAAATAGAAATGGCAACTACAGATGAAGCACGTAAAGATGCAGATGATAGATTAGGCTTCATCACCCCTATTCTTAAGGCATTTTTAACCGAACTAGGCTGTGAAAGTGCCAGTCATGGTATGCAAATATTTGGTGGTCATGGCTATATAAAAGAATGGGGTATGGAGCAGATCGTCCGTGACGTACGTATCTCGACTTTGTATGAAGGCACAACCGGCATCCAAGCTTTGGATTTATTAGGCCGTAAAATATTACTCACTCGAGGCAAGTCTTTAAATAAATTCAGTAAAGAAATTTTAATTTTCTGCAAAGACAAAAGCATGATTTCTAGAAACCCTCATAAGCGTCAAATGAATAAGTTTATTTGGGCATTAAGCAAAAATGTGGCGAACTGGCAACAATACACCATGCGTTTAGCCTTAAAAGCCAAAAAAGATCGAGACTTCGTAGGCTCAGCCTCAGTAGATTATTTAATGTACTCAGGTTATATCGTGATGGCATATTTCTGGGCTCAGATGGCGCAATCCGCTTATGAAAAATTAGCCGGAGAAGTTGAAAATCGTGACTTCTACCGAGCAAAAATCAAAACCGCTGAATTCTATTTTGAACGTTTATTACCCAGAACAAAATCTTTAGCTAAAACCATGATGGCCGATCCAAAAACATTAATGCAACTGGACCAAGACTTGTTGTCTTTTTTATAAGTTTATAAAGGTTTATAAATTTTGTGTTGATGAAGTATTGGGTAGGTAAAAATTATTCTACTCAATACTTCAATACATTATGTTGGTAGCCTTTGTTAACCAACATAATTTATTGTCGGCTTGGTTTACCCCTCTATGTCTTATCCCTCTATGGTTTCAATAAAACATAATATTCATTAAAGCCATTTAATATATTGGTCGTAGCAATGGCTGAAAGGATCAGTCCCATAACTCGGCTTATTACACTAGCACCGCTACTGCCTATCAATCGGACAATAAAACCAGAAAGTAACATCAATACATAAGCTAATAATAAAACTGATAACATCACTAATGCGGTTTGGGTTTGTTCCCAAATAGTAAATAACGAGTTCTTTGTTAATAATACTGCGGCTAACATTGCTCCAGGACTCGCAATCGAAGGTACCGCAAGTGGAAAAATAGCAGTTTCTTTATGAGATTGAGCTAGGAGTTTTATTTCTTCTTCCGGTTTACTTTCACCAAAGATCATATTGAGTGCGAATAAAAACAATACTATCCCACCAGATATTTGAAATGCTGGAAGAGGAATAGATAACGCCCTCAATAATATCTCTCCAGCGACCATAAAAAACAACAATACAAATGCCGATACAATTATTGCCCGTAAAGCAACACGGCGCTTTATCTTTTGTTCGTATTTATCCGTTACAGCTATAAATACAGGTATGGTTCCAATCGGGTCTATAACAGCAAAAAAAGTGATGAAAACAGCTAATACATCTATCATTTACTTTTGAGTCCAGCAGAAGGGTTAAAACTAAATTAGTAATACCTACAAGTTGTATTTAGGCATCTACAAGGGTGTATATTTATAATTTGGTGAACTCATTATACATTTTTAATATCACTCATTGAGCCAAGATATTGCGTCATTTTCATTATCAAAATATTTAATTTCACCGGAAATAAACCAACTACCTACCTTCGCAGCTAACTCTTGCCATTTTTTATTTCCAAAAATCGCCACTTTTGAAAATTCATTACCGTGTTTTAAGCCTATTTTGAAATCATCCCACGCAGCTCTTACATCCCATCCTTGCAACTCTGTCCCATCAATAAGGGCTTTAACTTTTGGCTCCTTTACTTCTGATAAAGCAGAATCTATTAACGGAGTGATAATTTTATAATCATCATGCGTTAATGTTCCTTGGGCCTTCAAAGTAAGAAAAAATTCATTACCTGTTCTTTCTATTCCGATCGATAAACCGTGCCGTTGGACTTTCATACTGTTTGCTCCTAATTAAAATAAGTATCTTGGTAAATCCCACTGCGCCGCAGTTTTATTCGCCAGCAGGTGGCTCCCATAATTCAATCTTATTGCCTTCAGGATCCATTACCCAACCGAACTTTCCATATTCGGATTCTTCTGTTTTTTCTAGAACATCACATCCTTCAGCACGAAGTGCAGCCATGAGTGCAGATAAGTCAGATACCCGATAGTTGACCATAAAGGGAGAGTCACTTGGTGCAAAATTACTTCCATCACCTATCATCCAAGCTGTAGTTCCGGGTGTGGGATCACCAGAACTATCTACCCAACGAAACGACGTACCACCCCACGCCTGAACATCAATGCCAAGATGTTGTTGGTACCAACTCTGCAATTTTGCAGGTTCTTTGGCTTTGATAAAAATACCGCCAATTCCAGTTACTCTACTCATAGTTATTTCCTTGGTGTTAATGTCTTGAAGGTCGTTTAAATTTATAGTGTTAGTTTGTCCAAAAGCCAAGACCAAAATGCCTAATGATCCAATTTTGGACAACTCGATATTTGCGCGTTATTGAGATGTTTTTTGTTGAACAATGTTGCAAAACCTGTTTTTTAATACCTAGATTATCCGCTGCTGAGCTTAAGCTCTATTTAAAGTCTTTTGATAGTTATTTACTAATACAACTACTTTAAATTCGAGTGTATTGGCAAATCATTCAAACAGATTTGACCGAGATCAATAAGCGTTAAACAAGCTAATTTATAGTGACTGTAAACCCAACCATATCAAATCATCATAAAACTGTTTTTGGGAACATAGACACAGCGTTCCTCACGTAATTTACATGCCATCTCAAAAACTTGTTTGAAGCGTTTAAAAGGACTTAACGCGATCATGCGTATAGATATAATTCAAAGGATAATTAGATGAAAACAAAAAATAAACAAAACTATAAAGATTCAAAGGTTTATCTCATTGGCAGTGGAATAGCAGGACTTGCCAGTGCCGTATATTTAGAAAAGGATGTGGGTATACCCGGTGAAAACATCCATATTTTAGAAAAAGACTTAATAGCTGGCGGAGCCACTGACGGAGCTGGCGATAAAGATTCAGGATTTGTAGTACGTGGTGGAAGAATGCATGAGATGCACTATGAATGTTATTGGGAACTACTTTCTCATATTCCATCATTGGAAGACCCAAATATATCAGTGCGAGACGAGTCATATGAATTTAATCAACGATTTGTATCCAATGGTCAGGCCCGTCTATTAAAAGAAGGCAAGAAACTAGATGTTTCTTCTTATGGATTATCTTTTAAACAACAGGCCGACTTTATCAAGCTAACCTACGTTTCCGAAAGCTCATTAGGTGATAAACGAATAGAAGATTGGTTCGAACAAAGCTTTTTTGAAACCAAGTTTTGGTTTATCTGGAGCTCCATGTTTGCGTTCCAAAAATGGAGCAGTCTGGCTGAAATGCGACGATATATGAAACGCTTCATACATCTTGTGGATGGTTTGCAGAGATTAGGTGGTGTGATGCGCACCAAATATAATCAATATGACTCAGTTGTCAGACCGATGAAGAAATACCTTGAAGAAAAAGGTGTGAAATTTGAAATGGGCAAAGAAGTGGTTGATATTGATTTCAATTTATCCGCTGACAAAAAAACCGCAACTGTTATTCATCTTAAAAACAAAACTGAAATAGTACTCAGAGAAAATGATTTTGTGTTTTTCACTAATGGCTCAATTACAGAAAGCACCGATAATGGAAGTTGGGATACACCAGCTAAATTGAAGGGCGTAGAAGAATCCGGCGCTTGGACTTTATGGAAAAAAATAGCCAAAAAAGATCCGTCGTTTGGCAACCCCAATCCATTTTGTGACAATATTAATTTGCAAAAATGGTACTCATTTACCGCAACAATGAAAGACAGTACCTTTCTCGATTACATGGAAAACTTTTCGGGTAATGTAGATGGAACTGGCGGACTTGTCACTATGACCGATTCTAACTGGTTGATGTCAATTGTCATAGCAAGGCAGCCTCACTTTCCTAACCAACCAAACGACGTGAAGATCTTTTGGGGCTATGGGCTCTACCCTGATAGAAAAGGCAATTACATCGACAAAACAATGGCCGAATGTAGCGGAGCTGAAATACTGGAGGAGCTTTATTATCACTTGAAAATCCAAAAATTGATGGCGCCAATTACAGAAGCAGGGAAAGTCAATTGTATTCCTGTGGCCATGCCATTTATTGATAGTCTTTTTATGCCCAGAAATATGGGTGATAGACCTGATGTAATACCAAGTGGCTCAACAAATTTTGCGTTTTTAGGCCAGTTTGCTGAAGCACCTAAAGACTGTGTTTTTACCGTTGAATATTCAGTCAGAACCGCCCAAATGGCAGTTTATGGTTTGTTTGATACCAACAAGAAGGTGCATCCAATGTATGAATCAACCCACAACCCTAAGTACCTACTGGCAGCACTTAAAGCCATTAGCCGATGAAGAAACACCATTAATTTACATAACAAATAACTCACTGATTTTTTATAACAGCGAACACCATATAAATCAGTGAGTTCTATGGTGATATGCCCAAAGTGATTAGTAGCAGCCGCATAATTTATTAAAAGCCCGTAGCAAGGTTCGCAGTCAAAACTGGTGTTATATCTACAATTCACCATAATCATATGGAATATTAAGTATTATATTAATAAAAACTTTCAATTAAATTAAACCTAATAGGTAAAAACGATTAAATCGATCGCAGCAAAGGGTTTTACCTATAGTTTGAAATACTCGATAGTGTTGTTCATGCCCACTATAAACGTGAACAAATAAACACTTCTTTTCATACAAAAAAGGAAATTAATTAATGTCTAACAACAAATGTCCAGTGATGCACGGTGGCGCTACAGAAAGTAGCATGTCGAACATGGAATGGTGGCCGAAGGCCCTAAACCTAGATATTTTGCATCAACACGATAGCAAAACCAATCCACTGGGAGCGGACTTTAACTATCGAGAAACAATCAAAAATCTCGACGTCGCCGCTCTTAAAAAAGACATGCATGCGCTGATGACTGACAGTCAACCTTGGTGGCCAGCAGATTGGGGGCATTACGGTGGCCTGATGATCCGTATGTCTTGGCATGCAGCCGGTACTTATCGCATCGCTGATGGTCGAGGTGGTGCAGCTAGCGGTAATCAGCGTTTTGCGCCCATTAATTCTTGGCCAGACAACGTCAACCTAGATAAGGCTCGTCGTTTACTTTGGCCCATTAAGAAAAAATACGGTAACAAGCTTAGTTGGGCAGATTTAATTGCCTATGCAGGCACCATTGCTTATGAATCTATGGGTTTAAAAACCTTTGGCTTTGCTTTTGGCCGTGAAGATATCTGGCATCCAGAAAAAGACACCTACTGGGGAGCGGAAAAAGAATGGCTGGCCCCCACAGGTAGTGAAGGCAGTCGTTATTCTGGCGAACGTGATCTAGAAAACCCTTTGGCTGCAGTGATGATGGGACTTATTTACGTTAATCCAGAAGGTGTGGACGGCAATCCTGATCCACTTAAAACAGCTCATGATATACGCGTCACTTTTGAACGTATGGCCATGGACGATGAAGAAACGGTTGCCCTTACCGCAGGTGGTCATACAGTGGGTAAATGCCATGGTAATGGTGATGCTGAGATACTAGGCTCAGAACCAGAAGGTGCTGAACTAGAGGATCAAGGCATGGGCTGGTTAAACAAAACCAAGCGTGGCATTGGTCGTGACACAGTATCCAGTGGTATTGAAGGTGCATGGACGACTCATCCAACCCAATGGGATAATGGCTATTTTCAACTATTACTCAACTACGAGTGGGAATTGAAAAAAAGCCCTGCTGGTGCTTGGCAATGGGAGCCTATCAATATTAAGGAAGAAGATAAGCCGGTCGATGTTGAAGACTCATCTATTCGCCATAACCCAATTATGACTGACGCTGATATGGCCATGAAAATGGATCCTGAATATCGGAAAATTTCTGATAACTTCTATAACAACCCAGACTATTTTTCTGAAGTCTTCGCCCGAGCATGGTTTAAATTGACTCACCGCGATTTGGGGCCAAAGTCTAATTATATCGGTCCTGACGTACCTCAAGAAGAACTTATTTGGCAAGATCCGGTTCCTGTAGGAAGCACTAGTTATGATGTTAAGGCGCTAAAAGACAAAATAGCGGCTAGTGGTTTGAGCATCAGCGAAATGGTGTCTACCGCATGGGACAGTGCCAGAACCTTCCGTGGTTCAGACAAACGTGGCGGTGCCAACGGAGCTCGCATTCGACTTGCGCCGCAAAAAGACTGGGAAGGTAATGAACCTTCACGTTTGGCCAAAGTGCTCACTGAACTTGAAAACATTGCGACCCAAAGCGGCGCCAGTGTTGCTGATGTCATAGTATTGGCGGGTAACGTCGGTATTGAGCAGGCTGCAAAGGCTGCAGGCTTTGATGTCACAGTCCCCTTCTCACCTGGCCGTGGAGATGCAAGCGCTGAGATGACCGACATAGATGCGTTTGAAGTACTGGAACCCATTCAGGATGGTTACCGTAACTTACTTAAACGCGATTACGTGGTTAGTGCTGAAGAATTGATGCTCGACCGTACACAATTGATGGGTTTGACTGCGCCTGAGATGACAGTACTGGTTGGCGGTATGCGCGTCCTAGGTACTAACTACGGCGGCAGCAAACACGGCGTATTTACTGAGCGTGAAGGCATGTTAACCAATGACTTCTTTATAAATCTCACCGATATGAATTATTCTTGGAGACCTGCCGGTAATAACCTGTATGAAATTCATGATCGTGCAACCAAGCAAGTCAAGTGGACAGCAACCAGAGTGGACCTTGTTTTTGGCTCTAACTCTATCCTTAGGTCGTATGCTGAAGTTTATGCGCAAGATGACAACAAAGAAAAGTTTGTGCTGGACTTTGTTGCAGCATGGGCGAAGGTAATGAATGCTGATCGCTTCGATTTAGCCTGAGCATAACCACACATCTCCGCGCCGCCCATTATTGCGGCGTGGGGATATCCAAATAACATTGTCTAGGCTTTGCTAACGAAAGTCGCCTATGAGTGGTCAACTATCGGTAAATCTAAGAATACTCCCCCTAGTAAGCAGTGACCTACAGCACTGCCCAGATCAATCTGGGTTATCGGCTAAAAGTAAGGCATAATTGAGTAATTCAAGTGTGGCAATATAATCGCAACAATATAACCGATGAGGACCAAACGATATAAGTGAATAATATTAAACTCACCCAAGATGAAAATCTTTCCATAAAAGTCAGTTACCAGTTATTGCCTAGTGATCAGCAAAGGCTAGATTTGTATTTCTCCTTACCGGATGAAATGGGTGTTGGCCCTAAAACCTTAACAGAAGAAAATTATTTTCATCATAGTATACAATGCCGCAGTGCTTATTACTCTGACCAACTACATTTACCCTTAGTACGAAGCCGTTTTATTAGCCAACAAAAAGGTGAGCAAAGTGACTACCGCTTAAACCTTAATCTGTTTTCGTATCAAATTCGTATTGCCTTAGATACCGATATAAAACAAACTCTTAAGCTTAAAGAGAGCGCGGATTTTTATCCTCAAGCCATAGAGATAGCAGAGCAAATTTCTGGACTACTAAAAAAGCTAAGAAGATATACGCCCCCTGATCAAAAGCTCAAGGCATATTTCGAAAATGCCGACAACTACCTCAGTTGGCAGGTAGAGCAATCATTTTTAAAACTAATATCTAGAGCTCCAAAAAGTAGTGACTTTACCAGTGAGAGAAATTTCTTGTTGGCCTTTTGCCGCAGCGAAAATGAATACCGAGAAGAGAATCAATATAATTCACAAGTCACCTTGGCGGATCCTAATCGCATTACCAATAAAATGCGATTACTACAGCGACTAATAGAATATGGTGTGGTATTTCAAAAAGACTTTAAAAACCTCAATAGCAGTTTAAATCGCGTTGTACGTGGAACCGTTACGGCCTTAATTATGACTTTTGTTATGGCTCTAGTGTTAAACGCTCGTACTAACTTTACTGAAGTCACAATTGCATTAGTCGGTATGTTAGGCGTTATTTATGGTTTAAGGGAAATATTTAAGGACGATATTACGCGTATCATTTGGCGCCGTATTCAAAAAGGCTTGCCGAAATGGAAAATAATTTATAGTCATAGCATTCATAAAACTCGCGTGTCGAGTCAAACTATTTGGCTTGAATACATTCGCAATAAAGATTTACCCAAACAAGTAGATAAATTATTTCAAAAACGACGGCAACAAAACAAACAGGCAGCACAGTTGCTGCATTTTCGCAGTAACACTAAAGTCAATGCCAAAGGTTTTTTACCTGGCTACGATGAAATTCAACAAAATATTTATTTTAATTTAACCCCCTTCATTCGATTCTTAAAAAAAGGTGAGGGCCGTTTATATTCACTCGATAACAATAAAATAACTAAACAAGCTGTTGAGCGACGCTACCAAATCAACGTTGTTTTAATGCATACGGATAAACAAAATAAACAACGCACCCAGCGCTTTAAAATCACTATCAATCGCTCTAACATCATAAATATTGAGGCAATACAATCAAATGAAGATGATTGATCTGAACTCTGAGACGTGGCGCGTTCCTTAAAAACAATTGCTGTAGATGCCCCATATTTACTCAATGGCATATTATTGAATGTAAAAAAATGCCACCTAAACTTTAAAACGCCCCACGTTGCTATTTAAGTCTTTAGCCAAGTGTGAAATATTGGTTGAGACTGTATTAGTTTGTACAGTAACCTCATTGCCATCTATTGACAGTCCATTAAGTAATGCAATCGTGCGATTAATATCATCCACAACTGCACTTTGCTCTTCTGTAGCTGTAGCAATCTGTATAATTATGCCAGTAGTTTCAGTGACCGAACCGTTTACCAATTCAAATGAGTCATTCAAACGTTGAGACATATTTACTACATCTTCAACCTGAGTCGAACCAATGGTAATTGCATTCACCGCTTCTTCCACTCCTTTCTCTAAGCCTCCAATCATTTTTTGAATATCTTCAGTAGATTTTTGCGTTCGACTGGCCAAGGTTCTGACTTCATCTGCGACTACTGCAAAACCACGACCATATTCACCCGCTCTTGCGGCTTCTATCGCTGCATTTAAAGCTAACAAGTTAGTTTGATCTGCTATAGAACGAATAACATCCAACACCTGTACTATCTGATTAGACTCTGTAGCAAGTTTTCCAATAACTTCTTTAGCAGAGAGAATGGCATCTGATAAACGATTAATATTAACCGCTGTTTCACCCACAATTTCGGTAGACATTGCGGTGTTGTGTTTCACTGTCTCCGTTTCACTTTGCGCGGTTTGAGCACTTAGTGCTATTTCATGAATCGCTTGCCCCATTTGAGTCATTGCATCGGAAATCTGATGCAGGTTTATTGACTGTTCTTCTGAGATTGATTGATTTTTTGTAGTCGAATCATTTAAATTTTCTACTGCTTTATCAAGGCTTGTTGCATCATTTTTAATGGCAACAATTAGGCTTTGTAATTTAGACATAAGCCCATTAAAAGTCCCAGCAAGTGTTGCCAGTTCATCCTTACCTTTTGCATTTAAACGCGAACGTAAATCCCCTTCCCCATCACTTATGGTTTTTATGACATCATTTAATTCGAACACCCGAGTAGTAACGAGTCTTGGACCTACCACCACACTGATGGTACATACAATTAAAGAAAACACGATCAGCACTATCAAAATAGTTTGTTTAACATCACTTGATTCTTTCGCTTCTAAAGTCAGCCTATCAGCAATAGCTCTAGCTTTGCTGCCCATCAAATCATAATCGGTTCTGAGTATCTCAAAATCTTTTAATACTTGATTGCTACTATGTTCTGTCGCTTCTTGGATTTTACCCGCATCCGCTAGAGCAAACACTTTTTGCGCTTCAGACAGCCAAGTTTTGTAGTGAGTTTCAAAAGATGAAATTGATTGTTCTACTTCTGGGTAGTTTTTTAAAAGGGCTCTTGCGCTATTCATACGGTCTAAGGCTTGCTTGGCATTTTCGTTAAAACTTTCTACTTCATCACTAGTATCCTGATTTCTTTGGCTGGCTTTGAGTAAATAGTTTTGGCTTGCTGTTAGCGCTTGATACAAATCTCTATCGGCATTTAAAGTATCTTCAATTGAATTAAGAAAAGTATCAGAAAGACGTTCAACGTTATCGGTTAGTTTATTATTAGACCAAAGACTCAGTAAACTAATTAGGATTAACATCAAGGTAATTGATAACAACGGAATAGCAAATTTAGCGCGGATGGATAAATCATTAAGTGTCACTAATAAAACTCCTTACAATTTGGTACTTGTATAAATATCGGCGATATACGTTATAACTTGAATATAGGATATACACCTAGCAAGTAAACTTACTTATGCTAAATACATGTTTTTAATTAAAAATTTAAAAACTGATAACGGACTAACAGCTGAATTTAGTAGGCCAATTTGCATAGATATTTAAGTAAACCCTGCGAACTAGTCAATCACATACCCATGATGGTCAGCCCCCAATCTCGACTTCGGTGTCCAACTGTCCAACTGGGCGAAGCATTGTTTCTAAAATATGCTTTAACCAGAGTTCAGATTGACTAAATAGCTATATTATAGCCAATATCAAAGCCGCTTAATTACTTAAGCGGCTTTGATATTTGGCGTCCCCAAGGGGATTATAAAATACGTCCATGTATTTTACCGCTTCGCGGCCGTGCTGAAGCACGTTCAAAAATGTTCCAGACATTTTTGTCGAACCCTAGGGGTTCTCACCCCCTTGGGTCATCATTATCTTTAAGGCAATAAA
>TARA_R110002153_G_scaffold272688_1_pt1 | contig 23215 bp, 21 predicted proteins | sample TARA_R110002153 | Tara Oceans TARA_R110002153 (sample SAMEA4398193) | marine metagenome | biome: Polar Biome; feature: [SRF] surface water layer (ENVO:00010504); material: water (ENVO:00002006), including particulate matter (ENVO:01000060) such as... | depth 5 m | reverse complement strand
ACTTGGAAAATCACAAATGAGTCAACAAATCCAACGGTTGGTATAACTCAATGATAACAATACTTTAGAATTACTCTAAACTGTTGCTATCATGTATTAGGGACTATTTCGAGTGCCCCCGAATTTCCGTTCACCTCATCAGGCAAAGGTTCCCGCCTTGGATTTCCTTTTGTGATCAAAGTGCAAGGACTCCTAAACCATGCAAATGGCAATTGAAACGGATATTGGCCTTAACCTGCTACATCGCGAAACCCCTACAACGCATGAATGCTGACCTCCCCACCGCAGACCTCGCGGGCAATGTCCACGACATGCTGGTGATGGGTGAGATAGATGGCCTGGCCTGTTTGCCCGATCCGATGCATCAGACCACAGGCCGCGCGGGTGCGTTTTTCGTCGAAGGTTTCAAACACATCGTCGCAGAAGAACGGCAGGACCGTCCCGTTGGACGCCATCTGTTCATAGGCGGCGGCGCGTAGCGCCAGGTAAAGCTGGAACCGTGTTCCCTTAGACATGGCGGAGGCTTCCTTTGCCACCTGATCGGAGGACTGTATGGCCATGAGCATTTCGGACCCGGCGCCAGGCTGCGTCGTCAGGGCGCCATAGGCGCCATTGGTGAGGTCAGTGAATGCCTTTTCGGTCGCCGCCATCATGCCGCTGCGATGACTGTCGCGGTAACGGCGGATGGCCCGATCCGCCAGCATGTGGCCAAACCGGCCTTCCAGATATTTCAGGAGCGCCGCCTCCATTTCAGCCTCGATCGTGCGTTTGCGGGCTGTCAGGGCCGCAATATCGCTGTCACCAATCACTGCGTTCAAGGCAAGTCCGGCAGCCGTGCGCTCCTCGATGGCCTTGTCGAGTGCCTGTTCAACCCGGCTGATCTCGGTTTCGATTTCCTGCAGATCCGCCGCGGCCTGCTGGCCTGCCATCGCGGCCAGTGCTGCTTCAGCCTGCTGTCTTGTTGTCATATTCAGCACGGACAGAAGCTCTTGCGTCATGACCTTTGCCTTCGCCCGCAAGTCGATCGCTCTGGTTGCCGTTTTCACAGCCTCTCGCAGGTCCTCCAGTGTTGCGGTCTTGATCTCGGGATCAAAACCGGCGGCCAGATCGCGGACTTGTGCATCGATTGCCTGAAGCGCATCCAGGCTTGCTTCGAGATCATCTTTCTCCGACTGAATGCGCGAAACCAGAGCGGCAAGGTCTGTCTCTATGCGCAATGCCGCTGACACCTCGGCTTCACAGGCGGCAAAAACAGCCAGGGGATCGCTTTCCGGTGAAACATCCCCAATGAACCCGAGCGCGCCGATCCCGGCTTCAAAAAGCGCCAGATCATGCTCCATGCCTTCAATCTGCCGGCGAACTCCAGTCTTGCGTTCATTGATCTCGCGCAGGGCGCGCAAAGTCGGCAGGGCATCCAACAGGTCGATCTGCGCCGTCACATCGGGCAGATGCTGTGCAATATAGACATCCCACGCCTGACGGGCCGCGGAACGCTTTGCTTCAGATTGCGCTAGCCGGGCTTCGCGGCGTTCCACTTCCGCCGCCTCCCGGACGAGATCAGCCTTGGCATTTTGAATGTTTCGCTGTTCCTCATCGTATTGTGCCATGCGCACCCGCGCCATGGCGACAAGCGCCTCCAGCTCTGCATCCGGTTCGCCAAGCTCTGTTGCCAGCGCGTCCTTCAGGTCGCTGGCCCTTTGAAACAGGGGGGCATGTTCATCGTGGATTGCAGCGCAAATTGCTTTCGTCTGTTGCGCGTCCTCAACCTGCTGAACCCAATGGCTCAATTCATCAGCCATAAGGCTTTCAGGCAAAGCGCAGGACTGCAGAAGACCGCCAAGTTGTTCATGCAGGCGCGCTGCCTGTGCCTTTGCATCCTCATGCGCCTTGCCGGCCGTCTCAAAGTCCTGACGCGCTTCGATCTCGGCGCGAATGGCCTGTCGATGATCAGCGATTTCCCGGGCCTGCCCTTCCCTTATGCTGCGTTTGTCATCATCGGCATGCATGGCCATCTCAAACCGGTCAGCCGTCTCGTCAACAAGCGCAGCACGATGCGCCGCCCAAAATGCATCGCGCTGACGACGGGTTTCAGCCGCTGCCGCATCACTGATCAGCTCCGGCAATGCACTGCTCAGTTCCACAACACGCTTTGCCTCGCCCCATTTCTTTTCCATTGCGGCAAGCTGGTCTTGCGACAATGTCCGCTTCTCTTCCGCTTTGACGATCTGCCCAGCCAGGGCCTTGGCCTGAGCAGCTGTCACGGCAAGCAAGGGCACATCATCAAATATCTTGTCGAGCCGGGTAAGGCCTTGAAGTTTCGACGTCAATTGCCGATTGTTCAGCGCCAGTTCCTGGCGCGCATCGGTCACTTTCTCAAGCAGAAGATCGCCATTGTAACGCGCCATGAGCGCACTCAGTTCCGGTCCAACGCTTGCGGCGGCCTCAACGGTCTTTTGAGCTTTGCTCGCCTCCTCGAATTTCTCTGCCGCAGCCTGGGCTTCGTTCCTGTCCGTCTCCAATGTTTTTTCGGCATCCAGCAACAGGTTGCGATGCAGTTCAAGGGCCGCCAATTGTGCTTCACCAAGCACAAAACGCGTAGGGTCGTCTGCGACATCAATGCCCAGATCCGACAGGCGACGGGCCATCTCCTTCAACTCATCGGCCATTTGCGCCTGGCGCTTTGGCAGATCGAATTGCGCCGTTTCCACTCTGCTCTTCAGCACTTTGAGGGCATCCAGCGGTTTGGCCCAGGCAAGGGCGTCGGGCCTTGGAACCAGCGTCTGGCGCTTTTCCTCCAATGCCTCCAGTTCTTTGGCGGCTCGATCACGCGCAGCAACCAATCCGACGCGCCGGGACAACATGTTCACCAGGGCCTCAGGATCAATATCCAGCGCGTCCGGGTAGTGTGCAAACGGTTCCAGCTCGGCTTCGACATCACTCAGCGCGCGCGCCAGAGGGTGGGCCTTGATGATCGCCTCCAACTGCACCCGGTTCAAAGACAGTGCTTTCTTTTGCTGACGCAAGTCAGCTTCAGTTTCGCCGGCCCGTTTACGTGCATCGCGCAGGCCGCGATAGTCCGACGCGCTGACATCGTGATCCCTGATTTCCCTGCTCACCTGATCGTGCTGGCGTTTGAGCTCTGCGAAGAGGGATTTGCTGCCGCCTTTTCGGTAGATGGCGAGCGTCATTTCCTCAACCTTATCGAGGATCTCGGACAGATCGCTGACCCCGGCAGCCGCTGAGAACAGCAGCCTTCCAATATCGCCCTTGCTTTTGGTGATCTCGTCGCCACCCACCTCGATCGTCTCGTCATCAAGGCACAGGAGTTTGCGGTAATCCTCCATCGACAGTCCGCCCAACGCCGATTGCAGCAGGGTCTCCGGCACCACGTCGCCGGTGGCATCCAGCAGATTGGCATTGCGCGTGGACAGGCGGGTCAGACCATGGTCCGCGTCATTGATCTCAAGTGTCCCGCCAACACAAAGGTTGGCGCGTTGATGCTTGAACCCATAGGGATCTCTGGCGGGAAAGCCATACAGCAGCCGCAGGTACCCCTCCATTGTCGTGGTCTTGCCCGCCTCGTTGGCGCCATAGACGATGTGGAAGTCGGAGCCCTTCGCATGCCTGTCACCAAAATCGATGCTCTGGTCGGTGAAATGACCGAAACGCGCCAGATCCAGCTTGCGCAGGCGCATCATGTGCCCTGCCCCCGCATTTGTGCGGCCATCGACAGGATGGCGCCCTCTTTCAAACGGGCCAGCAGAGCGTCTTGCGCCGCGACATCCGGGACAAGTTCACGCCGACGGTCAGCCGGAAGCAGCGACAATATCTGTTCCAGTTCAGCTTGCGCGTCCGCCGCAAACCCCTCCTCCAGACTGATAGTCTCCATCAGTTGCTGCACATCGCGCAAGGCATTCACACCGTCCGGTGACACGACGTTCGGCTCGGTCAGATCAATGGAGAGTTTTTCTATCCACAGGTCGCCAGCCTCCTGCGCCAGGGACCCCAATGTCTCGGACCAATAGTCGGCGTCACGCCGCACATGCCAGGCATAGGGTGTTTCACCACAAAGGCGCAGCCGCAGAATTGCTGGGCCCGTTGATGCTTCGGCATGCAAGGCTTCTCGCAGATGGGCGCGGATCGTGTCATTGCCTTCCAAACCATCCAGCGCGCAGATGACCTCACGGAACTCGATAACAGAGGTCGAGACTTCGCTTACCTTTATGCTGCCGTCGGAAATGGTCAGCAATGTTGCCGATTTTGGCCCGGCCTCACCGATGTCGCGGCCTTGCGGCATGCCAGGCATGACAATCCAGGGTGATTGAGAGTGCACCTGGCGTTTGTGCACATGTCCCAATGCCCAATAGTCGAAACCGGATGCCGTGAGTTCCGCCACCGAGCAAGGCGCATAACGGTCATGCCCGGAGGCACCGCCCAGCGACGTGTGCATCATGGCAATATTGATCGCCGAAGGCTGCGGGCTGGAATATTTCGGCAGCAGGCTGTCGGGCGCGTGTTTGTCGCGGAAACTCACACCGTGAATATAGATGTCTTCGTCGCCCAATTGGACCTTGCCGCCGCGCCCGTCAAAAACATGCACATTGTCCGGCAGCGCGATCTCGCCGGAGATGGGGTTTTCCGCATCATGGTTGCCCTTGATATAAAAGACCCGGATGCCCGCATCGCCCAATCGATCCATCTGGGTTGCGAGATAGGCCGCCGTCTTGGCGCTGCGTTCCTGTCCGTCGTAAAGATCGCCTGAGATCAGCAGGGCTTGGACGTCCTCGTCAATGCAATAGCGCACCATGGTCTCGAGCGCCGTCCGGCTGGCGGTTCGAATCTGCGCTTCAAGACGCGGATCTTTCATCGCCAGACTGCGCAGCGGCGAATCCAGGTGAAGATCTGCGGTATGCAATATACGTATGGTCATTAAGCCTCAAATCCTGCAGATGACCGCGACTGGTTCACCCAACGGCGTCAAGATCTATCACTGTTTTCCAAGTCATGGCACGGGTAAATCTCTTTGATTTCAAAAGAATATACCGGTCAGTGCCGTTCAAATTCAATAGAGACCACACAACAAGTCGCTTGCCGGCAAATGGAATGATTGCAGCGCGATCATCAGTTGCAGGCTCCAATATGGCCTGATATTGCGTGGATATGCTGATCAAGGCCATCGACATCAAGGAACAGACCATGAGATTGACAGACTTCAAAGCCCTGACCTTCGATTGCTACGGCACACTTATCGATTGGGAATCGGGCATGGTGGAGGGGTTGAAGCCGCTGACCGCAAGGGTGGATCGCGGCCTGTCGCGCGACGATATTCTGCAGGCCCATGCCCGTCATGAATCATCACAACAGGCGTGGACACCGGGAAAACGCTATAGCGAACTCTTGTCGATTGTCTACAAGCGGCTGGCCGAGGAATGGGGCGTGTCCAGCAGCCTGGAAGAAAGTGCTGCTTATGGACGATCCGTCAAAGACTGGCCGGCATTCCCCGACTCCGCAGACGCCCTGCAATATTTGAAAAAACATTATAAACTGGTGATCTTGTCAAACGTCGACAATGAGAGCTTTGCCGGCAGCAACCAGCGCCTGGGCGTGGAATTTGACGCCATCTATACGGCTGAGGATGTCGGCTCCTACAAACCATCCGATCGTAATTTTGACTATATGCTCGACAAGCTGAAAGCCCATGGCGTTGAAAAACAGGATATCCTGCACACAGCGGAAAGCATGTTCCACGACCATGTCCCCGGTAAACGCCATGGTCTGGCATCCTGCTGGATCTATCGTCGCCACGACAAGGATGGCTTCGGCGCAACCATGAACCCGGGTAACCTGCCTGATGTCAATTTCCGATTCAATTCGATGGCTGATCTAGTCAAGGCCCATCAGCAGGCCCTTGGCGCCTAACGGGATCGGCACGCCCAAGCCGCGCATACAGCGCATTGGCCAGACGAAAACTTTGACGAGAGAATGCTTTGAAAATTGGCCTGTTGAAATACAAAAACTCGTTGAACATTGGCGACAACATTCAGACCTTGGCTGTTGCCCAGCACGTGAAGCACACCGATCACTATGTTGAACGCGATTTTCTGCACCGCTACGAGGGGCCGGAGTGTGTCGTGGTCATGAATGGCTGGTTCACGCATGAGCCCCAACATTGGCCACCGTCGGACAGGATCATTCCATTGTTTTTTGGATTTCATATGGTGCCGGAGGCCGCTGAAGCCTACCGAAAGCATTGGCAATATTTCAAGAAATACGCGCCTATCGGTTGCCGCGATTCCGGCACAGCAGACATTATTCGCAGTTGGGGCGTCGATGCCTATATCAGTGGTTGTGCGACCATGACATTTGAAGAAAGAAAGTTGGCGCCGAAACCCCAAAACGTCGTATTGGTTGATATGGACAGGAGCTTGTTCAATAGAAAGGAACGCGCAGATTATGCCAGGGTTTCACACGCCTTGCCCCTCATGGAGTTGAGCAATCAAACGAGATTGTCCATTGCTCACGAGCTGCTGTCATACTATCGAAATTCTGCGACACACGTCATTACGTCACGTATTCATTGCGCCTTGCCATGTTTCGCCATGGGCATTCCGACGCTTTACTGCGGCGAAACCAGTTATAGAACCGATCTGATAAACATCATTGGCCTGCCGCAGGTAAGTTTGAGCAAATACAGGCGGGCCGTTCTTTCGAAACTGCCTTTCGTCACGCCCAATTTCGGCCGCAAGAAAGGGGAAATGACGTCAGATCTCAAACAAAGACTGATCAAACTCGGAGTAGCTGTCAAAGCCACATGAAAGGCGGCTTGTGACATGATCAGCCAGTAATTCTTCACGGCATCAAAGCTCCAGGTTTGGCGAAGCAACCTGGCAGAAACAAACAATTCTGTGACAGCTCAGGTCTCATTCGACTAATTCGCATTTGAATTTTTGTTCCTGAATGGGTTTCGTTTGCGAAGGGAGTGTCGGATTTTCGGCAGGCCTCGAAGTTTCGGCTGTGGCAGCGCAGACAGTGCAGCGCTTTTCCAGTCGCTTCGCTGCAGCAATTCTGCCAAGGCGGACCGAAGGTCGGAATTGCCCTCCCAATCAGCCAGGACCTCCATGAAACCTTCGGTTTCTTGCTTCTCATTAAAGGTGAAACCCAAAATATCTTCCGCCGTGACAGGCGCCCCAAGTGCCGGCACATGAGTGAGCCCGGCCGCTGCAAAACTCAATTTGGTCAGCAAGCACTTTTTGCAACGACCACAATTTCCCATGGATTCCGGTCGAAGCCAGCAAACGCGCAGATTGTTCAGCACAGAAGGTTCGTTAATGACAGCCCTTGCCTTGGCCGCTCTCGACTTGTTGCCGCCTGTCACATGGATGGGAAACGAGGGGCCACTGACCAGGCGGTTCGTAATGGGGTTGCTTCCCCAATCAAATCTGCCGCGAAGATAGGAGAAATCCGAGGAAAAAATGGCGTGGGAAAAACCTGCCGAGAATTGGTGCAGGACGGCTGCCAAACCGAAAATATGGCTGAGATTCCATGGATCTTCGAGATCGCGCCAATTGGTCTGTACAGTCGTCAGTGGAAGACCATAGGCGTCGAGTATGCCCCGCGCCATTCCCGCTGCATTTTCGCACCAGGATGGTTGGTCGACGGGAAGATCAAACCCGTGGACCTGTATGGCGGATGCAATATCGAGTTCTCGGTGTCCAAGCAGACCGCGTTTATGTGCATGCAGCGAATAGACCGAGTCCAGGCCACCGGAAAACGCGATAATGGCTTTTCGGCTGGTGGGCAAACGTGACGGGGCAATTGTGTCCGGCAGAATTCGGATCACGCGAAACAGGTCTGGACGCCACATGGCCCATGCATCCTGGCACTCCTCAAGCTGTTCGATGAGATCTGCATCCACCGGCCCGAAGCATCGAATATCCAGGCCTGTGGCCATAGCGTATGGAAGCACTGCCACAACAGCATAATTCTGCGAATTGCTGGTGCCTGGGAAATCAGGTTCGGAATACCGATAAAAGATTCGTCGTTCCCTGCGTCCTCGCCGGCGAATCAAGATTGTATTGCAGAACTGATTGTTTGTGACTTCGGATTCGGTCGCAATATGAATTTCACCCAAGCGGCTTTCTCCTGCCATGACACGCATGACTGAGCTACTATTCAAGATCGCATGGGTAAACCCCAGGCAGCACACTTTTACGTGGCCACCGCTCAACCTTCACGGCAATTGATGCGGAAAATACAACGGGCAACCCTTCACATCACCCAAGCTCCGCCCGCACGATGGCTGCGCCATCGGCCATAGCTTTCATCTTGCCGAATGCCACGGCACGGGGAAGATATTTGAGACCGCAATCGGGTGCCACGATGATCTTGTCGGCATCCACATGGGGCAGCGCACGGCGGATGCGGGCTGCAACCACTTGCGGGGTTTCGACCGTCTGGTCACCCAGATTGAGAACGCCGAGAATGATATCCTTACCGCGCAATTCTTCCAGCACGGAGGTGTCCAGATTGGACTGGGCTGTCTCGATACTGATCTGATTGCAGGTGCAATTCTTCATCTGCGGCAGGAAGGAATATCCCTCCGGGCGTTCCTTTGTCATGGCTGCATAGCCAAAGCAGATATGTACGGCCGTTTTACCGGCCGCCCCTTGTAAAGCGACATTGATCGCATCCAGTCCGTATTCCTCGGCCGCCTCCGGGCGGGCCTGAAGCCAGGGTTCATCGAGTTGCACCACATCTGCGCCCGCGGCAAACAGATCGGCAATCTCCTCCTTGACCGCCTCGGCATAATCCATCGCAGCGGCAGCCAGCGACGGGTAATATTCATTGACCGCCTGCTGGCTCATGGTGAAGGGGCCGGGCAAGGTGACCTTGATCAACCGATCCGTATGGGCCCGCAGAAACGTCATGTCCTCAACTTCAACCGGATTCATGCGGCTGATTTTTGAGACGATCCGGGGAACAGGCACAGGCTTGCCGGAACGGGTCAGCACCGTGCCGTGATTGTCGAGATCCAGGCCGCTGAGCGCGGTGGCAAACCGGTTGGAATAGCTTTCGCGCCGAATTTCGCCATCGGTGATGATATCAAGGCCGGCCTCTTCCTGTTCGAGAATGGCAATGCGCGTGGCATCGTCCTGCGCTTGCCTGAGGAATTCCGCAGGTATGCGCCAAAGTTCCTTGGCACGTGTACGCGGCGGGAACTGACCGGCCAGTTTGGCCCGGTCGATCAGCCAATCAGGCTGACAATAACTTCCGACCAGCGATGTTGGAAACAGCATGGCCTTCCTCCTGTATGGCACCGGCTCCGAAAATCAACGGAACCGCGCCTTTCATTGTCTTGGTGATACGCAAAATCCGCGCATCAATGTCTCTCACCGCTTCAAGGCAGGATCACGTTTCCACTGAGGGATAGTCCTTGCCCTTCCAGTGCTCAAGTTTGCGCGCGAATTCCTTTTGAAAGGCCAGCGGCCCGTCCTTGGCCATAAAGGGTTCATCATAGATGCCGATGAAAATCGTCAGGTTGAGGAAAAAATGAGCCCCCATTTCGAACAGCGCCACATAGTCATGGTTGACCAACGCCTGGCGTTCTTCAGGGGTGAAACTGTGCACCGTGGAGATTTCCGCATCGTTGAGTTTCGGTCCGATCGACTGTTCCCAGGTCGCCACGAATGTGCGGGGATCTTCGGCATATCGTTTCAGGTATTCCGGATCGCGGTCGACGGTGAACAGGAACTTGTTGACATAATATTTGCTCATGCTGCCTGCTCCTTGGGATACCAGGTGAAATAGGCTTCCATCGTATGGAAGAGGTCGAGATTATCGACATAGTCTGCAGCCTCGGGACCGGCAACGCCCAGCATCAGAATGAAGTTCAGAAAACCATGGGTGGCATTGCCGCTTTTTTCCATGCTTTCCAGACTGACATTTTCCAAAATGGCGTCAATATTGCCGGTGCGCAGCCAGTCGATCGCCTGATGGTCGAAATCCGGGTCGGGACCGGTTTCCATGAATTGGCGCGGTCCGCCCAGTTCAAGCGACAGATGCCCGGTGCCGATGGCCGCCACGCGCTTGTCTGAGGGATAATCGTCAATTGCCTTTCGGATGGCGCGCCCCAGATCGTAGAACCGTTTGGGCGAATGAAGCGGCGGTGCGAATATGTTTGTGTAGATGGGCACCACCGGCAGATCATTTTGCGGTCGCACCGTGATGATCGGGCAGATGATGGAATGATCGATTTTCAACTCGTTGGAAAAGGCGAAATCAAAATTCTGGTGCATCAAATGCTGGTGCATGAAACCTGACATCTGCGGATCGCCCTGCAGCAGATATTTCGGAATGCCGAATTCGCGCTCCTCATTGTAGAAGGTTGCGTCATAGGCCTCGGCCTTGCCGATCAGGAATTGCGGGCAATTGTCCAGAAAGATCTGGTGAAAATGGTCGGAGCCGATCATCACAAGAATGTCGGGTTTGGTTTTCGCAAGCGTTTCCCTGTAGGATTCGATCTTGCGTTTCCACTCCGGAGCCTGGGGCATTTGCTGCTCCACAGGCATGGTCGTGGCCTTCAGATAGAAGGGGTGGTGCGTTGATGCCAGAGTGGCGACAAGTTCAGCCAATTTTGCTCTCCTCAATAAGCCGGACAATGGGACAGCCGGGCGCCCAAAAGCGCCCGGTGACTTTTCCAATCAGGCGAACAGGTCGCGATTGATTCCGGCAGCCTCAAACAGATAGTCACGGCTGCTTTCCAGTTCCTGTGTCAGGCGCGGGATATCAAAGCCCAACATTTCGCCGGACCATTTTTTCACCTGACCGGCAACAAAGACCGAATCCACATTGCTGCGCTCCATCAATGTGACGACGGCACCTGGAACATTGTTCAGCGGCGCGACATTGATGGCCTCGGCATCAAGCAGAATGATATCGGCCTCCTTGCCGGGGGTCAGCGTTCCGATCTTGCGCGACAGTTTCAAACCCTCCGCTCCACCGACAGTGGCGCGGCGGATGGCTTCGATCGTGGTCATCAGTGCCGGATATTCCGCACCTGCCAGCGCCTTTTCATTGGCAAACATGCGCTGCAGGGTGATCAGGCCTCTCATCTGGGTGAAAAAATCAGCCGTCATGGTGCATTCCACATCGGTGGAAAGCGATGTGGACATACCCAGATCGATGGTCTTCTGGATCGGCGGCGTGCCATGGCGCATGTGCATTTCTATGGGCACGGCAAGCGAAACATGGGCACCGGCATCGGCGGCATATTTCCAGCCGTCGTCAGACATTCCGGTCATGTGAATGAAGATATTGTCTTCGCCGAACTGGCCGTCAGCCCCCAATTTGTCAAAGGTGGGCTGCATGCCGAATGTGCCGACAACATGCAGAGCAATCGGGATATCGAGGTCCCGGCCAACCTCCCAGGCTTTTTCAAAACCGGGAAGATAGATCTCGCCGCCCATCACCATGGTCAGCAATTGATCATCGGAGGAGAAATATTGCTGCTTGATGCGTGCAGCATCACCGGGATATTTGGCCTTCTCGCCCCAGCCTTCGAAATAGCCAAAGACGGAGCGGCGTCCGGCATCACGCAGGCCTTCGATGGCCGCATCGGAGTGCTCCGGAGAATGGTGGATCTGACTGACATCCATGACGGTTGTCACGCCGGCGTCCAGTTGCGCGATGGAGCCGTAAAGCTCATTTATGTAGACATCCTCAGGCCGATAGACCATGGAAAACTTCTGTAGGATCGTATCGAAGTAATTGTGTTCATTGGCCGGGCGGCCATCATTGATCAATATGCCATTGGACAGTTGGCTGCGCAGCGCCGTTTCAAACTGATGGTGATGGGTATCGACAAAACCGGGCATGACGATCTTGCCCTTTGCATCGACAATAACCGCGTCAGGGGCGTCGATATTGGCGCCGACCTCGACTATTTTGGCCCCGTCGATCAGTACATCCCCAACGGGGAAATTGCCGACAGCATCATCCATGGAAAGCACGGCGCCACCCTTGAGCAACACGCGTCTGCCGGGTGTTCCAAGCCCTTCGGGCATATTGCCGGCGGCATTGGGCGTCTTGCTGTCGCTTTGCGCCATCGCGGGCTGAGCGAAACCGGCACCGGCAACAGCTGCTGCGCCGCCTATGGCCGCTGTCGTCAGGAAACCCCGCCGTGTCGGACAGGCCGCTTGAGGCGTCTTCGGATTGCATAGTCTACACATGGTTTTCCTCCCAGAAAGTTGCTGTGTGGTTTCAGGTTCCGATGATTGATCCGAGTATCGGATAACGTGCGATGGACAATGCAATCCGCGATGCTGCAGCATGCAGTTCCTGCAGACGCTGTGCACCAAGAGATTCTGGCGTCACCATACCGGTGTAACCCGAGGAGTTCAGGGCTGCGACCGTGTTGCCGGCAATGTCGCGAATGGGAACCGAAATTGCCGTGATGCCATAGTCAAGCTGATCGACAGTGGTTGAAAATCCCTGCTCCCTGACCAACCGGATTTCCGCGCGCAAGGCCTCCTTGTCGATCAATGTCCTGGAAGTCAGGGCAACCGGTTTTACGGATTCGAAATAGTCGTTCAGCCTGTTTTCAGGCAATCCCGCCAGCATCACGCGGCCCAGCGATGTCGCATAGGCAGGATAGCGTGCGCCCACCACGGCTGCGGCGCGCCGTGCCCGCTGCACGGAGACATGGGCGATATAGATCACCATGTCTCCTTCCATCGTGGCAACAGAGGATGCATCGCCAAATTTGTCGACGATCTCACGCAGTTCAGGCTGCATGAGTTCATCTATTCTGGCGGAAAAATAGAGAGCAGAGCCAAGCGACATGATCTTCGGTTTCAAATGAAAACGTTTTTGCGTCTGCCCGATGTAGCCAAGCGCAGTCAGAGTAATCAGGCTACGCCGTGCGGCGGCCGGTGACAGACCAACCCGCCGGGCAACCTCACTCAGGGTCATCTCGGGATGGGCCGCATCAAAGGATTCAAGAATGGCGATCCCCTTGGCCAGAGCTTCCACAAAATCCGACGATCTATCTTTTTCCGGTGCCATGTCTATCGCTGCTTCCACTTGTTTCAATTCTCCCTGGCAACAGGGTTGCCCTGACTGACTGTGGCATGCATCGCATTGGTATTTGAAGAGGTCGTGCAGGCGGCCTCAAAAAATAGTCTGACGGTTCTTTTTGAAAATCGCTTCAAAATCTTCTTCCATCATTTTCCGAAACCCATCGAAGGCCTGAACCACGAACCCATGGCCGATCTTCAAACGAGCGCTGCCCGTTTTCAGGCTTGACGTCAGGTTAATCCATCGAATATATTTCGACAAGAGAAATTATTTTCGGCATGCGAAATTTGGAGATCCCATGAGAATTGGCAAGCAGACTCAGGCAACAACGGCAATCGCCTGTTCGGACGCCGATTCCATCACTGTGCGCGGCTATGATCTGTGTGATGATCTGATCGGCCAGATCGATTTCTCCGACTATTTCTGGCTTCTCGTGGTGGGGAACAAACCTACTGATGCGCAACGGACAATGATGAATGCCTGTCTGGTCGCCATTGCCGAGCATGGGCTTGTTCCCAGCGTACAGGCTGCAAGAATGACCCTCGCCTCCGGCCCGGAGGCCTGGCAAGGCGCCATGTCCGCCGGGCTGCTGGGCATGGGCAGCGTGGTTGCGGGCAGTTCGGAAATCGCCGGCAAATATCTGGCGGACGTCATGGCACGGGCCAATGACGACGGCACTGATATCGAAGCGGCAGCCATCGCAAGCCTCAAGGAACTGAAGGCGGCGCGTCAAAAGGTGCCGGGCCTGGGCCATCCCCAGCACAATGAAGGCGACCCAAGGGCAAACCGTCTGCTGGAAATTGCCGACAGTCTGGGCATATCCGGAAGCTATGTCGAAACAATCCGAACCCTTGCGAAACACGCGCCCGGTATCATTCAACGCCCCCTGCCAATCAATGTTTCCGGTGCGATCCCGGCGGTCATTCTGGATGCAGGCTGGCCGCTGGAAGCGATCAAGGCCGTACCGCTGCTGGCCCGGACCGCCGGACTTGCAGCGCACCTCTATGAGGAATCACTGCGGTCCATCGGGTTCATCATGTCGCACAAGGCCGATCAGGCGATCACCTATGATGGCAAGCTGTCGAAACGCAACAGCGCGAAAGACGAGGTCTAGGGCAGCCGGCATGGTCAAAATCCTGAAAAACATACGCGTCGTCGAACTGGGCACCTATATCACCGGTCCTGCTGCAGGCATGCATCTGGCAGATCTCGGCGCCGATGTCATCAAGGTGGAGCGACCGGGCACCGGCGATCCATTTCGGGCCTTCAAGGGCGGCCTGTATTCGCCCCATTACCAGACCTATAACCGCAACAAGCGCTCCATTGCGCTGGACACCAAGAATCCGGATGATCTGGAGGTGTTCCATGAATTGATTGCGGATGCGGATGTCTTTATCCAGAATTTTCGGCCCGGTGTGGCGGAAATACTGGGAGCCGGTGAAGATGACCTGCGAAAGATCAATCCCTCGCTGATCTATTGCGCCATTTCGGGCTTTGGAAATTCCGGCCCGTCGCGTGATCGCCCGGCCTATGACACGGTTGCCCAGGCTGCCAGTGGTTACCTGCGGCTGCTGACGCCACCAACCAATCCGCGGGTGATTGGTCCGGCAATCGCCGATTCAGTCACTGGTCAATATGCCGCCATGGGCATTCTGGCCGCTCTGCTCGACCGCAAAACGTCCGGAAGCGGTTGCCGCCTCGACATATCGATGCTGGAGGCCATGTGCCACTTCAACCTGGACAGTTTCACCCATTATTTCTCCGAGGGCGAAATCATGGGGCCGCTTTCGCGCCCGGTGGTTTCGCAATCCTATACATTCGAATGCGCCGACGGAAAATGGATCGCCATTCATCTGTCATCGCCAACCAAATTCTGGATGGGCTTTCTGGAAGCAACAGGTCAGCAGCACCTCAATGCGGATCCCCGGTTTGCCGAACGGCTGGAGCGCATTACCCATCAAGATGATCTGATTGCCATCATGACGCCGGTTTTTCTCAAGCAGACCCGGGACCAATGGTGCGAAAAACTGCTGGCGCTCGAAGTACCGCATTCTCCCGCCTACGATTCCAATGAAGCCCTGGACGACCCGCAGGCCAGGCATCTGCAATTGGCCGTTCACGCAGAACATCCGCGAATGGGAACATTCACCACCGTGCGAGCGCCCTACAATTTCAACGGGAAACCCGGACTTGACGTTTGTCCGCCACCCGTCCTTGATGAGCACGGGGAGGCAATCCGCAAAGAGGTAGCAAAAAACAAAGCGGCAAGAATGCCAACAGGGGAGGAATAAAATGAGTGAGGCGGACAATCCGAAATCGGTCCCGGCAGGGGCAGTTCTGGAAGCCAGCACGGGCATGTTGCAAAAGCAGCTCTATGCGATTTTCACCACACCGACAGATGGTCTTGGTCCGGTCTTTGCCAATATCGAAAACCATCTGGCGTTCCAGGTAAAGCTCGAACAGGACGGCATCATGTATGCGGCCGGCCCGCTGTGGACGGATGATGAACAGAGCTGGGAGGGCGAAGGTATGGTGGTTGTGCGCGCCGAGTCACGCGCCGCAGCCATCGCAATCGCCGAACGCGACCCCATGCATACAAGTGGGGCGCGTTCCTTCAAAGTACGGCCATGGCTGATCAATGAGGGATCCATCACAGTACGACTGGATAATTCAACGCAAAAATTCACGTTCGTCTGATCAATAAGGGAGGAAAACACATGAAAAATCTACTAGGCCTGCTGGTTGCAGGAATCATCGCGGTGCCGGGAACGGTTGCCGCGCAGGAAACAATCAATCTGACGGTGGCATCCAGTCACCCGACAGTTGTGCCATGGGTGGGCATGATCAAAACGGTTTTCATGGAACGCACCGACGAGATCCTGGCAACCTCCGGCAATTACAAGATCAACTGGAATGAAGCTTTTGGCGGCCAGCTTTACAAGGCCAATGCAACACTGACCTCAGTGGAAGAAGGCATTACCGATATCGGCTGGGTGTTCTCCTTTCTGGAAGCGGCAAAGCTGCCCCTCAGCCAGGTTTCCACAAACTCGCCATTCGCCACATCAAATCCACCGGTGATGCTCGCTGTCATGCAGCAATTGCTGGAGAACAACGAGGCATTTCTCAAGGAATGGGAAAGCCACAACCTCAAGGTCCTCGGTCTGACCGGGACTGACCTTTATGACATCTACACAAAGGTGCCGCTGAAGGGCATTGCCGACATCAACGGCATGAAACTGTCTGCACCCGGCGTGCTTGGAAACTGGCTTCGTGGCACGGGCGCAAATGCGGTCGATGGCGCCCTGACCACGTTCTACACGGATGTTCAGACCGGTGTATCGGACGGCGCCCTGACGCTGGCTCTCGGCGCATTGCCGATCAAGCTTTACGAAGTCGCCCCCTATATCAACCGCTTTGATGCAGGCGCGGCATTCTCTGGTGCTGTCGCCATCAACCGGGACAGCTGGGATGCCCTGCCGGAAGAAATTCAAAACGCCATGATTGAAGCTGGCAAGCTTTATACAAAGACCCATGGTGAAGATCTGGTTCAGCGTCATGAATTTGCGCTCAACAAGATGGTCGAACTTGGCGCCGATCAAAGCACACCGGTCACCATCGTGCCGATGCCGGCAGAAGAACGGGCCAAATGGGTCAACGGCCTTCCGAACCTGGCTGGCGAATGGGCTGAAGGTCTTGAAGCCCGCGGTATTCCCGCCAAGGCGTTCCTGTCCGATTACATGAACGGACTTCGCGCGGGCGGTGATACGCCAGTGCGTGACTGGGACAAGTAGGTCGACGGCGCGTGCTTGATGACCCACAACCTACCGATGCTCACAACAATCGTGGGCATCGGCTCGTTTTTGCAGAACTGATCTGGCAGCGACTGGTCGACAGCCTTGCGGTTCTTGGAACCGTTCTCATCGGCCTTTTGATGCTTCTCATTTGTGTTGATATCGTTGCCCGCAACTCGATGGGCGCTTCGCTGCCGCTTATTTCCGAGTTGGGTGCACTGACAGTTGTCATGATTGTCTATCTGCAATTGGCCACCACAATCAGGGCTGACAGGCTCGCCCGCACCGAAATTTTCCTGGTGGTCTTCCGGCAAAGCTATCCGCGTCTCGGCGCCATGTTGACGGCACTCTTTGACGCCATTGGTGCTGCGATGATCGGGTTGATGGCCTGGTCTACCATCAGAATATTTGAAAAGGACTTCGCGTCGGGAGAATTTATCGGCGTGCCCGGCATCGCCACCATTCCCACCTGGCCCTTCCGCATCCTGATCCTCTTGGGTCTGGCGGTTGCATCGGTGGAGTTCTTGCTGCGCGCGATGTCTGCCTTGCGTTCAAGCGCCGTGAAGAAAGAGACGACATGAGTCCCATAGAAGTTGGCGGGTACAGCATTTGCGTGCTGTTGGTACTGATTTACATGGGGATGCCCATTGCGGTCGCCATGGTATCCGTTTCCTTTGCCGGCGTCGCGCTGATCCGCAACGAGGTCATCGCGACACGGATGATCGGCGCGGTGGCCAATGATGCCTTGCGCGAATACCTGTTTGCCGTTGTTCCCCTGTTCGTTCTGATGGGACTTCTGGTGACCGTTTCAGGGGTCGGCAAGGATACATTCGACGTTTTCGAGCGGTTGTTGAAAAGGGTGACCGCAGGACTGGGCATTGCCACCGTTTTCGCCAATGCCGTGTTTGCATCGATTACCGGCATATCCATTGCCTCGGCGACGGTCTTCAGCCGGGTCGCCGTGCCGGAAATGACCCGGCATGGTTATACCAAGAAATTCGCCACGGGCGTCGTCGCCGGATCGTCGGTTCTTGGCATGCTGATTCCCCCTTCCCTGTTGATGATCATCTATGCCGTGCTGGCGGAAGAATCGGTTGGCAGGATGTTTCTGGCCGGTGTCGGCCCGGGCCTGCTTCTTTCCGTGCTTTTTTGCGCCACCATCATCGTTCTGGCCAAAACGCGAAAAGATTTTGTCTTCGAGACAAGTGACGACAATGCCGATTATGTGGATATCGGCGGGTTTGCCATGCTGCGCAAATCCGTTCCCATCGTGTCACTCATGCTGCTGGTGCTGGGCGGCCTTTATGGCGGATATTTCAATCCGACGGAAGCAGGTGCCGCAGGCGCATTCGGCGCCCTTGTGATCGCCCTTCTGCGTCGGTCTCTGTCCGGCAAGTCTTTCTGGAACCTGCTGGTGGAGACGGGACAGATTACCGTTTCGGTGCTGTTTTTGATCATGGCGGCTACGTTTTTCAGCCGTATGCTGGCGCTGTCGGGTGTCCCGCGCGAACTGGCCGATTTTTTCCTCTCCGGACCGGTTGGCCCCTATGGTTTTCTGATTCTCTATCTGGTTCTCATCATAGCGCTTGGCTGCATTATTGATTCCATATCGATCATGCTGATCTTGCTGCCCATTTCTCTGCCCATCGCCAGCGCTGCCGGGTTTGATCTGATCTGGTTCGGGGTTCTGACCGTGGTTGCCGTCGAAATGGGGCTGCTGACGCCGCCCTTCGGACTATCGGTCTATACGATCAAATCGGCCATGAATGATCCTGATCTGAGAGTTGGCGAGATATTCAGGGGTGCCATCCCTTTTGTCTTTGCCATGCTCGTGGCATTGGTTATTATTGCCATCTTCCCGTCAATCGCCACATGGTTGGCGCGTCTCTGACCAAACAGGACCTTTTCATGAAATCTCTGCTTTTTGTACCCGGCAGCCTCCGGGCCGCTTCATCATCCCGTGCAACCGCCCGCGCACTGATTGCCCGTCTGGACGGCAAGGCTGAAACAGTGACTGCCGATACGGGCGTGCTGCCTCACTACAATGCCGACATCTCGGATGATCCAAAGGTTGATGCATGGATTGCGCAGGTTGCGGCGGCAGATGGCGTCGTCTTCGTCACGCCAGAATATAATTACAGTGTTCCCGGCGTGTTGAAAAATGCCATCGATTGGGCATCGCGCCCGGCCTATGCCTCCGTCTTCAAGGACAAGCCCTGCTTCATCGTCAGCGTCTCAGGCGGCCCGCTTGGCGGCGTGCGCGCCCAGGGACATTTGAAGTATATCCTCAGTGGCATGCTGTCGCGGCCTTTCGCCGACAAGGAAATTCTGGTCACAAGCGCCAATAGCAAGGTGGAAGACGGCATGCTGACTGATGCAGCCATCCTGGATTTTGCTGAAGAATCGCTGACACGGTTCATCCAAACCTTGTAGAAAAGCTCCGGCCAAGTCGCCATCCGCAACAGGCGAAACGGCAACTGGCCCGCAGCACAAAATCGCGTCACACCATCTTAAGGCGTTTTCATTGAAGGTGGTGTGATGCATTGTTGAGAACGATGGAATAGTGTCGGAATCCGGCTCCGACGAAACACGGCGCATGCAATACAGGATGCCTATATGTCAGGCGCGACAATGATTGAAGGCGACTACGACTATATCATTGTCGGTGCAGGCCCGGCAGGTTGCGTTCTGGCCAACCGTTTGTCAGCCGATCCGCAAACGCGCGTTTTGCTGCTGGAGGCCGGCAAGCATGACAATTACCACTGGATCCATATTCCCGTCGGCTATCTCTACTGCATCGGCAATCCGCGCACCGACTGGATGATGAAAACGGCTCCGGAGCCGGGGCTGAACGGTCGTTCCCTGCTTTATCCGCGCGGCAAGGTTCTGGGTGGCTGCACCTCCATCAATGGCATGATCTACATGCGCGGTCAGGCAGCCGATTACGACGGCTGGCGCCAGATGGGAAACAAGGGATGGGGCTGGGATGATGTTCTGCCCTATTTCCGCAAGACAGAAGACCATTATCTGGGCACAAGCGATCAGCATGGCAGCGGCGGCGAATGGAAAGTCAGCAAGCAGCGTGTGAACTGGGATATCCTGCGCGCCTTTCAAAGGGCTGCGGAAGAGTTCGGCATTCATCCAACCGATGATTTCAACAACGGCACGAACGAAGGATCCGGCTTTTTCGAGGTCAATCAGAACAAGGGCGTGCGCTGGAACGCCGCCAAGGCATTTCTCAAGCCTGTCCGCAATCGGGCCAACCTGCGGGTCATCACCGAGGCGCATACGGACCACATCCTGCTGAACGGCAAGCGCGCCGAAGGTGTGTGCTTTCGCAAGGATGGTCAGTCCCACGAGGTGCGGGCGCGGCGTGAAGTCCTGCTGACCGCCGGCGCAATCAATTCGCCAAAAATACTGGAGCTTTCGGGCATCGGGCGTGCGGATGTGCTTTCTTCCCTTGGCATTCCGGTTGTCCATGCGATGGCCGGCGTTGGTGAAAACCTGCAGGATCACCTTCAACTCAGAACGGTCTACGGCGTATCCAATGCCCTGACCTTGAATCAGAAGGCCAACAGCCTCATTGGCAAGCTCGCCATGGGGCTGGAATATGCGCTGCGCCGATCGGGCCCGCTGTCGATGGCCCCCAGCCAGCTGGGCATGTTTTCACGCAGTGACGACTCCCGCGAGACACCGGACCTTGAATATCACGTGCAGCCCCTGAGCACGGACAAGCTCGGGGACCCGCTGCATCCCTATCCGGCGATTACCGTTTCCGTGTGCAATCTGCGCCCTGAAAGCGTTGGAAGCACCCATTCCACCTCAATAGATTGCGATGTGCAGCCCGATATCCGGTTGAATTACCTGACAGCAGAAAGCGACAGGATCGTCGCGCTGAAATCCATTGCTCAGGTACGCAAGATCATGCAGGCCGAAGCCCTGAAGCAATACAGTCCCAAGGAGCTTCTGCCAGGTCCAACCGTTACCAGTGACACGGATCTGCACCACGCGATCGGCAACATCGCGACGACCATTTTCCACCCCATCGGCACCTGCAAGATGGGGCAGGATGACCGTGCAGTCGTCAATGACAGATTGCAGGTGCACGGCCTCGACGGCCTGCGTATTGTTGATGCGTCGATCATGCCGAAAATTGTTTCCGGCAACACCGCCTCACCGGTCGTCATGATTGCTGAAAAGGCAGCCGAGATGATTATGGAAGGGCACAAGACACAATGATGGGGTGTTGAAACCAGCCATGTGTCAATCGCTGACGCCCTGCAGTTGATCCGCGTAACGCATCACGGCATGGCGCAGGCAGGTTCTGCTGGTGTTGCGCAGGGGCATGAAGGATTTGCCCGTCAGTCGGCAATGTCTGCGCAGGCTGGTTCTGGTGACAGGATCAATGCAGCTTAACGGACAAAGCACACAATCGGCATGCGGCAGAACCACATCCGTTGCGCCCGCGCCAAGACATTCTTCGGCATCGGCCAGGATAATGCCTGCACCGAAGAGCGACGCCACCTCCTCGAGATGAGCCGGCATCGTTCCATTGGTGATGCAAAGCAGGTTTTTGCCATCCAGCGACTGTTTTTTGATCTTGATGCCGGAGCGCGTGCGCGGCGGCGTCTTTGAACTGGAGGGAAGCTCGACCTCGAACCGCTCTTTCCGCGCGTCCCCATGGCCCGCATCTTTCCAATCGCGCTGCTCAATCGACATCCTGCTAATCCTTGCAATAAAGCCTTGTTGTCCCATTCAGCGGCGACCCGGCGTAAATTCGAGAGGCACGGTAAAGACCCAGCTTTTGCGTCTGGCTTCTGCTGGTATCTTGGGAAAGGGGGCGGCCCGACGCACCGTTGCAAGCGCTGCGTCATCGAGAACCTTCGAGCCTGAACCGCGCGCCACGCGCAAATTGGTGATGCCACCGGATCTGGTCACACTGAAACGAACCACGGTTGTTCCGCGGATTTTCCTTGAACGCGCCTTCTTTGGATATCGCAGCGCTCGCCGCAATTTACGCCTGACGATTCCGGGATAATTTGAAACCTTGGCATTGCCGGCCGAGCCCTGTTTACCGCCCTTTGCATTTGTCCCGGCAGATCGCGCCGTGCCTGTTTTGCCTCCATCTGCCTGGCCGGCCTTGCCACTCTTCTTATTGTTTCCCTTGTTGCCTTTTTGGTCCGCTTTTTTTGCAGGCTTGACGACCTTCTTCTTTTTCTCCTGCGGCTTGACCTTCGTAACCTTTTCCTGCGCCTTGAGTGGTTCCGGCTCTTTTGCTTTGACCAATTTCGGGCTCTCGACCGGCTTCACCGCAGTTGGCTTCAAGGTTTCCACCGCCTTTGGTTCCGGTGCCTTTACAACGTCCTGTGGTTTGCTGGTCAAAGGCTTTGCTGTTTGCGGACTGACGGCCTTTGCTTCCGAGACGGATTGTTCGCGGGGACTGGTGGATTCCACCGGGTCTGCAGCCGTGGGTTTTTGCATGGGTGACGGCTGCAAGGGAACTGCCGGTTGCACCGTCGCAGCGCTGCCCTTGGGGCTATCGACCTTTGCCGCAGCGATGATTGGCTTTGCAGTCTCGGCAAGCGGGATCTGCGCTGCCATTGCCTGAACGCTGGCCTTGGCAAGATCCTTTGGTGTCTCAGTCGGCTTGTGCACGGATGCCTGCACCGGCTGAACTGCAGCAGCTGCGCTTGCAACGATCGTCTGGGGCGTTTGCCCGGCAATGACCATATCCTGGCTGGCATTGCCGAGCAGGCTGATCTGGGCTTGCGCGCTGCCCTCCTCCTGGATGGGGTCCTGTGCATCACGCAGCGCGAAGTCGGCAGCGCCATGGATTGCCAAAGACGCCATCGTTGCAATGGCCAGATGCCACCAGCGCAAGCTCATGGCGTTTTCCTTTCGGTAATAATGGTGATCTTGCCCGCACCGGCATTTTTCAACTGGTCAATGACAGCGATCAATCCGGTTGCCGGCAGCTTTCCATCCGCAGCGATCTTCACCGACAGGCCGACCTCCTGTGTCGCATCGGGGTCTCCATTATCACTGTCTGTGCCGATACCCTGTTCACGCGCCAGCGCAATGTAGGATTCCGGCGTCACCGACTTGCCCTGAAATCTCAAGGCACCCTCCTCGGTGATGAACAGGGCATGGGGCGGCTCGGCGGGATCTGCATCGCTGGATTTGATCAGTTCGACGTCATTGTCCAGAGGCGGTGCGATCGTTCCGGCGATCAGGAAAAAGATCAACATCAAAAATACGATGTTGATCAGCGCAATGGTATTTTCCCTTGGTGGCTTTACGGCTGGGCGTGGCAATTTTTTCATGGTTCAGCCCGCCACCGATATGGCCAG
>TARA_R110002153_G_scaffold249448_1_pt1 | contig 23259 bp, 19 predicted proteins | sample TARA_R110002153 | Tara Oceans TARA_R110002153 (sample SAMEA4398193) | marine metagenome | biome: Polar Biome; feature: [SRF] surface water layer (ENVO:00010504); material: water (ENVO:00002006), including particulate matter (ENVO:01000060) such as... | depth 5 m | reverse complement strand
AGTACCGCCATATTCGAGCCAGTATCCCGCAGGAATATCTACATTGCTCTCTATTTGGGTTTTGATATCCGCTACAAAACTGCCTAAATCTCTCCCTCTGACATTTGCGGTCACCACAACTCGGCGTTTGCCATTCTCCCTGTTGACCTGGTTTGCACCCAGTAACATTTCAATATCTGCCAACTCTTGCAGAGGCACGTAGTGACCATCTGGCAAGTGGATAGGTAGGCGATATAATGCATCAACATCGCTGCGCAAGCTCTCTTGCAAACGCACAACAATATCGGCCCTTGCATCTCCCTCATAGAATTTTCCTGCCACGCGTCCACCCAAGGATGTTGCCAATTGCTCTTGAATAAGCGTTTTTGAAATGCCGTATTGCGCTAACTTTTCCATTTTCGGCACTATGGTGAGCATCGGCAAACCTGTTGTTTGTTCCATTTGGATGTCAGCAACTCCCTCGACACTGCCGATAGCACTCTCAATCTCGCTGCCGACAGCATTCAATATTTCAAAATTATCACCAAATACCTTTATTGCTAGCTCGGCTCGCACGCCTGACAACAGTTCATTAAAACGCATCTGTATGGGTTGCAAAAATTCATAACGATTACCTGGAATAGGCTCAACTAATGCTGCTAAGTCTTCAACAATTTGGTCTTTGGTTTTATTCGGGTTAGGCCATTGCTCTCGTGGTTTCATAATAATGAAGTTATCGGCAACACTAGGCGGTACAGCATCGGTAGCGACATCGGCGGTGCCAATTTTTGCAAATACCCGCTCCACTTCTGGCATTTGCATGATGCGGGCTTCTAAGCTTTCTTGTAGTGCTACCGCTTGACTCAATGATGTACCAGGAATACGCAGTGCATGCATAGCAATGTCTCCCTCATCCAAGTTAGGCACAAATTCGCTGCCAAGCTTTGTTGCCTGATAGCCCATGATCCCCACCAGAGCGACGGCAAACACCACCACAAACCATCTTGTTTTTATTACCCACTTAAGAGCAGGCTTATAAACAAAAGTCGCACCGCTCATGATGAAGTTACGACTTTCTTTAACAGGCTTTTTAAACAACAAAGCAGTAGCGGCGGGTACAAAGGTGATGGACAAAACCATCGAACATAACAAAGCAATAACAACAGTAAGCGCCATCGGGTGAAACATCTTACCTTCCACGCCTTCTAGCGCAAAAATGGGCAGATATACCGCAGTAATGATAAATACGCCAAATAAGGCTGGGCGTATCACTTCTTTAGTGGCTGTGAATACAATATCCAGACGATGTTTTAGTGCTAGTTGCTGACCGTCTGGACTAGCATGACTGAGACGACGTAAACAGTTTTCGACAATGATAATAGCGCCATCAACCAGCAGACCAAAATCCAATGCGCCTAAACTCATTAAGTTAGCACTGACCTTGGTTTGCACCATGCCGGTTATTGTCATTAACATGGCAAAAGGGATCACTAAGGCAGTTAAAAACGCGGCTCTAAAATTACCTAAGAGCAGAAACAGAATAACGATAACCAACAATGCACCTTCAACCAGGTTGGTCTTGACGGTATTAAGTGTTTGGTCAACTAGTTTTGTGCGATCATATACGGCGGTTGCGACAATCCCTTCTGGTAGTGAGTTATTGATTTCTTTAAGTTTTTCGCCAACTGCATATGCAACTGTGCGGCTGTTTTCGCCTATCAACATAAACACTGTGCTCATCACCACTTCACGGCCATCTTGAGTCGCTGCACCTGTGCGTAGGCCATGTCCTTCAACCACACTTGCCACATCGCTAATACGAACACTGGCGCCATCAGTGGTTTTCACCACTGTATTGGCAAGGGCGTTAATGTTTTCAATTTGCCCTGGGATCCGAATGAGCCATTGTGCGCCATTCTTCTCAATAAAACCGGCACCTTGGTTAGTATTGTTATTTTCAATGGCATTGACTAAATCAGCTTGAGTGACGCCGTAGGTCAACAGTTTTTCAGGGTCAAAAGCCACGACTAACTCTCGCTCAAAGCCCCCGATGGGATTGACTTCAACAACCCCCGGCACTCGCATAAGTTGAGGGCGGATCACCCAGTCGTGCACAGAGCGTAATTCCATAGGTGTAATCAAGTTACCATCTTTATCCGTCGCGCCAGGTTCGGCGTCAACTGTAAACATGAATATCTCGCCAAGTCCGGTCGCAATGGGACCTAACTGAGGCTCCAGTCCAAGTGGTAATTCTGACTTTGCAGCGGAAAGCCTTTCATTTACCAACTGGCGTGCAAAGTACACGTCGGTATTGTCACTGAAGACGGCAACCACTTGTGATAAACCATAGCGAGAAACAGAGCGCGTGCCTTCCAAGTTTGGCAATCCTGCCAATGCGGTTTCAAGGGGATATGAAATACGCTGTTCGACTTCCAGCGGCGTATAACCTGGTGCATCAGTATTAATCATTACTTGTACATTAGTAATGTCAGGCACAGCATCAATGGGTAATTTGGTGAAATTCCACAAGCCTAGCGCCGAAACCACCAGCACTAGCACCATGACAAGAATGTTGCGTTTTATCGCAAAGCGTAAAATAAAATCTAGCATGTGCTACTCCTAATGGTCGTGTGATGCGCCAGATTTTTCAATGTCGGCTTTAATGATGTAGCTATTATTGGTAACGTACTCTGTGCCTGCATCAATGCCGCCAAGTACCTCAACCCATTCACCAGCTTCACGACCCAGTTCCAGCATTCTCACTTCGTATTGCTCGCCAACCTTGGCATACACAACGGTAAAGTCCCTGAAAGCCTGCAACCCAACGCGTTTAACTGCTAAGGGCACATCAAAAGTGTCGATTTCGATTAACGCAGATACAAAAGTACCTTCACTTAATAACGCATTGGAATTGTCAACTTCAGCTAGGAATAATCGAGCTTGATCATTTCGAATCGTAAGTCGATTTCCGTTTATAACTGTGGGAATTGAGGCGTCCTGACCATTAACCATCAAGGTAACCGGAGCAGATTGTTTAACCGACATAACGTCCATTGGGAACACCGCAAGCTCAGCAAGAAGTTTGCGAGGCTGAGTAATTTCAAGCAGTGTACGTTGTCCCGTTTGTTCTCCGCTATTGGCGAGCTGCTCGGTGATAACGCCCGCAATCGGCGCTTTAATTTGATTGGACTGTAAGCTTTCGTTACTTTCGATGGTGAGTAAAAGCTGTCCTTCTTTGACTGTATCTCCCAAGCCAACATGCACTTGTTTGATTTCCCCTTCAAAACGGGCTTTAATTTGACGCTTTGCATTCGCTGGAAACACTAGCTTACCGTATACTTTGATGGTTTTATGTAAGGTGGCAGCACTGACTATTTCGGTATCAATTTCCATCGCTTTTGCCACTTTATCTTGAATCAACGTGCGGCCTTCAAAATTGTCATATTGCCACGTATAGGTTTTACCTTGATGACGAGCGCTGACAGAAACAACAAACGAATGTGGTTCGTAAATTACCGTATCGCCTCGCAGGTAATCGCCTTCGGCCCTGAAGTTGATGTCATCAATCCGCTTACCCAAGCGCGTTAATTTGATATTTAATTGCACTTTCTGAGGCGCAACTGACTTTTCATCTTGAGTCACCCACACTCTGAATTCGGGCGGGACACCTGTTTCAAATATAGATAGTTCAACTGCAAAGTCGCCATCTCGTAACATTCTGCCGTTATTTGGGCCTTTTTCAGGCTCGGGCTCCTCTGCTACGGCTGACGATTCAGCCAATGCCGCATTGGGTGTTAGCGCACAAGCTATTCCAAGCTGCCACAAAAATACAAAAATAAAGAGTCGTTTATTCATTTTTTTCTCACTTAATTGGAAAGGCTTGCACCAGTAAGGCGCTGAATTTCAATGTGTTGAAGGTGTATAGCCTGATATGCATCAAGCAATTGCGCTTGAGTACTTAGCAGCTCTTGTCGAATAGACGTCCACTCTAAATAGCCAAGTCGGCCTATGTCATATGCCTTACTGGCTTCTTCAGACGCTTTTTCTAGCAACGGGATCACTCGCTCGGTGAGCGTGTCGATAACATGTTTACTGTGTTTCATATTTTGCAATAATACGAACAACTGAGTATTGAGTTTGCGTGCCAACACATCGGCTTGGCTTTGGTATTCAGCTCGTTTAGCTTGGATAACTTGGACCTCGCCCAAGCTGCGTGCATCATTACCAAAAGGAATTGAGACACTCGCAACTAAACCAAAATCATCGGTGCTTTCATAGCGCCTTATCCCCGCTGATACCTGCCATTTAGGTTTAGCTTCGATACGAGCGAGTTCTATTTGTGACTGCGCAACACGTTGTTGATTGGCAAATGCCAATAGAGCTGGATGCGCTTTTAGTTTGGCTAATTGAGTAGATAAATTTTCGATAACAGGGACATCGAGTAAGTCGCCTTGAGGCACATATTGATTGGGTTCGCCTCCCCACTGCGCTACCAACTGATAACGACTCGCCTCTAATTCATGCTCTAAATCTTCAACCTCCAAACTTCTTCGTACAAGCTCTGCTTCAGATTGTAGCTGTTCAATGGATAGGCTTTTACCCGCCTTTACTCTTCGCGTTATGGCAGATAATGCACCATCGGCCTGTTGCTCAGCCAGCTTTGCTAGTTGTAGTCGTTGCTCTAAAATCAGTGCTTCAATGAACAATTTTGCTGTGTGTGCAGAAATATCTAAGGCTTTTATGTCCCTTTCAAAATCGACTTGTGTTGCTGCATTCTTAGCAACATCCACGCGACTATTGATAGCACGTTGCTCAAGCACCCAAGCGATACTCAGTGTGCTTTGGGCTGCATCAAAGTTGCTGTGCGTGCCGGTTCCCATTGCATCTTCAATCGTTAACCCAATAGTTGGTCTGGGCAGAATTTTAGCTTGTTTTACTCTTGCATTGAGCGCATCGCGCTGATGGATAAACACCGCCATTTCAGGGTGTTCGGACAGCGCAAAGCCAATCGCTTGGGACAAATCTAGTGCGTCTTTATTATTCACCTCTTGCGAATGTGCTAACTGCGGTAGTATCAGCAGCACCGCAGCGAGTGTTAAGTAAATGCAGCGTTTGTTGAGGACTAAAAACCGAGCTACGATCGGTTTTTTGATTAAGCAAAAATTTAAATAGTTTTGCATGTGTTATTCCTTAAGAATGAGTAAAAACGGATTCGACGAGATGATGAGTGACATCCACTGCAACTATGGTGCAACAGAGCATTACCGCCATAAAAGCGATGAGAACAATGACTGGCATTGATTTTCTAGTCGGTGTTAACAACTGATGCACTCGTAGAGAAATATCATCAGCACCAAAAAAGCTCAGCGACGTGTTGGACTCATTTTTTGGTGAAGCGCTATTCAACCTGACCACTTTTACAAGTGTCGCTGCAACATCTTCAGCTGAGTGAAGTAATACTGTAGATTGATCTGCAATATGCTCGGTCAATAACGCATACTTTGTATTTAAAAGCTGGGCTAATTTTTTCGGATAATAAGCAGATAAAAAAGCTATCAGGAGTTTAGTTAGCGGGTCTCTATTGCGAGCGTGGGCAAACTCATGCTCTATGACGATATTGAGTTCTTTATCGTTAAGTTTATCTGCCAGACCTCTAGCAACATAACAGATGGGTCGAAAAAATCCTGACGTAAATGCGGTAGGGATATCACTGTCAATTATCTGAACACCTCGTTGAATTTGAGCTTGATCCTCAGTCATCGAAAAATGCTTCAAAGTATAAATCGCGTTACTTTGTCGGTAAAGTTGTGTCCCTTTAATCGCTATCAAGCCGAGGCTAAATAAGGCAAACACTACAACACTAACCCCATGCCAACTGGCTAATTGAAAGACGTAAAGATGGTGCCAATGCGCGAAGCTTTCCATCCAATTGTATAGAGAGGTATCTGCAAACAACGGACTTAAAAAAAGCATGGTCATCAGACCTAACACCCAAGGACCTAACACCCATGTCAAAATCAACGTTTTCTGAGACTGAATAGAATAAGAACCGATAAGTTTGCCAAAAACAGTCCATGCGATAGTTAGCAATAATGCCCCCACAAAGAATCCAAGCAAAGCAATGGTGATTAGATTCATAATGACGGCTACATCACTAATCAGCACTACTATCGCCTTTTTTAAGTTGCTGGCGTTGGATCTCAATTAGCTGCTCAAGCCGGTCAAGTTGTGCTTCATCCATTTCAGTAGATACTGAAGAAAATGCCGCAATCAAGCTACTTTCACCCTTGCTGACAAAATCACTGGCGACGCTATCAATCAACTTGGCGATTAAGTCATTTCTTGCTACCTCTGCACGGTATAGATAAGCGTGCCCTTGCTTTTCACGACTTAATAATCCTTTCTTAAAAAGGCGTTCTAGTGCACTTTGAACCGTATTCAGTGAGCTATCGCGCTGCTTTGAAAGTTCAGCATGCACGCGTTTAACATCGACACCTGGCGAAGACCACAAATATTGCAATACTTGTTTTTCGAGTTCACCGAGAAACATAGAATGACCTTTATTAATTTTCATCATGTGTTTATACTGCCAGAATTAAAACCGATAGGCAATCGGTTTTAACGTTAAAGGTAAAAATATGGGTTGGTTAATTACCAAGTATCTACTTACCGCAGGTAATTATTGTTGGCGTTTCTGAAGTCGCTAAGCGTAATGACAAGTTTGGTGCGTTGCTTGTTGCACTGCCAACAGTCACTATTTTGGTGGTTATTTGGCTCTACCTAGAAGGGCAGCCGACCATAAAGATCGCTAATCATGTGCGGTATACGTTTTGGTATGTTTTACCGACACTGCCATTATTCCTGATTTTTCCTTTAGTAATAGAACGTATTGGTTTCTGGGCTGCACTTTTTACTGGCTCAGTGGTGTCAGTCATAAGCCTATTCGCACTTACGTTGATATTGAGACGGTTTAACATTTATTTACTTACTTTTTCATAAATGCAGGTAGATAAGGAAATCACCCATTTGATATAGCGCTTTTCTCTGTTGACTTTGAATCGATTCCCAAAAATGCAGAAGTAGTCATTTCATCAGCCCTACCTCACTGGTTTAACTATTTATTAGGTAGCTAATTTATTGCGACCAGCCATCGGTTAAGGTACCTAAAAACACAACTATGTCTTCGACTTCTTGTGATGTCAGTTTAAGATCGCCGAGTTCGTCTTTATTCACATTCTCGGCTATTTCTGGGGTAGACCATTTTTCTTCGATATCTCGTGAATTATAAAATTCAACAGCCTCAGTTAAGTCGCTAAACAAACTGTTATGCATATAAGGGCCAGTAACTGTGATGTTACGCAGAGTAGGTACTTTAAACTTACCTAATTGTGCAAGACTATCAAGAATGTTTGGGTTGTCGGCTAAACCTCTATCAACAAAATTTTCACCCAAAGGGTTATGTTCAACGCTTGCTTTTAAAAATGCTAATTCTGGATTTTTTGGTAGACCTAAGTTGTCATAAGAAAAGTCAGTAAACAGCGGCCATTCGCCGTTTTCACCTATTTGGCTTTGATGACAGGCGGCGCAATTTCCTTTATCTTCGGCTTCGTATAGCTGTAAACCTCTTGTTTCTTGCGGGGTTAGCTGAGTTTTACCACGTAAATAAGCATCGTATTTAGAGGTAAATCTTGGTGTGAAACTATCGCTAGACTGAAACGCGACCAAAGACTTTGCAATCAAAGTTGCTACATTATCACTGTCTTTCCAAAGCTCTGTTCCATAGAGTGACTCAAGCACCTTTGCATATGGACCAGATTTTATACGCTGTGCGAGTATTACCTTGGACGGTAATGCCATTTCAAGGGGATCAAGTAACGGCCCTAAAGCTTGCTCTTCTAATGTTAATGCTCGGCCATCGACAAAAAAGCCACCGATCCAAGTTTCATCTTCGTTATTGAAATGCCAAGCAGGCGTCAGACTAGAATAACTCAGGCTAGGTGCATTACGTTTGCCGAGTAATCTAGGTGTAGCCCCTGGAGAAACACTCACATTTTTATGTGCATAAGCATGTTGTGGATTGTGACAACTGGCACAAGACTGGCCTTGAGGCTCCGATAAGCGGGTGTCAAAAAATATCTGTTGACCGAGATTTTCTAAGGCTGCTTGTGATGGCTGCGGTTCAGAAATAGAAGTTTTGCTGTTAACAGAAAATGAGCAACCAAGTGCAGCACTAAAAATGACCCCGTAGGCTAAGCGGTACTTCATTAAGCAATATTCTCGTTACAACCGTCTTTGCACTCGCCATATAAATACAAACTATGGTGGGTAAGATCCATGTTATTTTTAACGGCAATCTCTTTTTGACACTGTTCAATTATGTCATCTTCGAATTCGATGACTTTGCCGCATTTTAAACACACTAAGTGATCGTGATGATTTTTGTTGCTTAATTCAAATACTGATTTGCCACCTTCAAAATGATGACGCTCCACTATTCCTGCATCGTCAAATTGGTTGAGTACTCTGTAAACCGTGGCTAAGCCAATATCAGTTTTTGCTTCCAATAACAATTTATAGACTGTATCGGCACAGATATGTTGGTGAGCGGGATCTTGTAAAATATCGAGGATCAACATACGAGGGTGAGTCACTTTTAGCCCCGCTTTTTTTAGTTCTCTATTTTGATCCATAATAAGCCTCTCGTCATTCTTAACCTGAGCAGTTGCTTGAGTTGACTCACAGGTATTGGTTAATTAATGACAAGTGTAACGACAACTGCCCATCAATTGCAAATGATAATCGTTACCATTACCAATTTAAATTAATATTAAAAAAATAACAGATTGCTTTTTTAGCCCTTTAAAAAAGCCAGTCATCATGTTTCTGGGCGATTAGTAACATTTCATTATTCACTTTGTAAATCAGGGGGTATTCTTGAAGTATGCCTATTTATCACTCTTCGATAATACCTATTATGGAAACGTCTTTTTTGAGTGCTATTTCTGAAGGCAAAACATTCTCTCGCGATAAGCGCTCAAACCTTCAAACCTCCCACTTATCGATACTTTGATTTTGCCAGAAACTTCCTGATGAGTGTGAAGACAAGTATTTTTCACGCACAAATAAAATAATAACAAAGTTAAATCAAGGCCTTACACAGAATTAGTGCACCAAAATCGCATTTTTAAGTAGGTTATTCACACCGCATTAATAAATAGGAATCATTATCATTTAGATTGACATTTGTTATTCTATTTTTTAAAGTGCCCGCACATCAAACCCCTAATTCAACATTTACACCTACAGAACACACCATAAGGAACTTCAATGAGTAAACTGTTTAAGTATCAAACCCTAGCAACATGTATTGCCATGGCATTTGGTATGAATGTTAATGCACAAGAAACTAATAATGAGGCAAGTGAAACTAAATCGTCACTAGAACGAATGGTAATCACTGCTACTGGGTTTGAACAAAAACTAACCGCTGCTCCAGCCAGTATTTCTATTATTACGGAAGATGATATTCGTAGTCGCCCTTTCACAACATTACTTGATGCAATTAAATATCAGGAAGGTGTAGATGTAGGTTCTAGCCGTGATAAAACCGGTCAAGGCTCTATTAGTATGCGCGGACTCACCAGCGAATACACATTGATATTGGTTGACGGTAAACGTCAAAATAACCATGGTGACATTTATCCCAATAACTTTGGCGGCAATGCATTTGGACATATTCCACCAATGGATGCTATTGAACGTATTGAAGTGATCCGTGGTCCAGCATCGACCCTTTATGGTGCTGACGCTCTAGGTGGCGCAATTAATATCATTACTAAAAAGTCCCAAGGTAAATGGTCAGGCTCTATAACGTTTGGCCGTAGCCTGCAAAGTGATGACCAATTTGGTGATGACATCACAACTGATTTCTCTGTAATGGGTCCATTAATTAAAGGTGTATTAGACTTAAGTTTACGGGGCAGTGTTTACGAACGTTTGGCGTCTTCACCAGAATTTGAACCAGCGACTGATCCAAATGGTGACGTACATTACCGTTCATTGGGTTTTGGAAGCGGGGGTAAAACAGTTGATAATACCAATAAACAATATGGTTTCTCATTATTGTTTACACCAGCTAAAGACCACGACGTGCGCTTTGATTACGATAATTCTCAACAGAAATACGATAATACACCAACCTACGATATTGAGAGTGGTGAAATTACCTACCCATTAGGTACCAAAGACAATATTGAATCAATTTGGCGTACATCAGGTGGAGCGGTTTCTCCCCGTGCTGGTTATGCGGCTGATCAAGAGTTTGACCGTCAATGGTGGTCATTAAGTTATAGCGCTGACTGGGACTTTGGTCGCTCCTTTATATCCTTAGCTTATGTCGATACACAAAATAATGGTCGTACAATGCCGCTAAGTGTCGCAGAGCGTCAATTATTACAAGAAATGTATGATGGCACCGATGCAGCATACGCAGGAATGGATGAAGAAACACGTAAAGCGTTAGCGGCAGAAACATTTTTACCTAGAAATCAACGTCCATTAGAAAGCAGCCAATATACATTAGACGCGCGTTTAGATATTCCTCTAGATAATTTAGCGGGTTACCATAATTTGGTTGTTGGTACTCAAGTTACTAGCGGCGAGTTACTTGATGGTGTGTTTGGGATGGAAGAGGGTGAAGTAAATGGCGTACAAGAACAAAATATGTATGCATTATTTATTGAAGATAACTGGACAGTTATTGAACCATTAACCATTACCGCTGGTGTTCGATATGATAATCACGACGTGTTTGGTAGCAATGTGTCTCCTCGTTTATATTCTGTTTACACCTTGTCAGATAATTGGACAATTAAAGGTGGTGTAAGTACTGGTTTTAAAACGCCTCAAACAACAGACCTTTATGACGGCATTACAGGTTTTGGCGGCCAAGGCACGTCCCCCTTCGCAGGAAACCCAGACCTTCAACCAGAAACAAGTGTAAATGGTGAGGTCGCATTATATTGGAGTGATGCTGTTGCAGGTCACAACTTTAATATCACTTACTTTAATACTAAATTTAAAGATAAAATTGCCCGTGGCGATACAATTCAAAGCTGTGTAGCAACTAGTAATGTTCGTCCTTGTGTAAACTTAGGTGCATATGATTCATTAGGTTACACCACTTACAGCCAAAAAATTAATATCGACAAAGTTGATCTTCAGGGTATTGAAGTGGCTGGTCGAATTTTAGTTACGGAAGATTGGAATGTTAGTGCTAATTACACATGGACAGATAGTGAGCAAAAAAGTGGTTCTAGTGCAGGTCAACCATTAACTAACACTGCAGAGCACATGGCTAATCTTTCAACCGATTGGTCAATAACTGAAAAACTTAATGTTTATCTCCAATTTGAAATTCGTTCTGATCGTTACAGAGATTGGGATAGTGTTTTAGATAGAGCGTTATATTACAAAAGTTACAACGCACTAAATCTTGGTGCGCGCTATAAATTAACTGATAGTGTCAGTGTAAATTTACGAGTCAACAATTTACTTGATAAAGACTTTACTTCGTATGCTACAGACTATGTTGAATTAGTTAATGACGGTCAGTACTTAGACGATGACAATGAAGTTATATTTACCGATGATTACAATATCAAAGATAAAGCCCGTAGTTTCTGGGTAAGCCTTAACGCTACTTTTTAACTAATTCTCGAAGGGGGTTTTTACCCCCTGAATTTTGAGGAATATTGAATACACAATGAAATTAGCTCTAGGTAACGCTCGTCAATGGCATTGGATAAGTGCAGCCATCTGTATTGTGGGCATGCTATTTTTTTCATGGACAGGCATAACACTTAACCATGCGGCGGATATTCCTGCTAATTCAGATATCACCACCATTGAAGCTAATATCCCTGAAGTGATGTTACAAGCTTGGCAAACCACTGTTAAAAATGAAGATACCCTACCTAAAAATATTAGACAGTATTTATCGGCCGAATATCAACTAGATATTTCTGCCAGGTTAGTGGGTGAACTGAATAACGGCGAATTTTATTTAGCAATGCCCAACCCTGGTGTGGATGCCTGGCTTTCGATAGATATTGAAAGTGGTGAATTAATTTATGAGAAAACTAACCGAGGTTGGATTTCATTTTTTAATGATCTACACAAAGGCCGTTATACCAATACTGCTTGGGTTTGGTTTATAGATATTTTTGCAGTGTGTTCAATTGTATTTTGTTTAAGTGGTTTATGGTTGCTCTATAAACAATCAACATTTCGTTTGTCAACATGGCCAATAGTGGCATTAGGCATACTTTTACCCTTAGTTATAATTTTAACCAGTTTACATTAAGCGTTATAACAATGTTTTTTACTAGGTGCGTTTATCTTAAATGCCTTGGTATTTTACTAGGTTTATTAAGCTTAAATATTTGTAAGGAAAATGCATGAAGTTCAAAATTTTTTTAAGTTTATCCCTTGTTTATTGTCTTGTTTTTGGTGGCTTTAGTTATGCCGCAGACAATAGTTTATCGGTGGAAGTAGAAATTCCTCGTATGAATGTGGCCGAATATCATAAACCCTACGTAGCGGTTTGGTTAGAAGACAGTAACCGTAAAGCAACACAAGTTGCCTTATGGTACGACTTGGATATGAAAGACAATGAAGGAAAAAAATGGCTGAAAGACATTCGCCAATGGTGGCGACGTGTAGGCCGAAAAGCCGAACAGCCATTTGATGGGTTAACGTCTGCAACCAAAGGTCCTGGTAAACATACATTGTCGATAGATTTGGATGCAAAACACTTGGCGAGTATATCCTCAGGTGATTATCAATTACGCATCGAAGCGTCCAGAGAAGTCGGTGGCAAAGAGGTCATTAACATACCTTTGTCTTGGCCACCTAAAGCCAGTGATTATCCTATATCGGCCAAGGGCAGCTCAGAATTGGGCAGTGTAAGTATTCAACTTAATTAACAAATTTTAATAAAATAAAGGAATCGAATAATGAAAATATCTAGACCGTTTAAGGTGTTAATCTCTATGGGCATGCTCGTGGGATTAAGTTTTAATGCTTCGGCCCATAGAGCTTGGATAGTACCTAGTAGTACAAACTTGTCTGGTGACGCTCCTTGGGTAACATTTGACGCTGCGGTGTCAAATTCTTTGTTTGTACCAGAACATGTACCATTGCGAGTAAAAGGGTTAATGGTCAAAGATCCAAATGGCAACTTAATTGACGTGGAAAATGCCCATACAGGCAAATACCGCACAACTTTTGACTTAAATTTGGTTACAGAAGGTACTTACAAAATTGGTTATGCTTCGGGGGGGTTACGTGCCTCTTGGAAAGATAAAGAAGGTAATCGTAAAAGATGGCCAGGACGAGGACAAACTGCCAATGATGCGGATTTTGCTACGGCCGTTCCCAAAAATGCTGATGAGTTACAAGTATCACAAAGTTACCGAACCTTAGAAACATTTGTCACAGCGGGTGAACCCAGCAACAAAGTATTTAAACCCACTAACTCTGGTTTAGAGTTAGTACCTGTTACACATCCAAATGATTTATTTGTTGGCGAAACGGCTAAATTCCAATTTCTGTTCCAAGGTAAACCAGCTGTTGGCGTTAAATTAGCTTTTGTGAAAGGTAATACGCGCTACCGTAACGAACAAAATCAAATTGACTTAGTCACTGATAAAAAAGGTTACGTGAATGTCACATGGTCAGAAGCGGGTATGTACTTGCTTGAAGCTGAATTTGAAGATGATCTTGCACAAGCCCCAGCCACTAAAAGAACAGCTAGTTATGGCGCAACATTTTCTGTGTTACCTGAATAACTATTGGTTTAATGTTTCCTGATTAAAGTAAATTTATGCAAAGCTTGTATCTAACAGTTGTAGTCATTGTCGCTTGGTTTGTGCTTTGTGGTGTTATGTGGCGTTTACACAAAGCGCGACAAAGTGTAGACACTAAACTTAACAGTTCTGTGTTAATTGTATACGCCAGTCAAACCGGTAATGCACAAACCATTGCCCATAATTGTGCTCAAGCTTTGAGTTTATCTACCTCAAGTGTCATGGCATTAAATAATGTGACACTTGAGCATTTAAATCAGGTAAAAAAAGTACTGTTTGTAGTAAGTACCTATGGTGATGGAGAAGCACCGGATAACGGTAACCTCTTCGCAAAACACCTCAACAGTGAATTACCGACAGCAGATGAAAAACAAGTTACTGCTGCGGGCACCTTGATTTTGAGGCATTTACAATATTCCGTTATTGCATTAGGTGATGGTAACTACCCTAAATTTTGTGCCTTTGGTTTTCACATTAACCAAGTCATGTTAGAGGCAAAAGCTGAGTTGTTAGAAGACGTCATCACAGTTGACAATTATGATGAACAACATACACATTTAGCAGACATCACACCTAAGTGGCTTAATCTTCAACAAGACCCCCAACAAATTACTGCGGTCTCTTCTCCACAATATTGGCAATTAACTGGCCGAGAAATACTTAATCCTGGATATGACGACGAGGCGTTATTACAACTTAGTTTTAACAGTATTGGAGCGACGCCAGTTTGGCAAGCAGGTGATTTAGTCGACATCCAACCACAACACCCCGTTGTTCGAGTTGTAAGCTGGTTAGATAAGAACAACTTAGATGGCGAGTTATTATTAACTTACAAAGGGCAGCAACAAAGCTTAAAGGCATGGCTTGGGGTAAGAGAATTATCGAATTCCTATCCACCTATTATTGATGACTTATTAGAGCAGTTACCTTACTTAAGTAAACGTAGTTATTCAGTTGCGTCTGTTTCTGAAAATGGACAATTGCAATTAGTGGTACGATTATTAAGAAAGAATGATAACTCCTTAGGCTTGGCTTCTGGCTACTTAGGACATTATTGTCAATTGGGCGACATAATCCAAGGGCAAATTAAGTCCATTACTCAGCATCATAACCATCAACTAAACAAACCCATTATATTAATTGGTGCAGGTAGTGGTTTAGCCGGCTTAAAAGCCCAGTTAGCAGCACGAATACTAGCTAAGCAACAAGGTAACTCAGACATTGGAGATAGCTGGTTAATTTTTGGCGAACGAAATAGCGATCCTCAATTACCTATTAATCAACTTTTAACTTCTTTAAAAGAAAAAGATCTGACTAAACTAAGCTGTGCTTTTTCACGAGACAGTCAACATCCTAAATATGTACAAAATATACTGCTAAATGAACAATTATTACTTAAGCGGTGGCTTGATAACGGCGCGGTAATATATGTATGTGGTTGTTTATCAGGTATGGGAGAAAGTGTTCAGCAAACCTTACTCGATATATTAGGACAAACGGTTGTTGAAAAACTGCAACAGCAAGGAAATTATATTCGGGATGTTTATTAAGCTAACCAATATTTTACTGTTAACCTGCCTATCTACTACTGACAATTTTTTCTACCGTCTGGTATCGATGCTGCGCTTGATCATAAAAGTGCACAGATGTGGGATCACCAACGAATAAAGATTTTGCTTTTACTTTGTAGCCAAATGCCACCATAGCTACAAAATTGTTATCTCTGTAACCATAGGGCTTTTTTAATAAATTAAGGTAAATAGGAATTTCTAGAAATCACCTATGAACTCAGAATTTTAAGGAGTACAAAGTGGGGTATCGCTGGTTACTGATTCGATATCTTGATTTTTTGTGCTATCGATTCCCCGACTAATTCCCCCACGAGCAACTCATAAACTCACCAATCGATATTCCAAAATAATTAACATTACTCGGCTTTAAATTATTCAACCTGTTTCTTTTACCAATAACGAACGGACATAATCTAAGTGATGAATGGCTAAAAGCAACAAAAAACAGACATTAAAGTTTTGGCCATTTATTTTATATCTAAGTAAAGTTTTTACACTTTACGGCAAGATCAGTACTTAAATTCACTTATTGGCGATATGTTCGAGTTAATACTAAATTCTAGTTGTCTCTCTAGCACCCCAGTAAGTTCTAAACTTTGCTTTTCATACCGCTTCACCATCCCAGTTTTTCATTTTTCGGTATATGGTTGAAGCACTCACTCCTAAATGCGCTGCGGCAAGAGGGATATTACCGTTACAAATTTCAATAGCGTGTTCAATGGCATTTTTTTCAACTAACCACATTGGTATGATTTCTTGAGTTTGGTTTTGAATTGATACAATTTTCCCAATGGGAGGTACTTGCTTTTTCTGCGCTGGTGCAACCTCTCCATAGTTAGATTTTCCAAAGCTGGCAGGCAACATGTCGACGGTAATAGTTTCACCTGAGTGAATTACTACCATATTTTCAATAACATTTTGTAGTTCACGGATGTTACCTGGCCAGTCGTATTGCATAAATAAGTTTTGTGCTTCACTAGAAAACTGTTTGAAGTCTTTTTTATTCGCTCGATTTTTGTCTTCCAATATTGCATTGGCTAATAACAATATATCGCTGCCTCGTTCTCTTAGTGCAGGCAACTGTACAGGAATAACATTTAAACGATAATATAAGTCTTCGCGAAAACGCCCTTCACCAACTTCTGCGGCGGGGTTGCGATTGGTAGCACATATTACTCTTACATCACTTTGTAACACTTCACTACTACCCACTCGACTAAAGGTACCTGTTTGTAAAAAACGTAGTAGTTTGCCCTGCAAATTTAAATCCATTTCACACATTTCATCTAGAAATAAAGTGCCACCATTGGCCACTTCAACTGAACCTTTGCGATCAGCAAGGGCACCACTAAACGAACCTTTTACATGACCAAAAAATTCCGATTCAAACAAGTCTTTAGGGATAGCGGCGCAGTTGATTGCGACAAGTGGTCCGTTGCGACGGCCACTGGATTGATGCAAGTGTTGAGCACAAACCTCCTTACCTGTGCCACTTTCACCGGTGACAAATACGCTAGCTTTACTTCGTGATGCACTGTCTAATAACCGAAACACGGTTTGCATAGCCAAAGATTCACCAATAAAGTCTGACTTGTCTGTAGGTTCAGGGGATTTTTCAACTGCTTTAGGGCTACTCTCAAGTTTGAGTTGTTTAATGGCATCGCTAACCGAGGTAAGCATACGTTCTCGGGTAAATGGTTTTTCGATAAAATCAAAGCCACCTAAACGCATGGCATCCACAGCCACTTCAATGGAGCTATTGGAAGTAATAATGATAACTCTTGCAGGTGCTTCCTGTTTATTCACAAACTGCAGTACTTCAAGGCCGCTGATATCAGGTAAACATACATCCTGAATAATAACGCTAGGCATTTTTTCTTTAATGGCCACTAAAGCCGAATACCCATCTACGAAGTGGCGGGTTTCATAGCCAATACTCTCCAGTTGTGAACTATATAATGCGCCACTTGAAAGGCTGTCTTCTACTATATAGACCAAATTCTTGGGGGCTTGTTGTGACATGTGCCACTCCTGTTATTTTTAATTATATTTCTCGTTATACTGCAACAAGGTGTTTTCCATCAGTGACAAGATAATATGGTCAGAAGTTGTGATGGGGTCATGGGAAATTGTGAGTTTGTGATTTATTTCGTTGGCTTTAGCCGCAAGTGGCATAGCACCGTACAAGGCTGCCGAATTTTTAACTATGTGAGTAATATCGCTAATAGCTTCTGTGTTTAAAGGATTAAATGCGGTTATTAACTTATCATTTAGAGTGGTCATTTCGTCAATAAATAGATTGATTAATGTCAGGCAAGTCTCTTTACCCAAATCGGCTGTCATTTGTTCGATAACACTTTGGTCTATTAATTCTGACATGAACGACTCCCGTTTTAGATATGTAACCGTGTTTATATAAAGCACTATTGCAAAATGAGGAGCAATGCGCAAATAACCCTTAAGACTTAGCTTAGAGAAGTAACTAAGCTAAGTTAACTGTGGCCCCAGCGACGTAAATTTTCATCAATAGAAACGGGACGACCTAATAAATAACCTTGCGCGGTGTCACAGCCCAATTGATTTAAGATTTGTAACTGCACTTCATCTTCAATTCCTTCGGCGACTATATGCATGCCCAAACGTTGGGCCATGGCAATAATCGCGCTACAAAGAGTAAAGTCTTCGTTGCAGGTGGCTATTCCATCTACAAAACTCTTATCAATCTTCAAACCGTTTATTTTGAATTCTCGTAACAAGCTCAATGATGCAAAACCTGTCCCAAAATCATCTACCCAAACCTGAATGCCTTCTTGTTGGAAAGCATTAAATACCTTGGCAATAATTTGTGGGTTTTTAATTAATGCAGTTTCGGTCAGTTCGAGTTTGATACATCGAGTGGGGATTTCTAATTTATCTACCAAAGTCATGATCTGTTCGAATATATTAGTATTGGCGATTTGCACAGCTGATACATTGATCGATACGGTAATGTCTTTTAAGCCGTATTGTAGATAGCGTTTCAAATCCAACAATACTTGTTTAAATATCCAATCACCTAATTCAATGATTTGTCCATTTTGTTCCGCATGGGGAATAAACTTGTCTGGAGAAATAAAACCAAATTCAGGTGACTGACAACGCACCAAGGCTTCAAAGCCAGTTAACTTACTAGTTTGCATTGAAAATAGAGGTTGATAAACCATTGAAAAATGCTGATGCTTTAGTGCGTCATCAAGTATGGTGGTCAAATTTTCCAACATAGCGGAAGGTTTACTGGGTGTTTTATTTACAGCAACTTCTTGGCAGGTTTGCATAGTCATTTTAGTGTGTCCAGTTTGAGTTTGTGTAGTGTTAAGTAACCTTACTAACGCAAATGGCAGGCCAAGAAAAAAATCGCGCCACCTAAATATTTAACCTGTTGTTTTATATGGATTAAATTCAAGTTGTTTGTTGTGTTCTATTTTGACACTAAATAAGTTTCGCAAAATGCAAATCATATTAAGAAACGGCTTTTGCAAATTGCATTTTGACAATATTGTCAGTGAGGGCGGGCATTGGGAGTAAAAGTAGAGCAAGAAATAAAACGACATCGATACTGCAGAGTATCGATGTCGTTGCTGGTGGATATGTGTTGAGATTTTTTAGTTGTTTCCTTCGCCATCTGGAGGGGTAGAGTACCACTGGTCGCCTTCGGTTCTCCCGCCTGGGGCGGGTAAATTAATAGAAAAAGGAGCATCAAATTGTTCAAGGGCATTTTGTTCTGGATTATTAATGTCTACTACTGATTGTGCTTTACGAAGGCCTAAGCCAGAACATAAGGCCCCGCCACCTGCTGCTGATGTATAATCAGTTCCTTCTGGGCAGCATTGATCAGACAATCCCAGAAAGCTATCTTGCACCTCATAATAACCTGCTGGACAAGCGCAGCGGCCTTTATCGTCTGAGCCACAACCGGCATCACACACTCCGAGTCGGCCCCCATTACCATTACCATTGTTATTACTTTGCCTAGCACATGACATTGGTACTTCACCCGCTGGAACCGGTAAATCAAAGGGTGAATCACATGGCTCACCTGTCACCACCTTTTGTGACATATAACGGGATCCTATGGGTGAACCTACTCCACCTACCAGTTCAGGCAATTCACAGGCTTGCAAGGTTTCCCGAAACAAATTGCCGGGAAGACCATTTGGAGAACGTCCAATAGCATAATTGGGCGCACCTTGTAAGGCTTGAAAATAACTCACTGCGCCTGTAGCTGGTAATCTACTTACGCCAGCATCATCCATTGACTCAGTGCTGACGGGCTTAATACAAGGGTCGCCCTGACAATTCAGTTGGGTGTAGTAGATGGGCTCTCTACTGGTAAATCGATCATCACGCACTCCAATTAATGCCCGATAGTTTTGTTCTGATTCGGTAGATGTGCGATCGATAAAGAATAATTGAGGCGCATCATGTTCATCTAAACTAACCATTTCACCCATAGCTGTACCATTGCTGTCGGATACCACAATCGTATTGTCGAGCTGTTTTACTTTTTGTTTAAACAAGGCATCACGCACTGCTACTATGCCGACAAAACTACCGATAACCAATATTGTCACCAACAAAAGCAGTTCGATTGTTAATACAAAACCTTGCTGCGATTTATGACCTTGCAGTGTCCGTGGGTGGTTATTTACTCTGAATTTTTTCATTTGATTCCCTCTTTGCAAACGAGTTTAGGTTATTACTACAGCAGCAAGCGGTTACAATATTTCTCCAAGTAACGACATAATATCACTAATCTGTTGACCGGCCGGGAAAAACACTAAGACAAAAAACATCGGAAAACACACCATTGCCATAGGAAGAGTGGATTCTAAAGCTTTACGATTAATTCGACTCGTCAATTGTTGTTCTTGCTGCAACCGTAAAAAATCCGCTAATGATTGTAATCCGTCACTGACTGGGCTACCCACATTAACTCCTGCTTTTATTATTACAGCCAATTTATTCAGTGACTCTACCCCAGTTCGGCTAGACAATTTATCAAACGCCTCTGCTCTGTCTCTGCCTGCATCCAGCTCATAAGCAATTAATTCCAATTCTGCAGCCAAAGGGTTATCTTTGTTTAATCCAAATTGTGCTGCTTTGTGAAAAGCATTGCTTAAAGACAATCCAGATTTTAAAAATACTATTAATAAATTGGTGAAAAAGACCAATGACAATTTAATCTGATTACGTCTACCACTACGTTTCAAAAGTAGCGCTATGTCGAGTAGGAAAAATCCTACTACGCTGCCACTAATTGACATTATTGTATTGCCTACAAATTCAATTAATAAAAAGGCTATTACTACAACACTTACCCATTTTACTGCCCAATACCATAACCAATATTGAGTAGGCTGCACACCACATTGGCGGATCAGCTTATGGGGGTAAATGAAATAATGCTTTTCTTTATGAGTTAAGGGATCTTCTATAAGGCCTTTGTCCTGTTTCAACATTTGTACTAGTAAATACAAAGAGAAACACAACATCGCCAGAAAAATAACATCAACAGTAGTGATTAAACTCATTGTTCTATCCTCGCAATTCGGCGTAACCATAGGTAGCCACTAAACTGTAAAAATAGCGCCCCCCCTAAGTAGGTAGGCCCAGATGGATGTTGTAGTAATGCGTCAAACCAGCCAGGTTGTTGCCACAACAGAATAGGTATCAGTACATAGGGTAATACCCCACATAATATTGCTGCGTAACGAGTTCCTGATAGGTGGGTATCTATCTGGATTTGATGGCGTAGACGGTCTCTGATGATTTGATTCACCGAATTCAACATAAAGGTTAAATCACTACCAGATTGGTAACGGGCGATAATCACTTGAGCAAACAAACGTGTTGCTACACAATTATATTTTGATGTTAGCCGAAAAACGGCCTGTTCTGGGCTGCAGCCCATATCCAACCTATCTAACATTTCCATTAATTCAGCTTTAACTTGGCCTTTTCCTGACTGGGCCGCCATTAAAATAGCTTGATGTTGAGATTGACCACTATTTAACGCCGCCTTCATCATATCTAATGCTTCCGCTAAACCTTTTTCAATCTTATTGATTTTCCATTTCGCGACATCGCCGATACTATTAAAACAAAATACCATGGCTGCCATAGCGGCAATGCTAGCTACTGGAATATGACCAGGAAAGGCTTCTAACAACAGCATAAATATTGAAGTGGCGATAATCAGTATTCCAAAAATAACCAACCAAACCGGCAAATTCAGATTAAGTGTTTTTAACCAACTCGTTAAGGCTAAGCCTGGTTTAGGTTTTGACTTGATTTCAGCTAAATCTGACTTGTTTGCAGATTTTTTTCGCAACCAGCTCATGGCAAGATAAAACATCACTGACGTGCATAAACTTAAGCCCATTAGCTCTACGTTTAACATGGGAGTTCTACCTGCAACAACGCGTTAAATTGTTCACTGGTGTAACCTTTGGCTTCAACTTTTGTTGCAAGTTCTGTACGTTGACCCGCAGTGACATGTTGTCCACTAATCTCATCTTGTTCGCTGATTTTGGCATGGCGAAAGGTAAATAATTCACGAATTTCGTTGTTATCATCATGGCGTACTAGTTCACAGATACTGACAATACGGCGACTGCCATCACGAAAACGCATGACTTGCACAATCAACTGCACTGAAGCGGCAATCATTTGTCGAATTGCATCTCTAGAAAAACCGCTATCACCCATTAATGCCAGTGTTTCCATACGGCTGATAACGTCTTTTGGGCTATTGGCATGTAAGGTGGTTAAACTGCCATCGTGACCAACATTCATGGCCTGCAACATATCTAAGACTTCAATACCGCGAACTTCTCCCACTACAATCCGATCGGCGCGCATTCGCAATGCATTTCGTACCAAATCACTTAAGGTGACAGCCCCGTAACCTTCACTATTAACGTGGCGTGATTCCAAAGGAATAACATGTGGATGGTTGAGTTGTAATTCGGCGGTTTCTTCTACAGTGACAATACGTTCTGTAGCAGGAATGAAACTCGAGATTACATTGAGTAAGGTGGTTTTACCTGCGCCAGCGCTCCCTGCGATCACTATGTTGATGCCTGCGGACACGGCTAGTTGCAGAAAGTCCATCATGTTTTGATTCAAAAAACCGCTGCTCACTAATTGCGGCGCAGTTAATTTTTCGGAGTGAAAACGCCTGATGGATACAATAGGGCCACTTTCACACAGTGGTGGAATAATGGCATGTAAACGACTGCCATCTGGCAAGCGAGCGTCAACCATAGGTTGCCTGGCATCCAATTGGCGCCCCTGAGTGCCAATAATACGATCAAGAAAACGTCGCAAATGACTATCGTTGTCAAAGCGCAATTCAGTACGTGTTAAACGACCATGTTTGTCTACCCATATTTCATCAGGACCATTGATTAAAATATCGGTAATTCCGTCTTCTGTCATGAGTCCAGAAATAGGACCCATGCCGGTAAGTTCTTGCATGATTTGTTGACGTAAACGTATTATTTCATGCAATTTTAGCGACGGGTTCAGCTTGGGCTTAATATCGGCGATTAATTCCTCTAACCGCTGTTCAAGCAGTTGAGGGTCTTTTAATAAATGAATGCCTTCTTCTTCCATGCCATCAATAAGACGATTATGCAGAAAACGACGTAGCTCTCTAAAACGGCTAGTTTCTATTTCTTGGTTACTTTGCGCTGCAAAGTAAGGGGTATTTGACTCGTTCATGTTGCCTCTCCAGTTCTACTTGTGCATCAACTTAGTTAAATACTCTGACACTTGAACGTTGTACTCCGGCGACCATT
>TARA_R110002153_G_scaffold95673_9_pt1 | contig 23263 bp, 25 predicted proteins | sample TARA_R110002153 | Tara Oceans TARA_R110002153 (sample SAMEA4398193) | marine metagenome | biome: Polar Biome; feature: [SRF] surface water layer (ENVO:00010504); material: water (ENVO:00002006), including particulate matter (ENVO:01000060) such as... | depth 5 m | reverse complement strand
ATTTTGATCTTTATGATTATCAAGAAAAAATGTTTCATCACTTTAATGATAATCGCTTTTCAATTATATTAGCTTGCCGGCAATCAGGTAAATCAATATCATCTGTTGGATACCTAGTATGGTATGCAATCTTTCATCCTGAAAAAACTATTGCGGTTCTTGCTAACAAAGGTGCAACTGCACGAGAAATGCTAGCAAGAGTTACTCTTATGCTAGAGAATATTCCATTCTTTCTTCAGCCAGGTTGTAAAGCTGTAAATAAAGGATCCCTTGAATTTAGTAACAATTCTAGGATTATTGCTGCTGCTACAAGTGGTAGTTCTATTCGTGGTTTGTCTGTTAACTTACTATTCCTTGATGAGTTTGCTTTTGTTGAAAACGCTACTGAGTTTTATACATCAACTTATCCAGTGGTTTCAGCTGGTAAAGACACAAAAGTTATTATTACATCAACTGCAAATGGACTAGGTAATATATACCACAAGCTATGGGAAGGTGCAGTTCAGCAAACAAATGAATTTAAACCATTTAGAATAGATTGGTGGGATGTCCCAGGCCGTGATGATGAGTGGAAAAGACAAACAGTATCTAATACATCTGAACTACAGTTTGATCAGGAGTTTGGTAATAACTTCCATGGAACTGGTAATACATTAATATCTGGTGGCAAGCTTTTAGAAATGAAAGCGAAGGCACCAATTTATACACAAAATCAAACATTAAAAGTGTATGAAAGGCCTGATAAGTCTAAAGAGTATATGATGTTTGTTGATGTAGCAAAGGGAAGAGGTCAGGACTATTCTACTTTTAATTTAATCGATATCAGTGCCAAACCTTTTAAACAGGTTGCTGTCTATCGCGACAACACTATTTCGCCATTACTCTTCCCTGACATTATATATAAGTATGCAAAAACCTACAATGAAGCATACGTTGTTATTGAATCAAATGACCAAGGCTCAGTTGTGTGCAATGGTTTATATTATGAGTTAGAATATGAGAATGTATTTGTAGAATCAATGGTAAAGAAAAATGCTATTGGTGTTGAAATGACCCGCAAAGTTAAAAGAATAGGTTGTTCCAATATTAAAGATCTTATTGAAAGGGATAAGATTGAAATTGTAGATGCAGAAACTATTATAGAGTTTTCAACATTTTGTGCAAGGGGATCTAGTTATGAAGCCACTGATGGTAATCATGATGACCTTGTAATGAACTTTGTATTGTTTGGTTGGTTTGTATCTACTAATATGTTTAACGATATGACTGATATTAACATCAAACAAATGATGTATAATGAGCAAATGAAACATATCGAAGACGAATTAGTACCTTTTGGTATTGTTGATAATGGAATTCAGGAAAAAACTGAAGTCATTGATGGAGATAGATGGGAAATTGGTGAGCCAACTGAACTTTTCTAAATATTCATTTTTTATAAATAACTACGTGAACAGCCGTATTATGAAAATCTTTTAATGTTAACTAAGGGGAATTACACATGAGCTTCCAAGTCTCTCCAGGTGTGCGCGTACGTGAGATAGATCTCACTAACGTTGTTCCTGCGGTATCATCTTCTATTGGCGCATTCGCGGGAGCATTCTCGTGGGGACCAGTTGAAGAGGTAAAGCAGGTAACTTCTGAAAAAAACTTGGCCGAAACGTTTGGTGTTCCAAGCCTAAGCAACAACACTTCTTATTTTACTGCCGCTGGATTTCTCCAGTATGGTAATAACTTACAAACCGTAAGATGTGAAACTGCTGCGCTTAAGAACGCTATTTCGGATGGTACAGCAACTGCCGTACTTATCAAAGGCCGAGAAAATTACGACGCAGCCTATTCTGCCGGTCAGGCCACAATTGGTCCGTGGGCAGCCAAATATCCAGGTACACTGGGTAACTCACTTAAAATAGAAATTTGTGCACCAGGCCACTATGCTACATATGCCAATGCAGCTAATTTCGATTCAGCTCCAGGAACCAGTCAATACGCCGAAAGTCAAGGCGTAACGGGTGCACTGGATGAACTCCATATTCTAGTCATTGACGAAGGTGGAGCATGGACAGGCACTGCCGGTTCAGTTCTAGAAAAGTTTGCTTTTGTATCACAAGCTGCAGATGCTAAACTTTCAAATGGTGAATCAAACTTTTACAAAGACGTAATTAACAATAGATCCGCTTACGTATGGTGGATGGACCACGATGCAGTTCTTACTGATGCAGGTACAAACCTATCTTCATCTGCAAGTGGCTTTGCATTTACAGGTTCTTCTACTGTGATTACCGATTCACTCACACTAGGTGTCGATGATAATACACTTACCGCTAGCGCAATTCAAACTGGTTTTGATTTGCTTGAAGATGGTGAGACAATCGATGTTAACATGCTAATTTGTCCTCCATTGGATAACTCATTAGCTAGTGCTAGCTCATCTTGTGTCGCAGTTGCCAATGATCTCATTGCTATTGCTACAGCAAGAAAAGACTGCTTGGCAGTCATTTCACCACCAGTACCTTTTACTGCTAATCCTGCAGGTCAGTCTATCACCGATGTAAACGGTGGTTCTGTATCAGCATCAGCAGTTAATAACGTGGTGGCATTTGCCGATTACCTTACATCAAGTTCATATGGAACACTCGATTCTACAGCACTGAAAGTATACGACAAGTATAACGATGTGTTTATCGATATTCCTTCAAGTGGGCATGTTGCTGGTCTTATGGCAAATACAGATACCGTTGCAGATGCGTGGTTTTCACCAGCTGGTTTTACACGTGGACAAATTTTAGGCGTAACTCGCGTATCATTTAATCCTAAGAAAGCCGAACGTGATACATTGTACAAAGCAAGGGTAAATCCTATTGTTTCTTTCCCAGGTGAAGGTACCGTTCTTTTCGGTGATAAGACACTCTTATCTCGTCCTTCAGCTTTTGATCGAATCAATGTACGTAGACTATTCATGGTGTTGGAAAAAGCGGTTGCAACTGCATCCAAGTTTTCACTCTTTGAATTCAACGATGAGTTTACACGGGCTCAGTTCCGTAACTTAGTTGAGCCGTTCTTACGGGAAGTCAAAGGGCGCAGGGGAATTACAGACTTTAAAGTTGTCTGTGATGATACAAATAACACTGGCCAAGTAATTGATGCCAATGAATTTGTTTGTGATATTTACATCAAGCCTGCACGTTCTATTAACTATATTACATTAAACTTCATCGCCACACGTACTGGTGTTGATTTTGATGAAATAGCAGGATAGGAGGATAGACAATGGCAATTTTAGGCGTAGATGATTTCAAATCCAAACTTGTAGGCGGTGGAGCACGTGCTAACCTCTTCAAGGCAACCATTAACTTTCCTGGTTATGCAGACGGCGATGTAGAACTTACCTCGTTTATGTGTAAAGCAGCAGCTCTTCCAGCTTCCATCGTTGCACCAATTGTAGTTCCATTTAGAGGACGTCAACTGCAAATTGCAGGTGATCGTACTTTTGAGCCTTGGACAGTTACAATTATTAACGATTCAAGCATGGAAGTACGTAATGCGTTTGAACGCTGGATGAATGGTATCAATCAACATAATGCTAATACTGGTTTAACTAATCCATTGGATTACCAAGCCGATATGGTAGTAGAACAGCTTAATAAAGCTGGTACTGCAACTAAGCGTTATGATATCCGTGGTACATTCCCAACTAACATCTCTCAAATCGAACTTTCATACGATACTGAAAATGCGATTGAAGAGTTTACTGTTGAGCTCCAAGTTCAGTACTGGGAGTCCGGAACCACTACTTAGTAGTGTTATAAATAGTACTAGAGGCGGTCTAAGTATCGCCTCTAGTTAACTAGTTAGGGAAATATTATGGCAGAACTATTCGGCTTTGAAATAAAAAGAAAAGACCAAGAAAAAGAAGATGCAAAGAAGATATCTTTTGTTGCACCTGAATCTGATGATGGTCTTGGATATGTAGTAAACGCTGGAGGTCACTTTGGTCAATATGTTGACATGGAAGGTGACAAGGCAAAAACCGACCAGCAACAAATTATAAAATACAGAAATTTAGCAATGCAGCCAGAATGTGATGCTGCTATTGAAGATATTGTCAATGAATCTATTGTAGCTGATGATGATTCAGCTCCAGTCTCTTTAAAAATGGATGACTTAGATCAATCAGACAAAATCAAAAAACTAATTGTTGAAGAATTCGATACAGTTGTAGAACTGTTAAATATGAATTGGCAAGGACATGATATATTCCGTAGATGGTATATTGATGGCCGGCTTTATTTTCATAAGATTATCGATGAGAAGAACCCTAAGGGTGGAATCATTGAGTTACGAAATGTAGATCCAATTAAAATTCGTAAGATTCGTGAAGTAAAAGAAGAAAAAGATCCGACAACTGGTACTAAAATGATTAAAGGTGTAAAAGAATATTACCTTTATCAAAATAATACAATGTCAAAATCATCTCAAGGTCTTAAGATCTCAAAAGATGCTATTACATATGTTACATCTGGTGTACTAGATCCAACACGTAAACGGGTACTTTCTTATTTAGACAAAGCAATGAAGACTACTAATCAGCTTCGTATGCTTGAAGATTCATTAGTCATTTATCGTTTGTCAAGAGCACCTGAACGTCGTATATTCTATATTGATGTAGGTAACTTGCCAAAAGGTAAAGCCGAAGAATACCTAAGAAACATTATGACGAAGTATCGTAACAAGTTAGTATACAATGCTTCAACTGGAGAAATGCAAGATGATCGTAAACACATGTCGATGTTGGAGGACTTCTGGTTACCGCGTAGAGAAGGTGGCCGAGGCACAGAGATTACAACACTACCAGGAGGGGAAAACCTCGGGCAGATCGACGATATCGTCTACTTCCAAAAGAAACTATATAAGTCTCTCAACGTACCATCCAACAGACTTGAACAAGAAGCGCAGTTCTCCTTGGGTAGATCTTCTGAGATAACAAGAGACGAACTAAAGTTTCAGAAGTTTATTAATAGACTTCGTAAACGTTTTTCTATGTTATTCATGGACTTGCTTCAGACTCAGTTAGTACTTAAGGGTATTGTTACTGAAGATGAGTGGATGGAAATGAAGCAATTTATTAATATTGACTACCAAAAAGACACTCACTTCTCAGAACTAAAAGAATCTGAGCTACTTAGAGAACGTCTTGGTACTATTCGTGAAATGGATGAATACGTGGGTAAATACTACTCTGCTGAATGGTTACGCAAAAATGTTCTTATGCAGTCTGAAGAAGATATTAAAATGATTGATGATCAAATTGCAGCTGAAGGTGAAGAGAACGAAGAGCCTGACGATGATGCAGATTTAGATGTAGAAAATTAAAATATTATAAATAATCATTAGTAACAGGAGTGAATAAAATTATGACGACTACAGAAGAATTGATCGATACCCTAGGTAAAGGGGACATGGTTAAAGCAGGACAAGCATTTACTGATTTAATGAATGCTAAAGTCCAAGACAGTTTAAATGATCGTAAGATCGAGTTAGGACAACAATTGCATCTTTCTCCAGAAGAGATTGAAGCGATGAATGATGTTGAGCCTGATGAAGATGAATTAGAAGACGAAACTGAGGAAGATTCTGAAGAAGAAATTGAAGATGAAACCGAAGAAGAATTAGAGGAAGTTGATGATGAAGACATTCAATCAGATTCGACAGAGTCTTAACGAAGCTATTAAGCTTTCGTCGGGAGAAAAAGAAATTAAAAGTATGAAAGTTGGTAAAGGAAAAAAGTACCCAGCTATTATTACTAAGAAAGGAACTGCATTTATGGCATATATTGATGGTGATAAACTAGATCAATTTAAAAGCCAAAAAGAAGCAGAAAAAGCAATTGCGGATTTCACTAAGTTAATGGACAAATAAAAATGAAACTGATTACGGAACATGTAGATGACGTCCAATTTATTACCGAAGCAAAAGCTGATGGTAGTAAAAAGTATGTTATTGAAGGTATTTTTATGCAAGCCAATAAGGCTAATAGAAACGGCCGGATGTATCCTCGTGAAATTCTAGAAAAAGCGGTTAACAAATATGTAACCGAACAAGTTTCCAAAGGTAGAGCTGTTGGTGAGTTAAATCACCCTGAAGGTCCTACCATTAATTTGGATAAAGTATCTCACAAGATTACCGAACTTAAATGGGATGGTAATAATGTTGTGGGTAAGGCAACTATTTTGGATACTCCGATGGGTTTGATCGTACAAGGTCTACTCGAAGGTGAAGTTCAGATGGGTGTCTCAAGTCGTGGAATGGGTAGTCTTGCTAATAAGGGCGGAGTGAATGTTGTAAATAATGACTTCATGTTGAATGCCGTGGATATAGTACAAGACCCATCTGCACCAGAAGCTTTCGTCAATGGCGTAATGGAAGGTGTAGAATGGATCTTAGAAAATGGTGTATTCAAGCAGCAAGAATTTGAACAGTTCGAGACAGAGATTAAAAAGGCTCCAAATGCAAATATGCAAATGAAAGCTTTTAAAGATTTCCTCTCAAAACTTTAACTCTGAAGGAGTAAATAAATGTCTGATGAAAATCAAGTAGACATCGAAGATACACTCCAAGATGAACTCGTTGATGATACTGTTGAAGTTTCTAATGAGGATAATCTTGAAGAGGCTGCTGTACCAGCAGAAGCTGATGGTGAAAAAGCTGCACTCGATACTAAGAAAGCTATCGATAAAAGTGAACCATCTCAAGCTGCTGTGCCAAAGACTAAGGCAGGTATGGTAAATGCTATGTATAAAGAGATGTCAAAAATGAATAAAGAAAAACTCATGGCGTCCTATAAAAAAGTGATGAACAATGAGAGCAAAGAAACTGCAGATGCTGAGGGAATCTTCGAAGAAGATCTTACAGCTCTTGTTGATTCTGAAGCTACATTGTCTGAAGGTTTTAGGGACAAAGCTGAGATCATTTTTGAAGCTGCACTTAAGTCAAAGATCGGAGAGCACGTTGAACGTCTCGAAGAATCATATGCTGAAGAGCTAGCCGAAGAAACCACTCGAATCCACAGCAATCTCGTAGAGAAAGTTGATGGCTACCTTAACTACGTCGTAGAAAACTGGATGAATGATAACAAATTGGCGATCGAAACTGGTCTTCGTACCGAGATCTCCGAGTCATTCATGAAGTCGTTACACGGTGTATTCACTGAGCATTACATTGATGTTCCTGAAGGCAAAGTCGATCTAGTAGACGAACTATCTACTAGCAAAGATGAGCTTGAAGAGCAGGTTAATGCCACAATCGCTGATAACGTTGCACTTAAAGAGCAAGTTGAAAAACTTAATCGTATCGTTATCGTTAACGAAGCTTCTGCCGGTCTTTCTGAGGCCCAAGCTGATAAGCTTAAATCTTTAGTAGCTGATATCGATGCCGATGATGCCGATGCGTTTACCGCAAAAGTAGCATCTGTAAAAGAATCATACTTTAAGATTAAAGTAACCTCAAATGATGCTACTGAAGAAGTCATGACTGAAGGGAACGCGTACGAAAGCGATCTTTCTGGTTCAATGTCTCAATACTTAGCAGCACTTAACAAATAATCCATAGGGAGAATAAAATCATGTTTACTACTGATAAACTTCTCGAGAAATGGAACCCAGTACTCGACGTAGATGGCGATTTGAAAGATCGTTATAAGCGTGGTGTTACTGCTACTGTTCTCGAAAATACTGAACGTGCTCTTGCAGAAGAGCGTGGTCATAGCAACTTCAATTCACTAAACGAAGCTGCTCCATCTAACGCAACTGGCAGTAACATCGGCAACTGGGATCCAATCTTGATCTCATTGGTTCGTCGTTCTATGCCAAACCTAATTGCATATGATATTGCTGGCGTTCAGCCAATGACTGGTCCAACAGGACTTATCTTTGCAATGAAATCTAAGTACGCTACACAGGGCGGTACTGAGGCTTTCTTTAACGAAGCTGATACCGATTTCTCTGGTGTTGGTTCAGGACACCTTGGTGGTTCTTCATCTCTTGTAGGTGATGTTAACCCTCCAGGTCAATCTGGCCAAACTTCTGCTGACGCTAACAGCGACGGTGTAGATGACGTATTTGGTGTAGGTCAGCCTGCAGCTACAGCAACAGCTGAAGCTCTTGGTGATGGCGCTGTATCCGGTATGGGTACTGGTGGTCACTTTAATGAAATGGCATTCTCAATCGAAAAAGCTACCGTGACTGCAAAGTCTCGTGCACTTAAGGCTGAGTACTCCATGGAATTGGCACAAGACCTTAAGGCAATCCACGGGTTGGATGCTGAATCTGAGTTGGCAAACATCTTGTCTGCTGAGATCTTAGCTGAAATCAACCGTGAAATCGTTCGTACAGTTAACGTAAAAGCTAAACGTGGATCACAACAAGCTGATATTACTGCTGCTGGTACATTCGATGTTAATGCTGATTCAGATGGCCGTTGGTCAGTTGAAAAGTATAAAGGTCTTCTAGTACAAACTATGCGTGAAGCTAATGTTATTGCTAAAGAAACACGTCGTGGTAAAGGTAACTTTATCCTGTGTTCTTCAGACGTAGCTGCTGCTCTTAGCGCATCAGGAATGTTGGACTATACACCTGCTCTTGCTGGTAACGCCAATCTTACTGTAGACGATACAGGTACAACTTTTGCCGGAACTCTTTCTGGTGGAATGAAAGTATATATCGATCCATATGCAAACGTAGACTATATCAACGTCGGTTATAAGGGTTCTAATCCTTACGATGCTGGTCTTTTCTATTGCCCATACGTACCGCTAACTATGGTTCGTGCAGTTGGTGAGAATACTTTCCAGCCTAAAATCGGCTTTAAGACTCGTTACGGTATGGTTGCAAATCCATTCGTTGGATCTGCTCCAGGTAACGATACTGGTACAAACGGTGCAAACCAATACTATCGTATCACAAAAATTACAAACATCCTTTCATAGGTCTTGTAATTCGATATTGAGAAAGGCGGCCTTCGGGTCGCCTTTTTTATTGGTATAAATAGATCTATAGGAGATAGAAATGCCATATAATATTTCGGTAGACTTTAAAGATAATCTTAGCACTGGTTCTACAGCTGCTTTAAACTTTGTTAATCCAACAGCTTTTAAATTAGTTATTGATTCACAAAAGTATAAGAATGCCCAGTTCATGGCACAAACTATTGCTTTGCCTGAAATGTCTGTAACTGGAGCTGTATTCAATACAAGGAATCGTAATATTGTAGAAGCACCTGATAAGATTGAGTATGGTGCATTTGATATGACTTTTCTTATTGATGAATACCTATTGAACTATAAAGAACTACACGATTGGATGTTAGGTCTAGTAACTGAAGATGATAGAGGTGTTCGTAAAGAAAGAGATATGACACTTCAAATTTTGAGTAGTCACAATAACGTTATATCAGAAATTCAGTTTACAAATGCTATTCCAATTAATTTAAGCTCTTTGCCATTTGATGTTAAATCAACTGATGTAGAGTATTTAACTGCTAATGTTACTTTTCAATATAACTACTTTAAGTTCCTTTCGAAAGGGTTTAACGGAGGGGTATAAATAATATTACATAATGAGGTGAATGATGAACTTAGATGATATATTTGCAATGTGGAAACGGGACTCTCAAATTGATGAGAATAACCTAGATCAAGCCACACTTGAGAATGCTAAACTGCATTCAAAGTACCTAGAATTACATTCCAATGCTAAACTACAAGTCAAACGTAAAGAACTTGCGTTTAAAGTCTTGCTTAGAGACAAGTGGCTATGGTATAATGGAAAAATGACTAAAGAAGAAATGACAGCTAAAGGCTGGAGTTTTGATCCACTCAACGGACTTAAAATATTGAAAGGCGAAATGGACTACTATTATGATTCCGATAAAGAAATTCAAGAATTACAAGCTACTATAGGGTACTGGAAGACCATTGAAGAAGCTTTAAAAGAAATAATGGATACTATAAAATGGCGTCATCAATCTATTAAAAACATGATTGAATGGCGAAAGTTCACTTCAGGTGTTTAATGCCAACAATAATCAAAATTAAGAAAAAAAATCATGCAATGATAGTAGTTGATTCAGAACCAAGTGTTTTGAATGAGCTATCTGACTTCTTTACTTTCTATGTTCCTGGCTATAAGTTTATGCCGGCATATAAGAATAAAGTATGGGATGGAAAGATACGGCTATTTGATATACGTACACATGAATTATATGCAGGTCTATACAGGTATGTAAAAGAATTTGCAGCTGTAGAAGGACGTGATTATGCTATTGAATTAGAGCATGATAATTACTATGGTTACCCAGAAACAACTGGTGAACCTGATATGGGTTTCTTAAGTGACTATACACTAACTGATAATAAAGGTCAAAAGATTCAACCAAGAGATTATCAACTTCGTGCTATTGAACATGGTCTTAAAACTAAAGCTGCAATGTTGATATCACCTACAGCATCTGGTAAGTCTCTTATTATCTATTGTTTAATGAGATGGTATTTAGAAAATCATGATAAGAAAGTTTTAATCATAGTACCGACTACTTCACTGGTAGAACAAATGTATTCTGATTTTGCAGCTTACAGTCAATATGATGATGGGTTTGAAGAATCAATATGTCAAAGAATATATTCCGGTGCACCAAAGCATAATAATCCTGCAAGAGTTATTATATCAACATGGCAATCAATCTATAAACTTCCAGGTAGTTGGTTCTCACAATACGGTGCAGTCTTTGGTGATGAAGCTCATAACTTTAAAGCTAAATCACTTACTAGTATTCTTACTAAAATGCGAGATGCTGAATATAGATTTGGAACAACAGGAACTTTAGATGGAACACAAACTCATAAACTAGTTCTAGAAGGCTTGTTTGGTCCAGCGTTTTATGTTACTACAACTAAGACTCTTATGGATAACAATGATCTAGCTCAATTAGACATTAAAGTGCTATTATTAAAGTATAAAGACGAGCACTGTAAAATAGTGAATAAATATAAGTATCAGGATGAAATTGATTGGATTGTAAGGTACGAAAATCGTAATAACTTTATATCTAATCTAGCTTTAGATCAAGATGGTAATTCACTTGTTCTATTCCAATTTGTACAAAAGCACGGTAAGCCATTATATGATATGATTTTGAAAAAGGCACATAAAAGAAGAAAAGTCTTTTACGTGTCAGGCGAAACAGATACTGATACTAGAGAACATATTCGTAAGATAACAGAGGAGCAGAAAAATGCGATCATCGTTGCCAGTCTTGGTACTTTTAGCACCGGTATTAACATTAGGAATTTGCATAACATTATATTCGCATCACCTTCAAAGTCTCAAATCAAAGTCCTCCAATCAATTGGACGAGGATTAAGAAAGAGTGATGATGGTAAGAACACTATATTGTATGATATAGCTGATGACTTACATTGGAAAAGCTCAAAGAACTATACATTGTTACATGCAGCAGAACGGATTAAGATATACACAAAAGAACAATTCAATTTTAATATTATAGAGATACCATTACCATGACATACAGTTTAGACGATATCAATATTCAATTATTTAAGTTATCATCAGGAGACGAAATCATCTCTCTTGTATATGAGGTGCCAGGTGGTATTCTTATTGGTTTAGAGAATCCATTACTTCTTCATATGAAAATTAATGAAACTAACTTTACTCATCAATACGCATTTAGTGATTGGTCTCCAATGGCTAAGGATAGAGGTAAAATTAATCTCAATCCTACTCATGTAATATGTCAAGCAGAAGCTGATGATGATATCAAAGAAAGGTATATCCGAATGTGCTTACGGATGAGAGAAGACGATATAGATGTAGATGATGAAGAAGAAGAAACTAATCCTTTAAGAGAAGATCAGTTAGAGCTTTTCTCAAGTATGATTCCTAAGAAAGTATCGATTCACTGACTATGGGTATCCTCCCCTCCTCAGCCAACTCTTCTATTATATCACACTTTTGGGAGTTTGTAAACCTTTTTTTTTCAATAATTTCAAATTAATTTCAATAAATAATCCTTTACAATCCTTGAAAAGTATGATATAATAACTATATTAAAATGAAACAAAAGGAAAAATATATGAATATTAATTTACAAACTCACTATAGGGATTTTCAATCTATCATTGACCCAACCAATACACTTCAAATTAAATACCTAAATGATAATATTGATGATCTCTCTACATACGATATCAACGTCCCAAATCTAATCAAGGCTTGGGAATCTAACCAATGGCCATGGAACAGGCCAAAAATTGAAGGAGAATCTTTGGGATGAAACCTAGACAAAAACCGCATTATGTAAACAATAAGGAGTTTTCACAATCTGTGGTTGACTATGTGAAACTCGTAAATGACGCACAGGAAGCTGATCAACGGCTTCCTGTGGTTACTGATTATATTGCAACTTGCTTTCTTAAGATCGCACAGGGGTTGTCACACAAGTCTAATTTTATTCGCTATACATATCGCGAAGAAATGGTAATGGATGCTGTAGAAAACTGTTTGAAAGCAATTACCAACTATAATATTGAAGCAGCTACTCGTACAGGTAAACCAAACGCATTTGCGTACTTTACACAGATATGCTATTATGCATTTTTACGTAGGCTTGCAAAAGAGAAGAAGCAACAAGACATTAAATTTAAGTACATTGAAAAAGCTGGTATTGAAGACTTTATTGCAGGTGCTGACGTTGATGGCCATATTGATTCTGCCACTCGAGCTTTTGTTGATCAGTTAAGAGATCGTATTTCTGTTGTTAGAGATAATGACTCATCAATAAAGGCATTTGCAAAAGAAGAAAAAAAGAAAGATAAGGTCCGCAAAGCTGAAGGCCTTGAACTTTTCATGGGAAACTAAACTAAATGAAAATAGCAGTCTTGAATGATACCCATGCTGGTGTCAGAAATAGCTCAGACATATTTCTTAATTACCAAAAGAAATTCTACGAAGAACAGTTCTTTCCATATTTGAAAGAACATGGTATTAAACAGATCTTGCATCTGGGTGATTACTACGACCACAGGAAGTTTATTAACTTCAAAGCTCAAAATGAAAATAGGAAAATGTTCTTAGAACCTATGAGAGATCTAGGTATTACTATGGATATTATCCCAGGCAATCATGATGTATTCTATAAGAATACTAATGACCTTTGCTCATTGAAAGAGTTACTTGGTTACTATACAACTAATGTTAACATAATTATGAAGCCTACTGTTGTAGACTATGATGGTTTACGTATTGCATGTATTCCATGGATTAATAATGAAAACTATGATGCTACTATGAAGTATCTATCTAAAGTAGATGCTGACTGGGTAGGATCACATTTAGAGCTTGAAGGCTTTGAAATGATGAGAGGTGTAACTAATACACATGGTATGAGTAAAAATACCTTTAAACGATTTGAATGTGTTATGTCAGGTCACTTCCATACTAAATCAGCACAAGACAATATACATTACCTAGGCTCACAATTCGAGTTTACTTGGGCTGATGCTGCAGATCCTAAGTACTTTCATATTATTGATACTGAAGATAGATCACTTACACCTATTAGAGTTAATCAAACTTTATTCAAAAAAGTCCTTTACAATGATGACAAAATAGATTATAATAACTATAATTGTAATGAACTAATAAATAAGTTTGTAAAGGTGGTTGTTGTGAACAAAGCAGATCATTTTATGTTTGATAGGTTTATTGATCGTATTCAGCAAGTAGATCATCATGATTTAAAGATTGCAGAAACCTTTGATGAGTATCTTGGTGAAAACGTAGTTGATGAAGGTATCTCAGTTGAGGATACTACTGAGTTATTAGATTCTTACGTAGAAGCAGTTGAAACTGAATTGGATAAAGAAAGAATGAAAGCTTTAATGAGAGGCTTATATGTTGAAGCTCAAAATAGTGAGGTTTTATGATTAGGTTTAAGTCAGTGAATTGGAAGAACTTTCTTTCAACAGGTAATAATGTAACACAGATAGATTTATCTAGATCGCCTTCCACTTTAGTGGTTGGTCAGAATGGCGCTGGTAAGAGTACTTTACTTGATGCGCTTTCCTTTGGATTGTTTGGTAAGCCTCACCGAGCGATCTCTAAAAATCAATTAGTCAATACTATAAACAAAAAGCACACTATTGTTGAAGTTGAATTTGAAGTTGGTTCACATAAGTTTAAGATTGTTCGTGGTATTAATCCAGGGAAGTTTGAAATATGGCAAAACGGTAATATGATTAACCAGTCATCTACTGCTAGGGATTATCAAAAGTTCCTTGAGATTAACATATTGAAATTAAACCATAAATCATTCCATCAAATTGTAGTGTTAGGCTCTTCATCATTTATACCATTTATGCAGTTAAACCAAGGCAACCGCCGAGATGTAATTGAAGATCTATTAGACATTCAAGTTTTCTCAAAAATGAATAGTATCCTTAAAGATAAGATCTCTAAGAATAAAGAAGAGATTAATGATGCTAACTATCGTCTCGAATTAGCTAAAGAGAAGATTACTATGCAAAGGAAGTATATAAGGGATATTACTGAGATTAATGATGAAGTAATACGCGAAAAGGGAGTTCTGATTGAGCAGAACAGAGATGAATGGGTATTCTTACAACAAAGTAATACAGAGTTGATCAGAGTGATCGATGATAAAGAAAGTCCTCTAACCGATAGTCTATCAACCTTTCATGACAAAAAACAGTCCCTTTTAGGCTATTCTGGGCAATTTAAACAACAAATGCATGGTGTAGTCAATGATGCAAAGTTCTATGAAGACAATGAAAATTGCCCTACTTGTCAACAAACAATAAAGGAAGATTTAAGGCAAAACAAGCTTAAAAACGCACAAAGTAAGGCTAAAGAATTACAAGTGGCTATGGATAAAATATCTACAGAAAATGCTGCGGTAGAAGAGTCTATTGGCAAAATTAACAGTGAGTTATCTGAAATTCGTCAAATGCATTCTACTATAAGTGCTAACAATATGGCTATCAATAGATTACAAAAAGAGATCTCTGCATTAGAAACAGATATAAATAAACTTACCGGAAGCGAAGGCGATCTGGGTCAAGCAAATAAAGACTTGGCTGAGGTTGTATCTGAACGTGATACTCTTGGTGAGCTTAAACTTAGGCTTATGGAAGAGAAAAGCTATTCAGATGCTGCTGGTGAAATGCTAAAAGATACTGGTATTAAAACAAAAGTAATTAAACAGTATCTTCCGGTCATGAACAAATTGGTTAATCAATACCTTCAAGTTCTTGACTTCTTTGTTTCGTTTAATCTCGATGAGAACTTCAACGAGGTGATCAAGTCAAGACACCGTGATGCATTTAACTATGCGTCATTTTCTGAAGGTGAAAAGCAAAGAATAGATTTATCTTTGTTGTTTACTTGGAGGCAAATTGCGAAGATGAAAAACTCAACTTCAACGAATCTTCTGATTCTTGATGAAACTTTTGACTCTTCGTTAGATCATGATGGCATTGATAATTTGATGAAGATTCTTGGAACACTAGAAGATGATAGTAATGTATTTGTAATATCACACAAAGGTGATTTGCTAGACGGTAAGTTTAGATCCAAGATCGAATTCGTTAAAGAACATAACTTTTCAAAGGTAGCGTAATGCAAGTAAAATTAGTAAGTCATTCAGTTCCAACCGAAGAATATCGTATTCAAGGAGTTGAAGACACACAAGACCTAGTAGCATACACAGCACGTGTATCTAATCCAGGCAATCAAACCAATAAACAGACATCTGATAAGCTTATCAGGTATCTAATGAAAAATGATCATTGGTCTCCACTTGAAATGGCAAGTGCATGTTTAGAAATCACAACAACCCGTGATATTGCACGACAGATTCTAAGACACCGATCATTCTCTTTTCAAGAGTTTTCACAGCGGTATGCTAATCCAGATAAAGAACTGGCAGGAGCATTTGTAACTCGTGAAGCACGATTACAAGATCCTAAGAATAGACAAAACTCAATTGAGATCGAAAGTGATCCTAATATTCAATTGAATGCTTCTCAACAAGAATTAGTTACAGATTGGCAAAGACGACAGCACTCAGTAACTAATGCAGCAAAAGTTGCTTATGAATGGGCCATTGAAAATGGTATCGCTAAAGAGCAGGCAAGAGCGGTGTTACCCGAAGGTATGACTGTTTCTCGTATGTACATGAACGGTACTCTTAGATCTTGGGCGCATTTTATTAGCTTAAGATCAGGAAATGGAACACAAAAAGAATGCATGGAAGTAGCAAAGGCGTCAGCAAAAGTATTAGAGCCGATATTCCCAATGATAATAGACTTCGTGAAGTAACATATACTCAAAGGGACTGGGATCGAACTGTCGGTTGGGGCCCAGTCCCTGAGAAATATAAATTGAAAATAAATCAAAAAAAGTGAAAATAAACCTTTACAATTGGTCAAAAGTGTGATAGAATATACATAATGGAAAATTAAATATTTTCCGTTAACTTGGAAGGAGACTTAATGATGATTGTAAATAACTCAAAATCGATACTAGCCAAACTCTTGGCGAAAGAGAACATTAATATAGTTCATGGAAACTATAGAACTGCGTTCTTTGATGTTGAAAAGCGTACCCTAGGTTTACCCCTATGGACTAACCTTGATGATGTATATGACCTGTTGGTCGGACATGAAGTTGGTCACGCTTTAGAAACACCACCCGAAGGTTGGCACGATGCAGAGGTAGAAATACCTGGTTGCCCTCGTAGCTATCTGAATGTTGTGGAAGATGTTCGAATTGAAAAGTTAATACAACGTCGTTATCCGGGCTTGGTGTCATGCTTTAAGCGTGGCTATCAAAAATTATATGATGATGATTTCTTTGGTGTTAATCAAATACCAGAGATAACTCCTGATTATGTAAACTTGATTGATAGGATTAATCTAAAAGCTAAACTACGTGAACTAATCACAGTTAAATTTTCAGCTGATGAAAGGGATCTAGTTAATGAAGTCTTTGCAGTGGAAACTTGGGAAGACGTGATTGAGGCTTGTAAAAAGCTTTATGCACATGCGTTAGAAAATTCATCAACTCGGTCTCCTTCCATCTCTAATGAGCAGGAGAATATAAGTAATGAAGAAGATATGGAACAACCTAACACGCCGTCTGAGGCTGATGGTACTGAACCTAGAAGCATGGATGATAGTGAAGAAGGTACAGCTAAAAGTCAGAAAGGCGCAGAAGCTGAAACTGAAGAAGATGAAGAAAAAAATGAAGACGACTTAATTGAAAGTGGTGGTAGAGACTACGATCAACATGAATCTCAGACTGATAAAGCATTCCGTGAAAATGAGCATAAGCTATTAAATCAGGATGAAGAAGGTCGAGTGGTAGATGTATGCAATGGTTTTACTAAAGCACAACTTGATGATATGATTGTAAGTTATAAAGAAGTTGAAGCTTCTAGAGATGAGTTGGAAGCTAGCCACGGGCATATCCCTTGGAATAACCATAAAAAAGTACCTAAGTTAGATCAAGCATACGATGACTTTATAAATGAAAATAAAAAAGTTGTTCAGATCATGGCTAAAGAATTTGAAATGCGTAAAGCAGCTTGGAGAAGCTCAAGGGCACAGACAGCCAGGTCTGGTTCGTTAGATGTCAATAAGCTATATGCTTACAAATATACTGATGATATCTTTAAACGTATGACAAATCTTCCAGATGCTAAGAACCATGGTATGTTTATGTTGGTTGATTATTCTGGATCTATGCAAGATTGCCTTAGCTCAGTCATAAAGCAAATAGTAGTTCTTTCTATGTTTTGCCGTAAAGTAAATATTCCATATGAAGTTATGGGATTTACTACAAGGCACGGTGTTACTGGTTTACAAGAAAGTATACCTTATGGACATGTTGATCATACTGATGTTAGGCTTTTCACAGTCGCATCTTCTTCGCTAAGTAAAGCTGATCAAGACAAGTGCATTAGACAGCTGTTTAATAATTCTTATAGATTAGAACATAGATGCTGGCCTACTCAAGCAAAAGCTGAAGAGTTGGGTGGTACTCCATTAGATGAAGCTTTAATTGCTATACCTAGTTTGATAGAAAAGTTTACTAAAAAATACAATATTCAAAAGACTAATTTTGTTCTTCTTACTGATGGTGCTGGTAGTAGGCTTTACGTTAAACGTCATGAAAAAGAAATGAAAATAACTAACTGCTCTGGATATGCTATCAATGTATTAGGTAACATAGTAAAGTCTAGTACATATACTATGCTGACTACTGCATTACTTAATAATCTTAAAAAGCATTATTGTTCATCTATAACAGGGTACTTCTTAGCAAATGCTAGGCATGATTTTAATTATGCTCTAACAAATGCTGATACTAAAATTTCATGGGATGATACTAATAAAGCACGTAGACAGTTTATGAAAGACAAGTACTTTGCAATGGATAATGTATTAGGTTATGACAGATACTTTATACTTCGTAATGATCGTAAGTCATTAGATACTACAACAGAAGATTTTGAAGTACGTGATAATGCTAAGAAAGGTGAGATAGCTCGAGCATTTAAGAAATACGCCGGATCTAAGAAAGCAAATAGAACATTGGCTGTTAAGTTTGCCGAGACGGTCGCATAGCTCAGCTGGATAGAGCGCTGGTCTACGAAACCAGAGGCCGGGAGTTCGAATCTCTCTGCGACCACCAAAAAAAAGTGAATAAAGTTGAAAATAAACCTTTACAATTGGCCAAAAGTATGATATAATATACTTACAAAATGGAAAAAGACTACTTGATTTGGAGACTATATTATGAATAAAGAACTTACATTTTCACAAAGAGCCTTGCTCGAAAAGGTTGCCGCAACTTATCCTACAAAGATAGAGTTTCGTAAACCTGAACTTAAGATCTTAGCTGATCAGATGGACATATCACATAAAGATGTAGACCGGATTTTTAATCTTGGTTCTAAGATCAAGTATGGTGTGTACAACTTACAAGCTCAGATCTTACCTTTTCAAAATAAACCTACTATCCAGGAGAAATCACAAGTGCCAACTAACGTTCAATCAATTATGAACGATGAGATTTTTGTGCCAGAAGTAGATAAGTATTTTGTTCAATGGGGCCATTTTAGCGATGTCAAAGCTATTATTGCTTCTAATCTATTCTACCCAACATATGTCACTGGTCTTTCTGGTAACGGTAAAACTACAATGATTGAGCAAGCTTGTGCTAAAGCAGGTAAGCATTATATCAGAGTTCAAATTACTCCTGAGACTGATGAAGATGATTTGATTGGTGGATTCCGTTTAGTTGGTGGTGAAACTGTATTTGCTGAAGGCCCAGTTATTAAAGCTATGAAACAAGGTGCATTACTTTTAATTGATGAACTTGATCGTGGTTCTAATAAGATTATGTGTCTTCAAGGTGTACTTGAAGGTAAGCCAGTTATGATTAAAAAGACTGGTGAAGTTGTAACACCTAAGAAAGGCTTTAATGTTATGGCTACCGCAAATACTAAAGGTAAAGGATCAGAAGATGGTAGGTTCATAGCAGCTAATATCATTGATGAAGCTTTCCTTGAAAGGTTTACAATCACAATGGAACAACCTTATCCTACATCAGGTACTGAAAAACGTATTGTAATGAAACATATGGATAAGTTTGGTAAGAAAGACGAACAATTTGCTGACTTACTTACTATTTGGTCTGAAACAATTCGTAAAACATATGAAGATGGTGGAGTAGATGATCTAGTATCTACAAGACGTCTTTGCCATATTGTTCAAACATACTCTATCTTTAATGATAGAAATAAAGCAATTGAACTATGTGTTAATAGATTTGATCAAGATACTAAAGAAGCGTTTATTGATCTTTATCAAAAGGTGGATGGTACAACATCTGAAACAGAAATAAGCGAAGGTGATACTATTAGTATTGACGACATATTGGAGGACATAGAATAATGGCAGAGTATAAATTTAACGAAGGCGCACTTATCAAACAATTAAAAGAGTATATTGATGATACTTACAATGGTCACTACTCTAAAAACAAATTTCAATCAACTGAGTTTATTATTGATTGTGGTCATGGTATGGGTTTCTCTTTAGGTAATGTTCTAAAGTATACTCAGCGCTATGGTAAGAAAGATGGTGCAAATCGTAAAGACATTATGAAGATCTTACATTATGCTCTTATTGCGTTACATCAGCATGACGAAGATCATAAAGAAGATCCTTATGAAAAAGGTCAAGCTGAATGCACTTTTGGGGTTTACAATTCACCCAATATGGTATATAATACTAATTATAATATGAAAATAAATGGAGATACTAAATAATGAAACTATCTAATGAAACCCGCGATGTACTGAAAAACTTTGCATCAATCAATTCAAATATCGTATTCAATGGTGGAAATGAAATCAAGACTATGAGTGAGGCAAAGAACATTATGTCTACCGCTACAGTCGCTGAGACTTTCCCCAACAATCAATTAGGTATCTATGACCTAAACGAGTTCCTCGGAGTCTTGGGCATGTTTGATGATCCTGAGTTGCAGTTCTCAGCTGACTATAATTCTGTCAAAATTGTACAGGATCGTAAATCAGTTAATTACTATTTCTCAGATCCTTCCATTTTAACATCTCCATCAAAGGTCATCACCATGCCTGACCCCGAGGTTACACTTACGCTGACTGCCGATAATATCTCCCAAATGAGAAAGGCAGCCTCAGCTCTTGGAGTTAGCGATGTAGTCATCACTGCTAATCCAGGCGATGCACACATCACCATTCGAGTAACTGATGTGGAAGATGCTACAGCCAACAATTTTGAGCTGACAGTCGATGGACCCCAAGCGAGTGTCCCATATCGATTCATCTTTAATATTGCTAACTTCAAGATTATTCAAGGCGACTATAATGTTCGCATCTCGTCTAAGCTAATCTCTAGTTGGACTAACGAAAACACAGCGGTAGAATACTTTATCGCTTTAGAAAAAGCTTCTAACTATGGAGGGTAATATGCCAGAAGCACCGCAACTAAACATTGGCGATTTAATGTCAATTATAAAGATTATCGATGCATGCTCAGAGCGAGGAGCATTCAAAGGTAATGAAATGGGATCAGTAGGTGCAGTCCGAGATAGGATTGCTGCATTTGCTGAAGCGAATCAACCAGTGGAAGAACCACAGGAGAATGATAATGAAAGCCTTGGTGATACTGACGACGGGATTACTCCTATCGACACAGACGTTAGCAACAACTAACTGTAAGTATAGCCATCAAGTAGGTGGAAACTTTACGCATAAGATTGAGTCAATGACCAATTATCAGCGTAAAGTTTTCCCTTATGTAGAAGATACAAGAGCCTGTTTAGTATCAATGAATGTTATTGTTGATGGGATTGAATATCATACTAAAGGTAAATTCGTTTTTGGACCAGATCAAACTGAAACAAACGCTTGTATACAGGCTGAAGTAAGAGCTAAAGAGAATATTATTAAACAAGTTTCACCTGAATTGTTAACCTCGCAAACTAATATGGATTGCAAACCAGTTGAAAAGCCCAGTGTAGTATCTAATGTAGAAGTAAAAGATAAAGTAGTAGACTTTACTAATACACCAGATTTTATGAAAGGTTGGGCCAAGCCGGTGCCTCAAAAGTCGAATAGGGTATTTAACTTTGGCAACATGACTAGTAGCATTGGGTTACTAGTGACTATATTGAAGTAGTTTTATTATGGAGAAAAACGTGAAAACATACTTGTTAACAATACCAATTGCAGCATTAGCTTTAAGCGCATGTAGCAGTCAAGGCACAATTACTCAAGCTGTTGTAATTGAAGAACAACGTGAGTTAGTTGAAAAGCAAATTGAAAGAATGCCAAAATGGTTTACTAAAATTCCTGTAAAAGATGAAAGTATTTTTGCAGTAGGTACTGCCGTAACTCCTGATTTACAGTTAAGTTATGACATTGCAGTACTTAATGCTAAGACTACATTAGCTGATAGGATTAATGGTAAAGTAAGATCTCAAACAAAAAACTTTATTGCTAAAGTTGGATCAACTGATTTAGATGTAGCAACTCTAAATGAAGTTGAAAAGGTCACTAAGAATATTATTGCTGATGTAGATGTTGCAGGTTATGCAGTATCTGAAGCTGAAGTATTCCCTGATGGTACTCAATATCGTGCTTTTGTTCTACTAGAATATAATGATCTTGAAGCAAATAAGATCATTGTAAATAGACTAAGAAAAGATCGTTTGCTTTATTCTAAACTAAGATCAAATAAAGCATTTCAAGAATTAGATAAGGCTGTAGATGATATCAAGATTGAAGAGTCTAATGAGTCTGAAATTAACTTAAAGCTTGAGGAGCTAGTTCCAAATGACAATATGGGCTAAAAGGATTTTAGCTGGAGCCATAATCAGTATTACCGGTTGTGCTCCAGTCACTGCTCACGAACTTCCAGAAGATTGTGGTACATGCTATTCAGATAGTTTGCCAGAATACTGTAAACCAAAAAGCCATGATAAGGAATGGATGCAATTAGATGAAAAAATTACTATAATATTAAATGGAAAAGAATTCATTTTTGGGTTTACAAAGCCCGAGTAATGTGATATAATATACTTATATAATGATGAGGAATGTGAAATGAGTGTTGAATTTTTATGGGTTGAAAAGTATCGCCCACAAACAATAAGTGAATGTGTTCTTACTGATGAAATGAAGAATACGTTCCAAGCGATCCTGGATACGGGTGAGCTTCCTAATATGATGTTTAGTGGTACTGCCGGTACTGGTAAGACTACTGTAGCTAAAGCATTATGTAGTGAATTAAGTCTTGACTGTATTGTAGTCAATGGTTCCGAAGAAGGTAACATTGATACACTACGTGGTAAGATTAAACAATTCGCTTCTTCAGTTTCATTGCAAGGCGGGTACAAGGTAGTAATTCTGGATGAAGCAGATTATCTTAATCCTCAATCAACCCAACCTGCCTTGCGTGGATTTATTGAAGAGTTTTCAAACAATTGTAGGTTTATCCTAACGTGTAACTTTAAGAATCGTATCATTGAACCACTGCATTCTAGGTGCTCAGTATATGACTTTAGTATTCCTAAAGAACACAAAGCAGGTATTGCTCATAAGTTCTTTGTTAGAT
>TARA_R110002153_G_scaffold27084_4_pt1 | contig 23306 bp, 19 predicted proteins | sample TARA_R110002153 | Tara Oceans TARA_R110002153 (sample SAMEA4398193) | marine metagenome | biome: Polar Biome; feature: [SRF] surface water layer (ENVO:00010504); material: water (ENVO:00002006), including particulate matter (ENVO:01000060) such as... | depth 5 m | reverse complement strand
AGGTTGTTACCTGTTGCGCCAGTCAACTCAACCCACCTATCTTGGTTAATTTCAGTTCGTTTCACAGGAATTTCAATTCGTTCTCTACCAGACAGGTATTTACCTGTTAGTGAACGTTCACTATTTTTTATATCTTCGATTGTGCCCTGAGCTACAATTTCGCCACCGTGTACGCCAGCACCTGGGCCAATATCCAGTACAAAATCGGCAGCTCGAATGGCATCTTCGTCATGCTCAACCACTATCACTGTGTTGCCTAAATCGCGCAAGTGAACCAGAGTCTCAAGTAACCTTGCGTTATCTCTTTGATGTAGTCCAATAGAAGGCTCATCTAGCACATACATAACGCCCACTAAACCTGCACCAATTTGACTGGCTAACCTAATCCGCTGAGCTTCACCTCCAGATAAGGTATCGGCGCTCCGTGAAAGGGATAGATAATTTAAGCCAACGTTGACCAAAAAGGTCAATCTATCATTGATTTCTTTAAATATTTTTTCTGCAATTTTTAAGCGTTTGCCAGTTAAGGTAAGCTCAGCGAAAAACTCCAAAGCATCGGCAATCGACATGTCAGTAATGACATTTAATGGCGTTTCACCAATAAATACGTTTCTGGCCTCTAATCTGAGGCGACTTCCAGAACAACTAGAGCAATGTTGCTGACTAAGATACTTAGATAATTCATCACGTACCGCATTGGATTCAGTCTCTTTATAACGCCGCTCCATATTAGGAATGATCCCTTCAAAGGGATGTTTACGTTCCATAATGTCGCCGCGATCGTTAATGTATTTAAACTTTAACGAGGTGCCTTTACTGCCATACAATACAATATCTCGTGCTTCTGCATCTAACTCAGAAAATGGCACAGCCAAATCAAACTTGTAGTGATCGGCTACCGCTTGCAACATTTGAAAATAATAATAACTGCGTTTATCCCAGCCACGAATAGCCCCACCAGCCAAACTAATTTCGTCATTGGCGATAATACGATGTGGGTCAAAAAACTGTCTAGTCCCCAAACCATCACAACTTTGGCAGGCGCCAGCCGGATTGTTAAAGGAAAATAAGCGAGGTTCTAATTCCGCCATGCTGTAACCACAATGTGGGCAAGCAAAATTAGAAGAAAACACCAATTCTTGTTTATCTGGTTCATCCATAAAAGCGACGGTTGCAGTGCCGCCAGACAAGTTTAAGGCTGTTTCAAAAGACTCAGACAAACGTAGTTTTAAATCTTCGCGCACTTTAAAACGATCAACCACCACTTCGATGGTATGTTTTTTGTGTAAGTCGAGGTCTGGCGGATCTGATAAATCGCAGACATTGCCATCAATTCTGGCTCTGATAAAACCTTGTGCGGAAAGATTTTCGAGGGTTTTTAGATGCTCACCTTTACGTGCTTGAACTACAGGAGCAAGTAACATCAATTTAATATCGGCTGGCATGTCTAACACGCGGTCAACCATCTGACTGACAGTTTGTGCATCGAGTGGCACATGATGTTCAGGACAACGAGGTTCCCCAACCCGTGCGTACAACAAACGTAAATAGTCATAAATTTCTGTAATAGTACCCACAGTAGAACGTGGGTTATGGGAAGTGGATTTTTGCTCGATGGAAATAGCCGGCGATAAACCTTCTATATGATCCACATCAGGCTTTTCCATCATAGATAAAAATTGTCTGGCGTATGCCGACAAGGATTCGACGTAACGTCTTTGCCCTTCAGCATACAAGGTATCGAAGGCCAAAGAAGATTTGCCCGAACCAGACAAACCCGTTATCACGGTTAATTTGTCTCTGGGTATATCTAGATCAATGTTTTTGAGATTGTGGGTGCGAGCACCGCGTACTTCAATTCTATCCATTTTTGACTTGTATCGGATCCAAAAGAAGAAGTATTACACACTCTTGAAACTAGCTCTATGGCAACGCAGATTATCTTTTTACCAGCACACTACACCTAATCAAAAATGTCGTTTAAATTCTTTGTCAAAAAAGAATCTATGCTAAACTTGTTGGCCATTTTAGCATCCAGCTTTTCATTTTCTGATAATAGATAAAACCTTGAATTCTACCGAACTTCGCAGCGCTTTTTCTCTTGCCTTTGTGTATGTGTTACGCATGCTTGGCTTATTTATGGTGATGCCCGTAATAGCTATTAGCGCTAAAGAATACCCCGATTATTCAGCTTTTCTTGTAGGGCTAGCAATAGGCGGTTACGGTTTGACTCAAGCATTGCTGCAAATCCCCATGGGAGTGTTATCAGATAAGATTGGTCGAAAACCTGTTATTGCTGGCGGTTTAGTCATTTTTGCCATTGGCAGTATTGTGGCAGCCACTGCAGATAGTTTGGCTTGGGTCGTAGTGGGACGTTTCCTGCAAGGTGCTGGTGCAATAGCAGGGGCAATCATGGCTTTGGCAGGCGATTTAAGCCGCGAAAGCCAGCGCCCAAAAGTCATGGCGATTATAGGTATTTCTATTGGTTTTTCTTTTTACTTAGCCTTACTTTTGGGTCCTATTATTGCGAGTCAATTTGGCCTAAGCGGTATTTTTCTGATAACGGGTGTCTTGGCTTGCTTGTGCATTTTTTTGGTGTTGTTTGTGGTACCTAACGCAAAAAACATCGCGCCTAAGGGCGACACTCTGCCCGTTATTGATGATCTAAAAAACCTTTTTCTACACCCTCAATTAATACGTCTGAATTTCAGCGTGTTGCTGTTACATATGTTGATCACCCTATTGTTTGTGCAAATCCCGGTATTTCTAATCGACTTGGATTGGCCACTAGTCACTCATTGGCAAGCATACTCAATAGTATTAGTTGCCTCAGTTGTTGGTCTTATTGGCCTAATGGCCTTAGCCGCCAAGCGCAAACAAGGAGTCATGCAATTTAGCGTTGCAGGTCTAGCAATAGTATTTGCTTTGCTGATATTCGGCCAACATTCGATTATTTATTTAATGTTACTAGTTAGCTTATTTTTTACCTGTTTTAACTATCTCGAAGCTAATTTCCCCGCTATGGTTTCAAATATAGCTCCAGCCGGCAAAAAAGGCTCAGCCATGGGGGTATACGCCAGTTTTCAGTTTTTTGGTGCTTTTTCAGGTGGTGTTTTATCCGGCAGTATCGGCCAGTTTTTAGGCATCCAATGGGTATTTGGTTTAGCTAGTATTTTATGTTGTATTTGGTTACTGATAATCAGAGGTTTGAACACGACTAATCGACTGAAACGTTATACACTTAAAAGCAATGAGCAAATAACAAGCCTGACTTTACAACAGCTTTCAGAACTCGAAGGCGTGGTAGACATAACAGTTGTTCAAAATGAACAGGTTATGTACATAAAGGCAGAACAACATTTCGATATTCAACAGGCACGACTTGTACTGAATTTAAAAGATTAATTAGGAGGCAAAATGGCGAGCAAAGGCGTAAACAAAGTAATTTTAGTGGGTAATCTAGGTAAAGATCCTGAAGTAAGATATACCCCAAATGGCAAAGCCGTTGCCAATTTAACCTTAGCCACATCAGAAAGCTGGAAAGATCAAAGTGGCCAGATCCAAGAAAAGACTGAATGGCACCGCGTATCCATGTTTGGTAAGTTAGCTGAGATTGCTGGCGAATACTTGCGTAAAGGCAGCCAAGTTTACATTGAAGGCAAACTTCAAACCCGTAAATGGCAGAACAAAGAAGGTCAGGACCAATACACCACAGAAATCGTTTTAGACCCGTTCAATGGCGTTATGCAAATGTTAGGCAGCAAAGGTGGCGGTCAATCTGAAGGTGGTTTCCAAGGACAACAACGTCCTGCAGCGGCACCACAACAATCCAATCAAGGCTACCAGCAGGCGGCTCCACAACAGGGCTATCAACAAGCACCTCAGCAGAGCCAGCAATATCAAAAGCCACCAGCTCAAGGCGCACCTCAACAACAAAATCAAGGCTTCAACCAAGCACCAGCGCAAGGCCAACCCGCACCTATGGCTGAACCAGATTTTGATTTTGATGATGATATTCCGTTCTAAATATTTATAGAAAGTAAAGAAAAGGTGAGCATTTGCTCGCCTTTTTTGCTTTTAAAAGAAAGTTTACAATTAAAATCAGTATTTTTTGTAAACTTTTTAAGAATTACGTTATGGCGAAACTAAGTTTTTAGTAAAGAGTGTTTATTTTCGCCACTCTAAAACATTCGTTGCGAGAGTACATGATTCGACTTTTGAAATTACTTTTTATACAAAGTGATGCCCGCTCGGCATGCATTCCTAAAAATAAAAGTAACAGCTAATAAAAAGTGAGATTTATGATTAATTTTGCCGTTATCGGCACCAGTAAAATTACAGGATCATTTATTGATGCTGCCATGCAAGATGCGCGGTTTAATTTACATGCGGTGTATTCTCGTAATATCGACAATGCACAAGCCTTCTCAAAAAAGCATAAAGCAGCGCACTTCTTTGATAGTTTAAATGCGCTTTGCAACTGCAAAGAAATTGATGCTGTTTATATTGCTTCCCCGAATAGTTGTCATTCACAACAAGCGATTCAATTATTGCAGAGTGGAAAACATGTGTTATGTGAAAAACCCGTAGCAGTAAATTCCCAACAACTCACAGCAATGATCGCAGCGGCCAAAGAAAATAACGTATGTTTCATGGAAGCTATGATGATTTCTTTCTTACCCAATTATCAGCAGATTAAGAAGTACCTTAAGGAAATTGGCAAGGTCACAAAGTATGCAGCTTCTTTCTGTCAATATTCATCACGCTACCCTGCTTATTTAAAGGGCGAAAATCCCAATACTTTTAACCCACATTTTGCTAATGGTTCATTAGTCGATATTGGTATTTATCCGCTTTACCCTTTGATAGATATGTTTGGTTTACCTGAAAAAATCACCAGTCAATGCAGCAAGCTTGCTTCGGGTGTAGATGCATGTGGTGATGTTTTATTAAGTTACAATAATCAAGAAATACAATTGCAAGCAGTGGTGGGTCATTCGAAAGTCAGTAACGGTAATAATAGCTGTGAATTACAGGGTGAGCTCGGTCGCCTAACTTGGCAACACCCCTCTTTATTTCATTCTGTAGTTTTACACTTAAATAACGGCGTTACCCAAGAACTAACACTTCCACAAACTGAGAATAGAATGACCTATGAACTAACGCACTTTATTGATTTAGTTGAAAACAATCAGCTTGAGTCCAGCATAAACACTTGGCAGCTATCAAAAAATGTACTTCAGGTAATAGAACAAGTTAGGCAACAACAGGACATTATTTATCCGAGCGAGTAGTGTCCAAGTATGTCACTTTTAAGTACGTTCCTGCCATGGTATTGATGGTGGCCACGGTGAATCAACTTAAACGTGTCCGTCCGAGCCAACCCACATTGCTGACTTAATCGAAGCCTAACAAACTTAGGTTTTCACAACTGGGAAGCTGACATAATGAAACGAACCTCTCAACAATGGCAAACTATCATACGCGAGCATGCAAAGTCTTCGGTGTCTACGCGCGAATTTGGGCGACAGCACAATATTCATGTTCAAGCTTCTACTCAAAACGCCATGCATTGGGTTTTGTGCCTAGGGATGCGGATGTTGTGACACACTTTGATGCTTGTAGAGTCAATGAATTCAACGCCTGTAGGTTTTCCCTTCAACGATGTAAAGTATCCGCACATAGGCACAATCACTCTGGTCATGGCGTTCAAAACTGTTGATTGGTTGAAAGATGGACAGTTGAGCCATATTTTCATTTTTTTAGTTAGTTATTATTCCTGTTATCAAACGGGGGCATGAAGTTGTTACCTATGTCTTCTTATATACATGAGGCTATATTCAGTGAAAAACTTATCAACTTTTCTGTCTTTATTGATGTTAAACCTTCCCTTCCTTGCTACGGCTGGGATCATTAATTTAGGTAGCGCAGATGGTTATATATTTGCTGCTGCGAATAGTGACAAATGGGGCGGCAACTTACTGCTTGGTTCACAAGCGCATATTTTTGGAAATGTTGCTGCATCAAACACTTTGGAGTTAGGATCAGGTGTTATTGTTGATGGAGATGCTTGTGCAGGCATAACTAATAATTGGGGTGCTACGGTTGCGGGAACAGCAGGCTCTTGTATTGATTTTACTCAGTTGGCCAATGATATAAGTGGCGCGGCGGCTCAAGCACAAACATTTGCGGGTACTGATTTAGGCAATGTATCGGGAAGCTCAGAGGTATTTGGAAATGGACTACAATCCTTTTTAATCAATGATTTATTGCTTGCCGGTGGCGATACATTAACTGTCACAGGCAGTGCGGATGACTATTTTATCTTCAATGTTTTTGGCGAGGCGAAATTAGGTTCTGGTGCAAATATATTATTGCAAGGTGGAGTCGCTGCTGAAAATGTGATCTTTAATTTTATAGCAAACCCTACTTCCCATAGCTTTGAGCTTGGCGGTGCTAATATAAGTGGTACGTTTTTATCATCGGGGCGCACATTTATTATCGGGGATGGAGCTACGTTAAATAATTCAAGATTCTTCTCGACAGAAAGCATAGTTGCTAACGTACAAGATGTTCGTTTTCCTACTAATGCTGTAACTCAAGTGCCAGCACCACCAACACTTGCTATCTTTGCTTTAGGTGCGGTGATGGGTTTAGTAATACGTCGTAGTAAAAAATAATCTTAGTTTATTTATTTACTTTCGAACCCTTTAAACACTGGACGTTATGAACAGTGTTTTTTGGTTGATAGCCCGCAAAATTTAGTGAACAAGAAAACTATCACTTCTACACTCGATTAATCTAATACCAACAATAGTTGCATTACTTCATCAAAGTTTTGAATATTTAATAACTCTGCTTTTTGTTCTAAGACACTAAAATCGCGGTGCCCTGCCGCTGCAAAATATAAACATGAGAGCATAAATAATACTAGCTCATCTTGTTCATTGCCTTTCTCAATGGCCTGACTCACTTTATCCAAATGACCAATTTGTTTTACTAAACTTGCATCAATATGCCACAACGACAGCATTAATGACGATGCCGAATAAAGACTGATCCCCATAGACTCGCGAATATGCAGATTAAGTGAGCCCAAGTCATCTATACCTTGTAATGAATACAGCATCATTTCGTGCCTATATGCACTTTTATGACTTAACAGAAAGACGCCTAGTAATGAAAATACTAACACCTGCTCTGTTAACCCTATATCAAATTTAAGATCGGCGGTTATTTGCTTACGCACATGTTGAAATAGTTTAGGGGCTAATAAAAAAGCTTGGCTGTATTGTTCAATAATGACTTGTTCAAGGTGATCTTGCAGCGCATCTTTCACAGCAAACACAACAGCAAAATTAACAACTGTGTAGATGCCTAAATTTCGACTGATCGCTTCTTGAATATTTTTGGGCGTTTTGCCATATATGGCTTTACTAGCTTGTCCCATAATACGCCCGGAAAAAATAACATCCTGACTAACAATCTCAATCACCCGTTGTAAATTAAGATTGTTTCGGTCTTTTTCGAGTAATAGCTGCTGACAACTGGCAGACATCGGAGGCATATTTTCTGCTATTTCGGTCAGTTTTAAAGAATTACTTTCAACACTGCACACTAATGACAATTCACGAAACTGAGATGCAGTAATGCCGAATTTTTTTCGAAAAGCTCGCTCAAATGTTGCCCGCTCTGAATACCCAAGTGTAATAGCCAAATCATCAATCTTAGTTTGCATCGTCAACAATGCTTTTACACAAAGCTCATTTAAAAACTTACTTTGAATAAGTTTATAACTGGTTTCTTCTTGGGTGAGTTTTCGCCTAAACGAGGTCATACTCATGGCCAATGCCGATGCACATTGCTCAATAGTCAATGACGCGGGTAAATCTCGTTCGCTTAACAAACGATTAACAGCCTCAGTAATTAACAAAGATGATTGGGGATTATTCATCGGCTCTTCGGCACAAATTTCTAATTAAAACAACATTATGTACTTCCCATACTTTTATAGACACTATTAAAAACAGAAATTAAGTGAGTTTTAAAATGGTAATACAATCACAGTAAGCAGAAACGGCTTTGGTAGGCAGACTTGGCGGAAATCAGTTTTCCGCATATTTGAAACAAAAACTACCACAGCGCCTGCCAGAACAATCACATGAGTTGTTTTGTTGCTGATTGTTTTAATGACCTCCCTGCTACTTCAAAATGAGAAATATCAGGTATATGGATTTTTGTTAGGGAATTGTTAAGACAAAATTCACAAACGCCTAATATCGGTATTCAACACTGACATAAACCGCCCTAGGCTCCCCCACAAAATAGCGATAACTGCCAAATCCAAAATCAGCTCTTTCAGCATAATCCTCATCGGTTAGGTTAGTCACTCTTGCGCTGATATCTAGACTTTCATTTAATGCCCAGCCAGTACGCAGATTAAGTAAGTTGTGTCCCCTGTATTCAGCGCTGTTTTCTGGATCAAGATAGTAATTACCTTGGTGCACCCACTCCAGTTCAATAAATTCGCCTGAATCACTCCGCCAGCCCAGTTGCAGACTCCCCATATGTTCGGGCGCTGTGTCTATTTCATTACCCTGAATATTGATCTGGCTGAGCCTCAGGTTTGAGTCGTACCGATGTTTTGCAAAGGTGCCATTAGCAGATGCATAGAAGTCTTGCCATTGATAACTTAGTGCCAGCTCTATTCCTCTATGAGAGGTTTCACCATTACTGATATTTTGCCTATCGGTGTCTTGGAAAATAAAATTGTCTTTTTCCATGGAGAATAAGGTGACATCATAAAAGAACGCCTCAGCCTGACCTCTTAACCCCAATTCAACGGAATCCACGTTTTCAGCTTCAAGTTCAGCCACTGTTTGTCCGGCTTGAAGTCTAAATAACTCTGTGGCTTGTGGCGCCCGATAACCAGTGGAATATTGGGCGTATAGTCGTTTGTTATTGCTTAAGGCGTAATTTGCATTGATTTGATATGACCATTGGTCATAATCAACAACTTGATCTTCAGGACGAGTAAATCGGCAATTTTCAATACCTAGCGCACATGCACTACCTGCAGTTAAATTATTGTTATAGTCATACTTAGTACGTTCATACCTGATACCTGCGCTAAGACTTAAAAGACGCGTCGCTGACCATTGAAGTTGTGCAAAAGGAGAATATACACTTGCATTTACTTTGTAATCGTAATGAATACCAGCAGGCAAGGTAGGCGAAAAGTCTTCGGTTTGAGTCTCAGTCAATTTGCCATTGCTATAATCCACATCAAAACCACTCAACCAAATTAAATCACCGTAGTCCTTTTGGAATTGTAGTTGCGCCCCGACACTTGCTTGGCTGTTTTCTTCAAGGGGTTGCCACGGGACAAAATGTTGTAAAAATTGCATATCTGTCCACCTTACATAAGGCGTAATGGTTAGACTGGTTGAGTCGTTTTCAACATAACTGATTTGACTATAGATGCGCATGGACTGGCTATCTCGAAACGCTTCAGGATTAGGATTTTGTCTTTTTATAGCCGAGTCCTTATACACCTCAAAGCCACTTATAAAACCGGCAGTTTCTTGATTTATGTTAGTGGCCGCCAATACATTTTTAATCTGCCATTTACCATCTTGATATTGGTGTATCAGATTAAATTTTTGTTGATCATAACCACTGTCTTGTAGATATCCCCCGTCTTTTGTGAGATTACCGTAGAATAAAAAACCATGTTGTTCTGTATTTTTAGATAAACTAAACATGCCGCGAGAGTAGTCATGGGGCCCAATACTTAAAGCGATACTTGAATGCTCTACGTCAAAAGGATTCAGCGTCAACACATTAATAACCCCATGCTCTGCATTTGAACCGTACATAGTACTGGCTGGGCCCCGCAAAACTTCAATGGAAGATGCCTGCTCAGTATTGGCGTCGAACAATTGATTTACATTGCAAAATCCGGGGGCACGTAAAGAAATGCCATCTTGAGCAATAAAAAATGCACCACAGCCACCTGAACCGGTAAGCACAGGTGAACGGATCGCAGTTAAGTGTTCTTGGCCATTACCACGACTGATCCAGCCGCCCGGAATGCGTACCAAAGCTTGATTGATATGTTGCTGCTCAATCAATCTTAAACTTTCATCGTCCAACCAGCTAATGTTGCTACCAATATCCATTACATTGTTGCTTGTACGGGTAGCAGTTACAGTGATTTTGTCAATGGATGATTCTTGAGTTTGGCCTAATCCCGACAGACTCGCTAACGCTAACATTAGAGCGAGATAACTAAAATTACAGTTCAAATAAACTCCAGCTTTGACAGCTTTATATTGGATGAGGAGAAGTGTAAGTCAATATCTGCTGCAAACACACCAGGGTATCTAAATTAATTTAGCCGAGTATCGCCTGAATTCTGTTGCATATTTTCTCTTAGTTGAGAAGGCAAGGTTCCAAACATTAATCGAAACTGGCGGCTAAAATAGCTGTGTTCAGAAAAGCCACATCGATAAGCCACATCGGCTATGGGTAAACGGGTTTCGATTAACATTCTACGGGCACTTTCTAAACGAATTTCATTGATAAATTGTTTCGGAGTTTTAGATAAATATTTTTTAAAGCGCCTTTCAAGAGCACTGACTGATATAAAGGCAAGTTTAGCTAAATCTTCAATTTTCAAGTCTCGGTGAAAGTTTTCACGCACGTATTCTACAGGTGCCTTTATGGCGTCAATGCTAGATAATACCTGTGATGCTTTAGATAACAAGCGGGTAAACCCATAAGAACCGATGATGTTATTCTGACGATCATATAAGGGTCTCTTCGAAGTTGAAAACCAAGCAAACTCTCCAGACTTAAGAATGTTTAACTCCAATCGGTCAGTGATCACAGCGCCGTTCATCACACTTTTATCGTCAACGATAAATTGTTTGGCAATATGAGGTGGAAAAAACGCTTGGTCAGATTTACCTAATACATGAGAAAGTGAATGCATGCCAATGTGTTCAACAAACATTTGATTTGCATAGATCACTCTACTTTCGGTATCTTTGATCCAAAATATCACATCCGTTAACAAGTCAAACATACTAAGGATTTGTTCAATCCCAATGACTTCTTGCAGAAAAGGGTAATGTCGAAGGCTGCTATTTTCGGGCATAGATTAGTGACTTTAACTAAGGGCAACGCCGAAATTATTGCATACAAGAGGGGGCTTGTTCCACTCACTTATGGCGTATTATAGATAATTTCTCTAAAACTATGATTTGGCAATTCAAATACTGTGAACCAGTAGATATCAAGTCGAGCTTAACTAGGATTGATATCAACACGGTTTAACTGGCATTATATTTATCTAAAACCTTCTCCTTTTTACCCCATAAATCATTGGATTTATTAAATAAACTGTACCAGTTCAACGACTATATAAAACTAGCGCTTTAGGTGGTTTTTTGCTGTAATGGAAATTAGTTTAAAGCAATAAAGTCTGTGACATGAAAATTGGTTGGCGCAAATTTATTAAAGGTCAATTTAGCAAAGCCTCAAAATTTCATTCCGTCGGGATCGAAATTGGCGTTGACGATTTTCATGTGTCTAGCTTACAAAAAATTAAAGGCAAGCTTAATTGGGTAAAACAAGACTCATTTCCAATCGAAAACTGGCAAAAAGCTCTCAAAACTTACGTCGAAAATAATAACCTTGCTAACACCCAATGTAATGTCGCCTTTTCTATATCAAAGTATCAACTATTACAGCTCGATAGACCTGCAGTAGAAGACGCTGAGTTGATCCAAGCCTTACAATGGGCGGTTAAAGAGCAATTATTCGGTGACGACGAACTTGTTATAGACTATTTTGATCCCCCGACTGCCGCATCATCTACTCTCAAAAATTTAAATGTAGTTGCTGTCAGCAAACGGGACATAATAGAAGTTCGCGATGGCGTATTAAAAGCAGGTTTAGCACTGAATATCATAGGAGTTGAGGAACTAGCAACCTGCAATTTGGTTATTCCAAGTGACGACGCCATCATTACCTTAAAACAAGAAGAGGGCGGGCAACTTATTTTAAACATTGTTAAACGCAACGAATTGTACTTTTCTCGGCGTCTACATGGTTATGAAAACTTGGCTAGCTTTTCACCAGAAGAATTAAAAATGGGTGTTGTAGATAACTTAAGTTTAGAAATTCAACGTTCTATGGATTATTTTGAGAGTCAGTTACGCCAAGCACCGGTCAAAAAAATCTATATTTCCTTAGATACAGCCCATCAAGATGCCTTGGCAGAATTTATTAAAGAAGTCATTTTTGTACAAGTAGAAAAATTCATTCCTAATGTCACAAAAAAGCCGGATATGCCAATAACACCATCAAGTCTCGCAAGTTTAGGTGCCGCAATTGATAACGCAAGTTTGCTCGCCTGATGAAAAATAGAGTTAACCTTTATCATCAAGAGTTCCACCCTCAGTTACGCCTACTGTCTCTGCCTATCGTTATAGGGAGTTGGATGTTTGCGGTACTTTTTTGTAGTCTACTGTACTTTTATTTGGCAGCTGAACAGCAAGATATCCAATCTAAAATTGCCAAAATAGAACAAAACAAGCAACAGCAGGGAGTATTGCTTGAAGAACTGCAAAACGCTGTAAACAGCTTGGAAGTTGACCCAGAACTGCTCAAACAAGTAGAAACAATCCAACAACGTATCAGTCTAAAAAAACGCGTTTTAAATGAAGTAGTGGGTCAAGAACAACTAAAAGCAAATGGATATTCCAATCTGATGGTTGATCTCGCTAGTCATAATCAAAGTGGACTGTGGTTAACCCATATAAACTTAAATGGCGTAAGTGTCATAATAGAAGGTGCTGCGACGAATTCTTCTTTGATACCAAAATGGCTTAGTTCTTTAGGCCAAACTGATTATTTTAGTGGACAAGAATTTGCCGACACTAGGCTTTATCGCGATTCTGAGCAACAACTCAATTTTGTTATTTCAACGGGTAAAGAGCTAAAAGTAGAAAAGGACTCTAATAATGAGTAGCTCTTTGGATCAAAAATATAAAAAACTCTCGAGTAAGTTCCTCGAAGTGACCTTACGTGAACAGCTTTTAATCTTGATTTGTGGCCTAGTCGTTTTGATATTGCTGATGTACACCTTTTTATTAGAGCCAATATTAGACAATTCAGTAAAGCTACAGCAAAACAGTAATAGTGCCGAAAAAGAGATATCGATCATGCTAGACCAAGTGGCTATATTGAGCGACAAACTTAAGACTGACCCAAATGGCCCGGTACTTGAAAGGATCGTCCTATTAAAACGCCAAATTCAGGACCTAGTCGAGCAGTTAGCGGCGCAAACAAATAAATTAGTACCGGCCAATAAAATGGCAGGCATGTTAGAAAGTGTTTTAGTTGGTAGCAAAGGTTTAAAATTAATTGAATTACAATCAATTGCACCTACTCCTATATTATTAGAGCGGCACGAAGAGGGCGAAGAGCTAAAGGATGGGCTTTATCGCCACGGAGTAACACTGATCTTTGAAGGAAGTTATTTCGATATCCAACAATATCTAGAAAAACTTGAAGCATTACCATGGAAATTCTATTGGAAAAAATTTGACTACCTGGTTGGCGATTACCCAAAGGCAAGTGTTGAATTAGAAATATACACTTTCAGTACCAACAAAGCTTTCATAGGGGTTTAAGAGCAGATGAAACAGTTATTTTTAGTATTATGTTTTTTCTTTGTCAATGTGCATGCCAAGACACTGCCAGATCCCACTAAACCTAGCCCAAATAAATCTAACTTTAATAATGGAGAAGACTCAAGTTCTTTAACACCAAAGGAGTTTAAATTAACCGCGATCATTAATAATAGTCAGAGTAAGCAAGCTATTATAAATGGAGAAAGTTTTACACTAGGGCAACAAGTACAAGGCTACAAAGTAATTTTTATCAGTCAAAATCACGTACTATTAGATAGCGCAGATGGACAGCAGACACTTTACGTCAATAACAACAACATTAAAAAAGACACAAATAATGGTTTCTAATAAATTACTTCTCCTGAGCATAATAGTGACTATTTGTTCATGCCAAAGTCAGCAGAAAACATCAGCGGTGTCTCACTCTTTAGACTCTGCCATTACCGAATATGAAAACGAAAATAAACAACCACAAGAGCACCTACCTTTACAAACAGTACCTGACGAAATTAATCAAGCTTTGTTACCTAGTCCAAATGATGTATCCAGCCAATTATTTGGAGAAACAAAATATGATATTAATGCACAAAAAGTGGATGCGGGTGCATTTTTTAGCAGCATAGTCAAAGACACGCCATACAGTGTCGCTATCCATCCGGACGTTACTGGAGAAATATCACTAAATTTAAAACAAGTGGCATTAGCAGATGTATTCGATCTAGTCGCTGAAATATATGGTTATGAAATAGAACGTAAGCGCAATATCTATCGCATTTATCCTTCAGGAATGCGCACTGAAACCTTTGCCATTAATTACTTATTAATGACTCGGGATGGTTCTACACAAACCAGCATCACGTCAGGCGGGGTATCCCAGGAATCTGGAAACAATAGCAACAGTAACAATTCGCAAAACGGCTTCAGTGGTAATTCCAGTAATTCGGGCAGCAACAACAACTTTAGTTCCGGTAGTAATAGTAACGGTACTAGTATTTCTACTCGCACCGAAACGGATTTTTGGGCCGAATTATTAGCCACCTTAGAAACTATGCTGGGTGATGGGGACGGCAAAAGTGTAATGGTGACGCCTCAAGCCGGTTTAGTGACTGTGCGCGCTATGCCTAAAGAAATTAGAGCGGTTAAAGCATTTTTAGATGTGTCTGAAGAAATTATTCAAAGACAGGTTATTCTCGAAGCGAGAATTATAGAGGTGGCACTAGATGATGGTTATCAACAGGGCATTAACTGGGGACAAATCTTAGCCAACAGTGGCTCAACTGACTTTCAGTTTTCTAACACCGCAGGTAACCTAGGAAATAGTATTAGTGCCGCTTTAGGCAACATAACCAGCTTGTCATTTATTAATAAAGACTTTTCCGGGGTATTATCTCTGCTATCTACTCAAGGTAGTGTACAGGTGTTATCTAGCCCCCGAGTAACCGCAATCAATAATCAAAAAGCGGTGATTAAAGTGGGAGACGATGAATATTTTGTTACTGATGTGTCTAGCCAAAGCACCATATCTAGCAGTACCACATCTGTGGTACCCAATATTGAGTTAACCCCATTCTTTTCAGGCATAGCTTTAGATGTCACACCACAAATTGATGCTGATGGTATGGTTTTATTACATGTGCATCCCTCAGTGATTGAAACTCAGGAACAAGAAAAAATCGTCACCTTAAACGAAGAACAATATGTACTGCCTCTTGCCCAAAGTAATATTCGCGAATCTGATACAGTCATTCGGGCTAAATCTGGTGAGATAGTAGTGATTGGCGGATTAATGCAATCTATTATTTCTGAGTCAGAGTCAAAAACGCCGTTACTCGGTGATATTCCATATTTAGGCAATCTGTTCAAAAATAAACGAAACAGTGAAGTTAAGAAAGAACTGGTGATTTTGATCAAACCAACAGTGGTTGATAAAGACACATGGAAACAGCAGTTACGACGTAGCAGAGATCAAATGGCCGATTGGCTGCACGTGGATTAAATCATGTATCTATACCACTACGGTATTAAAGAACTACCTTTTACTTTAACCCCTAACACCAGTTACTTTTTTGGGCTGCCCAGTCATAAAGAAGCGATTCAGGTGTTATTAACTGCACTCAGAACTGGCGAAGGCTTTATTAAAGTCACAGGTGAAGTTGGTACAGGTAAAACCCTAATTTGTCGTAAGTTATTAAACGAATTACCCGACCATTTTGTGGCCGCTTATATTCCTAATCCCTATCTTACCCCTACTGAGCTTCGCCGTGCTGTGGCAAGTGAGTTAAATGTGGCATTAACTGACCATGCTGACCAGCAAGAGTTTACCCAGCGCATTCAACAGCGCCTTATACACATACACCAAGAAAACAAAGCTGTTGTGCTTATTATTGATGAAGCACAAGCGCTACCAGTAGAGAGTATCGAAGCACTTAGGTTGATTACTAATCTCGAGACTGAATCACGTAAGTTGTTGCAAGTGGTATTGTTTGGGCAACCAGAGTTGAACGATAAATTGTCTTTGCCTGAACTAAGACAATTAAAACAGCGCGTGACCTTTTCATATACTTTGCAATTAATGGATGCCGATCAGGTTTACCAGTATGTTAAACATCGGATGAATGTAGCCGGTTATCGTGGTGGCGAACTGTTTGACCGAAAATGTTGCTCGTTACTTTTTAAGGCAAGTAAGGGGACCCCAAGAATAGTGAATGTTTTATGCCATAAAGCCTTGATGTTAGCCTATGGCGAAGGTTTGCAAAAAATCACTCCATTACATGTAAAATTATCCATAAAAGATACCGAAGCCGCGAGTCAAACTAACAATGTTTTACTTATATCATCGGTAAGCGTTTTGGTTGTTATGTTGGCCTTTAGCCTTGTTTATTTTACTTGGTTGGGGTTCGCTAAATGAGCGTTGTGAACAAAATGCTGCAGGATTTAGAAGCCCGCCAGTCTCAGACTAGTGAGATAAAATCTGATTATCATCCACCACCCAAAAAGCAATCAAAGTTATTAGTTTTGCTACTGTTAATTTTAGCTCTTTCCGCCATTACTTTTGCCTTAACAGATATCAATCAACTGTTTGCTGAAAACCAAACCAATAAGGTTACGGCATCTACGGATACTCAACCTTTATCACCTAGGGTGGCTAAAAAAATGGCAGTTGCCCCCGAAAAGGTATTACTAGAAACAATTCAGCCACAAACAACCGCGGCTCACCTTGCTAAAGATAAGGATACACTAGTAACAACTGCCACAGAGATAGAGATGGCAAGTAACCTTTTAGCGGATGAACAAATACAGTCACAACAACCTAAAACGACCAAAACTAGGTTAACCAAGCTAGCTAATGTAGACATCCAAGATAAAGCACTTGAAGCGCAAAGCAGTACCGAAATGAGTAGTCGAGTGGCCGCAGAACAAACCTCTAGCTTTAGCATGACTGGCAGTAGTCAGGAAAATAACGCCAACAGTTTGAAACAACATATCGCCGAGAGTCTCAGTAATGATAATCTCGACCTAGCACAATCCTTATTATACCAATTATTAGAAACTGAGCCGGATAATATTAAGGCCAGAAAAAAATTAGCTTCGTTACTCTTTGCACAAGGTAATTACGCACAATCGAAGCAGCTACTCGTTCAAGGCATGGAGCTACATCCAACTCAAAGTGACTTGAGGTTGATGTTGGCGCGATTGTACGTGGTTCAAAAAGAGCCTTCACAAGCCTTGAATATATTGGTTGAATTTCAGCCTAGTATAGACAACCAAACTGAATACTTAGCCTATCGCGCAGCTTTAGCACAGCAACTTAAGCAAACAGAATTAGCCAAGTCAGATTATCAAGTTCTGGCTAACGTCGAACCGACCAATGCAAAATGGTGGTTAGGCTTAGCGATAGCAGAAGACCAATTGGGCGAAATAAAGATGGCAGTACAAGCGTACAGTAGGGCCAGTTCACTTGGTCAATTGGATGGTTCAGTAGGTGAGTTTATGCAACAACGAATTTCAGTATTAGCAGGCACACAATGAAACCTAAAGCCAAAATACGCTTAGGCGATTTACTTGTTCAACAACATATTATCAGCGAAGAACAGTTGATGCAGGCGCTTGCAGCGCAAAAGGAATCTGGCCGCAAACTAGGCTTTATGCTTATAGAGCTGGGACTAGTTACCGAAAATCAGCTGCTGACGTTTTTATCACAACACCTAAATGTACCTCTGGTTGACATCAGCCAATATGATGTCTCACTAGCGGCAGTTAATATGCTGCCTGAAGTACAAGCCCGCAGGCACCGTGCTTTGGTACTTGAAGACAAGGGTGACAGATTATTAGTAGCGATGAGCGACCCAGCTGACTTAGCTGGCATCGATGTATTATCAAGGCTCTTGCCTAAACCGATAGACGTGGCTGTGGTGAGTGATGCACAACTGGTCCAAGCCTATGACAATTTATATCGTCGTACCGATGAAATTGCTTCATTTGCACAAGAGCTTGCCGAAGAATATCAAGATGTGGCTGAATTCGATTTTAACGCAGGCGTAGGAGACGACCAAGACACAGCTGTTGCCAGATTATTACAATCTATATTTGAAGATGCGGTCCAAGCCAAGGCGTCAGATATCCATATTGAACCTGATGAATCGATGTTACGTATTCGGATGCGGGTAGATGGTGTTTTGCAGGAAAACGTGATCAAGGAAAAAAACATCGCATCTGCCTTAGTACTCAGACTCAAATTAATGTCGGGATTAGACATATCTGAAAAGCGCTTACCTCAAGATGGTCGCACCAGTATGCGTATCAAGGGGCATACGATCGATGTGCGGGTTTCAACTATGCCCATTCAGGCCGGCGAATCTGTGGTTATGCGTTTACTTGATCAATCTGCCGGTCTATTGACCCTTGACCAAACAGGCATGCCGAATAATTTACTATCACGTTTTAGAAGTTTATTACATCGCCCACATGGCATGATATTGGTTACCGGCCCTACCGGCTCTGGTAAAACCACCACTTTGTATGGCGCATTGAGCGAATTAAACACAGCGGCATCAAAAATCATTACTGTCGAAGATCCGGTGGAATATAGGTTGCCAAGAATTAACCAAGTACAGACCAATAATAAAATTGGGCTCACTTTTTCAAACATATTGCGCACCACATTACGCCAAGATCCTGACATTATAATGGTTGGGGAAATGCGCGATCAAGAAACAGCCGAAATTGGTTTACGTGGCGCATTGACGGGTCACTTAGTACTGTCTACCTTGCATACCAACGATGCTATTAGTAGCGCAGTTCGATTATTAGATATGGGTGCACCGGGTTACTTAGTCGCCAGCTCATTACGTGCTATGGTGGCACAAAGATTAGTACGTAAAATATGCAAAAAATGCAGCGAAAATTACCGACTCAATACCGAAGAGCTGCTTTGGTTAAATAACCTAGATGATAATTTAAAAGCCATTAATTTTAAACGTGGTAAAGGTTGTCAGAGTTGCAACAAAACTGGTTATAAAGGGCGGATAGGCGTATTCGAATTACTTGAAATGACCGAAAGCATGATGAATGCATTAAAACTAAATGACACTATCACCTTCTCCCAAGCGGCACATAAAAGCCCAGGCTTTGTACCTCTGGCTAAGGTTGCGCTGATGTATGCAAAAATGGGGATTACTACAGTAGACGAAGTGCTTAAGTTAATTGAAATGGTGGCAGATGAACGGGCAATTACTCAACCAGTTAGCACTGAAACAGTCGAACAAGAATTAGCACAAGTAGTGGAAGAACACAGTACCAATGAAACACCCAATGATGAGACAACTAAATCATCCGGGGTTTCCTTTGAATTAGAGCCACAGAACCAACCACCGGGAGGCGACGGTGGCTCAGTTTAGCTATACAGCCAGAAAATCCAGCGGCGAACTGGCAACAGGTGTATTAGAGGCAGCAGATGCTTCATCTGTGGCACAAATATTAGCCGGGCGCAGCTATACTCCCATAGAGATCACTGAAAACACCCAAAAACAGACCGCTGAATTAACCCAAATTTCGTTTTTTACGCCTAATATTACTCTCGATGACTTAGTGATATTTTCTCGGCAAATGTATTCTTTAGCCAAGTCTGGGATCCCCATTTTACGTGCGGTTAAGGGTCTGGCTGATACCACTAGTTCCAAACGTATGGCAATTGCCTTGGATGATGTGGCAGAACAGCTGGAACGTGGACGCACCTTATCTTCAGCGTTACACAAACATGAAAGAATATTTGGCCGATTATTTGTCAGCATCGTACATGTGGGTGAAAATACCGGTAAATTAGATGAAGCCTTTTTACAGCTATCATTTTACCTTGAGCGCGAACAAGAAACTCGTAAGCAGATCAAGGCCGCCACTCGTTACCCTATGTTCGTATTGATAGCCATAGTTATCGCTATGGTGATCATGAACATTGTGGTCATTCCTATTTTTGCTGAAATGTTTTTGTCATTTGGTGCTGAGCTGCCACTGATGACACGTATATTGTTGGCAACATCTAACTTTTTCATTACTAAATGGCCATATTTAGTAGTAGGGATCACCCTTGCAATCTTCCTTTTAATTAGGTATTTGCGCACCGAAAACGGCCGTTATAAATGGGACAGAACCAAGTTAAAGTTACCTATTGTAGGCAGTATTTTTGAGCGGACTTTGTTAGGCCGATTTGCCCGTAGTTTTTCTATGATGTTGGTTTCTGGTGTGCCATTAACCTCGGCGCTTAATTTAGTCGCAGAAGCTGTCAGCAACGCCTTTATGGCCGAGCGTATTTTGGGTATGCGTAAGGATATCGAAAAAGGTGAAAGTTTATCCAGAGTAGCCAGCAGTAGTAAATTATTCACACCTTTAGTGTTGCAAATGATAAGTGTAGGTGAAGAAACAGGACGAGTAGACGAGTTATTAGCAGAGGTTGCTGAATTCTATGAGCGAGAAGTCGACTATGATTTAAAAAGCCTCACTTCAAAAATTGAGCCTATTTTAATAACCGTTGTGGCAGGCATGGTCTTAGTACTGGCCTTAGGTATTTTCACCCCAATGTGGGATATGATGGGGGCAATAAAAGGCTAACATTATGAAGAAAAATCAAGCAGCAGACGAGCGCAGTCGTAGCCTATTTATCAACATCACAGTAGTGGTGGTATTTATCAGCTTAATGTTGGGTTTTATTGTGTATTTAAACGATGGCTCAACCAATATCAAACGTGTTGCATTGGAAAATTTAGCCGAGCAGTTTTCTACCAGCGTGAGTAATTCACACTGGCAATGGCAAGGTGAAGGACGACCTCAAATTGTGATGTTGGTTACTTATGCCAATAAATTAGGTGAAAATAACACTTTAGTAGAAAAAGAGAGAAAACCTATATTTATGAGTCACTTAGGCTGGCCAAAAGCGGAGCCAACTTCAGAGGGTTGTGCTAATATTTGGAATATGGTGTTGAATATTCCCATGGATATAGAGGGTTTTAAAATTTTTGCTGAATATTATGATGGACTAAAACTGAACAACAATGCACTGGACTCTGTTTGCCGCTATCGATTATCCACCGGCCCATACTTCGAATACAAAGTGTTTTCGGGTCAAGTTTTAAAGGTAAAACAATGACTAGCCTATTAAAAAATATCACAAGTAAAAATCCTAGTAGGGACGTACCCATGAGCAATAATAACGCTAGAGTAGAGACAAACATGCAAAATAAAACAATTCGTTATGGCTACACCAAAAGGATGGCTTCGGGTTTCACCCTAATTGAACTAGTCATTGTTGTGGTTATTTTAGGTTTATTAGCCGCAACAGCTTTGCCAAGACTGCTTGATGTTACCGCAGATGCTGAGGATGCCACAGTAGATGGCGTAGCTGGCGGTTTTGCAACAGGCGTAGGTTTGGTCCGAGCAGAGTGGGAATTAGAAGGGCGCCCTAAAGAAAATAACGGTACTAATTCAACTTTTGTTACTATTGAAAGTATTCAAGTGGGCATCGACAAAAATACCGGTTATCCCACAGGTCAATTAGATACCGATAGCAGCAGTGAAGATGACCAAATGAGCACCTTAGACTGCGAGAGTATTTTCAATCTAATCATGCAAAGTGCCCCAACTATTTCTTCTGATTGGAACGATCGCCCATTCGAAAATTTCCGTTATTTTACCAATGTTAGAGCGGATGTAGGTTCAGGGGGCAATGACGTGTGTTATTACTATCTGACTCAAACTGTTAAAAATCGCAGCACCGAGCCTACAGATAACTTAGCAGGCAATGGTTTTATATATGATCCACGGATTGGTCAAGTGATAGTGTTTAGTAATAATTAAAAGCAGCTGTGAGCTGCGAGGCTAAAAGAAGCTACGAGCAAAAAACAAAAAACAAAAAACAAAAAACAAAAAACAAAAAAAATTGAACCACAGAGGGCACGGAGCACAGAGGAAAAGACAGGTGAATTTTGAAATCTGTTGCTATGTGGTGCGAAGCACTCGTAGCTCAAAAGAATACACAAGTATAAACAGAGACAATGTAAGTAATTAGTTTAACTGGTGTTTTAATGGTATAAAACATCTAATAATTTCAGGGACTTAGTTTAAAAACAACCCTTTGAGGACAAATAATGCAGCAACAACGTGGTTTTACATTAATCGAATTAATTATTGTGATCGTGATTTTAGGTATTTTAGCTGTGACCGCCGCACCTAAATTTATTGATATTCAAGGTGATGCAACTGCTTCTACCCTTCAAGGTGTAAAAGCTGCGTTGCAAGGTGGCTCGCAACTGGTATATGCAAAATCGGCCATTGCCGGAGAACAAAAAAATGCCAACGATGATAATTCAGCGACTAGAACTAATGATGTTGAAATTGCTGATGTAAGAGTTGAAACAGAGTTTGGTTATCCAGATGCGGATCGCATGACAGAGGCTATGGTAAACGGCTGGGTTGATGTTGATTTTACCAATGATTGGACCTTTGATAATACATCCTCTGCAGTTGCAACTGGCAAGTTTATCATCACACCAAAAGGTAAAACAGCCGTGGCGGCAGGTGGCGATGCAAATACAAAATGCCAAGTTGTTTACACTAACGGTTCTTTAACGGCTTCACCTACGGTTATTACTGAAACCGAAGGTTGCTAGACTGCTAAAACAAGTTATGAAAATAGGGAGCATACGCTCCCTATTTTGTTTAAAACTCACCCATTTGAGTCATATCACCCACAAGTAGGAATGATGTTAAATAATCAAGCTTACTCATACAGATACCAAGGCTTTACTTTGATAGAGCTAGTAGTGGTTATTATTTTAATCAGTATTTTATCTGTATCCGTTTTCAGCCGTTTTTCTGGCACCTCTGGTTTCGCCGAATACACTTACCAAGCAAGACTCGTATCTACACTACGAAATATGCAAACTCGCGCTATGCATGACAACCGCAGTAACTACTGTTTCCAAATAAACCTTATCACTAGCACCGCCACAACCAATGCTGCTTTTGGTCCTCCAATATTAGATTATATTACCGAAGCTCCTGGTACAGCTGATGCGACCTGCTCCAACAATATTGATTTTAGCACCCCAGATT
>TARA_R110002153_G_scaffold163941_4_pt1 | contig 23352 bp, 33 predicted proteins | sample TARA_R110002153 | Tara Oceans TARA_R110002153 (sample SAMEA4398193) | marine metagenome | biome: Polar Biome; feature: [SRF] surface water layer (ENVO:00010504); material: water (ENVO:00002006), including particulate matter (ENVO:01000060) such as... | depth 5 m | reverse complement strand
TGGTGCAGATAAGCGTAGCCCGGGACGATTTAAAGGCAGGGCAGCACCAAAAGTTAAATCACTAGGGCCTGCTCCTAAGCGGTTCACGAAGGATCAGAAGGATATCTGGGACGAGTTCAACGCGGACTACCCTTGGCTTGGCCGCTCTGATCGCGGGATTGTCGAAGTTGCCACGCGGCTCACGGATCTGATGCGAAAGCACGGGGCTGAAACGCCGGTCGCGGTTTACGCGCAGATGCGCATGACGCTGGGGCAGATGGGCGGCACGCCTGTTGACCGTTCCAAGGTGAACGCGCCGGAGGAAGACGAAATTGACCCAACCGACGAATTCCTCAACTGACGATCCTGTCACGGCATACGCCAAGGCTGTTGAACGCGGGGAAATCGTAGCGGGTCCACACGTAAGGGACGCCGCCAAGCGCCACTTGGACGATCTGGTGACGGGAGCCGAGCGCGGGATCTACTTCGACACCGAAGCGGCGGACCGGTTCTACCGCTTTTGCTCTACGGTTCTGCGCCTGAGTGAAGGCCAGTTTGACGGGACGCCATTTGAATTGCAGCCTTCGCAGAAGTTTATCTGTGGTTCGCTGTTCGGGTGGAAGATCGAGGCCACGGGCAAGCGGCGCTTTCGGCGGGCTTACATCGAACAGGGCAAAGGGAACGGCAAGTCGCCAATGGTCGGGGCAATCGGCCTCTATGGCATGGTTTCCGATGGCGAGGCCGGGGCGCAGATTTACGCGGCTGGCGCGACAAAGGAACAAGCGGGCATTCTGTTCCGCGATGCTGTCGGCATGGTGGACAAGGCCCCATCGCTGGACAAGGTTATCCGGCGCAGCGGCGGTCCAGGGCGTGAGTACAACCTCGCCCACATGAAAAGCGGGTCATTCTTTCGCCCTGTATCGCGTGAGACGAAGAAGACGGGTTCCGGCCCGCGCCCACACTTCGCGCTCTGCGATGAGGTGCACGAGCACCCAGACGGGGGTGTGATTGAGATTCTTGAGCGTGGTTTCAAGTTTCGTGAGCAGCCTTTGTTGGTCATGATTACGAACAGCGGTTCAGACCGCAAGAGCATTTGCTGGGCCGAGCGTAAGCACGCGGTAAAGGTCGCTGCGCAAGAAACCGAAGACGATACGACTTTCAGCTATGTGTGCGCATTAGATCCAGAGGATGAGCCGTTCGAAGACCCCTCTTGCTGGATCAAGGCCAACCCCTTGCTGGGGGTCACGATCACAGCGGATTACCTCGCAATTCAGGTCAAGCAGGCCAAAGACATTGCTGCCAAGGCAAACGGGATTCGGCGCTTGCACTTCTGCGAATGGACCGACGCCGAAAGCGCGTGGATCAGTCGCAAGATGTGGGAGAGCATCGAAGACCACACGATGGAGATTGAACAGTTCAAGGGGAAACGTGCTTTTGCCGGATTGGACCTTTCAGCGAAAACCGACCTCACGGCCAAGGCGCTGGTTTTCGAGGACGGCACCGCAGAAGATGGCAAGCCATGCTTCGCGGCGTTCGTTCATGGCTACACGCCAGCCGATACCATCAAAGCGCGGGCTGAACGCGACGGTGCGCCCTACGATCTGTGGGTTGACGCGGGGTTCCTGACCGCGACACCCGGCAAAAAGACGCGGCTTGATTACGTCGCGCAGGATTTGATTGACGATTCCGAGGCGTTCGATCTGGATTTTGTCGCATATGACAACTTCCTAATCGCTGATTTTGAGGCGGTTTGCGGCGATATGGGGGCCACTTTCCCCATGTTGGACCACCCGCAGGGCTGGAATAAGCGCAAACGCGAAGCGCCGGACGGAAACGAGATAACGCTCTGGATGCCAGGATCGGTAGACGAGCTTGAAACGCTGATTATGGAAGGCCGGTTGCGGGTTCATGTGAACCCCGCGCTGCGGTCTGCGGTATCTTCGGCAACCTTCGACACATCGCCTGCGGACCTGCGGCGTTTCACGAAACACAAGGCGACGGGCAGAATCGACATGGCGGTTGCGTTGGCAATGGCAGTCGGGGCGGCAACGGCGCGAGATGATGGGGAGGGCGGCAATGTTGACGACTATTTCGCGGCTCTTGCGGGCAACACATGAAGCTAATTGACCGCTTTAAGGCCGCGATTGTGCGGAGCCTGAGCCTTCGTGAGCCTGATGGCTGGACGGGTGGGGGCAGGGCTTCAGACGCGGGCGAAATCGTGACGGAGGGCAGCGTTTTGGCCCTTTCGGCGGTCTGGGCTTGCACAAACCTTCTCTCTGGCACCATTTCGTCGCTGCCTTTGATGGTTTACCGAGAGGAAGACGGAAAGCGGGAGGCCGCAAAAGATCACGCTCTCTACCGCATCCTACATGACAGCCCGAATTTCGACCAAACGGCGGTCGATTTTTGGGACTTCATGTCGGCTTCGATTGAGCTATGGGGTAACGCATACGCTGAAATCACGCGGACAAACGGCAAGGTTGTCGGCCTTTCTCCTGTAAACCCTGACCTCATGACGGTTCGTCGCCTGCAAAATGGCTCGCTGGAATATCGGTGGACGCAGGATGGGCGGCAACGCGAGTTGACCGACAAAGACATTCTGCACATTCGCGGCTTTGGCGGCGCTCCATTGGGCGGCATGTCAACACTTCATTTCGGGCGCAACTCCTTTGGGTTGGCTAAAGCTATTGACCGGTCAGCAAGCACCACATTTGCAAATGGGATGCGCCCAAGCGGGGCGCTGACTTTTGATGCATTTCTGAGCCCGGAAAACCGCAAAATTGCACGCACGAACCTTGTAGAGGAGTACGTCGGTGCCGTGAATGCCGGTAAGCCCCTGATCCTTGAAGGCGGCACCAAATGGCAACAGCTTACAATCAACCCCGAAGACGCTCAAATGCTCGAATCTCGCCGGTTTTCGGTTGAGGAAATCTGCCGTTTCTTCGGCGTACCGCCGCATATGGTTGGTCATACTGAGAATAGCACAAGTTGGGGAACTGGACTTGAGCAGCAAACCCTAGGGTTTCAGAAGTTCACCCTTCGACGCCGCCTAAAACGCATCGAACAGGCGCTTGAAAAGCAGCTTCTCACACCATCCGACCGCGCCAAAGGCATCCGCATTGAATTCGCCCTTGAGGGGCTTCTGCGCGGAGATAGTGCGGCCCGTTCGGCCTTCTATGCATCTGCCCTGCAAAACGGGTGGATGACAATTAACGAGACGCGGGCGCTTGAGAATTTGCCGCCTGTCGAGGGCGGAGAAATACCGCGAATGCAAATGCAGAATGTACCCATTACGGAGGCAGGCAATGACCCTGATGCATAAACAGGCCGCGCCGGTCTTAGAAATCAAGGCGCTCAAGGAAAGCGGAGAGTTCGAGGGCTACGGCTCAACTTTCGGCGGCGAACCGGATAGCTATGGCGACGTGATCGCGGCAGGTGCCTACGCTGACAGCCTTGCGGCCCACAAAGCCAAGGGGACCATGCCGAAGATGTTCTGGCAGCACGACTCCGGCCAGCCTATCGGCAAATGGCTCGACGCAGAGGAAGACGGCAAGGGCCTTATGATGCGGGGCAAGCTCAATATGGGCGTGCAGCGCGGGAAAGAGGCTTATGCGCTCCTGAAAGAGGGCGACATTGACGGGCTGTCCATCGGCTACCGTATCAAGGAATACAGCGTCGATAACGACAGCGGCACATGGACGCTCGAAAAGCTGGATTTGATGGAAGTTTCCGTTGTGTCTATCGGCGCAAACGAGAACGCCACAATCAGCAGCGTTAAAGCGGCCAAGGCAGCACATAATTTAATTGAGCGTTTGAAGGCCGGGGATCGGCTGACAGAGCGCGAGTTCGAAGATTTGCTCAAGGGGAACTTGGGGTTTTCAAACTCACAGGCGGAACGCGCCGCGCGTCTTCACCTGAAAGGGCAGGGGGAACCTGTCACAGCGGCAAATGATGCGCTGGAATTGCTCAAAGCACTCCGCGCCTAAACCCCCACTCAGAAAATAGGAGCCAATCATGGCTGACGAAAACAAGACAGTTTCCGAAATGGCAGCGGAAATCAAAGCCGACCACGCCAAAAGCGTTGATGCTGTAAAAGCGATTGCAGAAGACGCACTCGGCAAGGCGAAAGCGGGCGAAGCTGCTAGCACGTCGATGAAGGAAAAGGCTGACGAAGCCCTCATGAAAATGAACGAACTGACCGAGCAAGTTTCCAGCATGGAACAAAAGCTTGCCCGTGCCGCTGCGTATGAAGACGCCGCCGCCCGCGCTAAGTCGCTCGGCCAGCAGTTCATTGAATCCGATAGCGTCAAGGCGCTGATTGATTCCGAAGAAAAGCGCGGCAAGGCTGCGTTGATGCTCAAAGCGACGATTACCTCTGCGACGACTGCGGCGGCTGGCTCTGCTGGTGACGCAGTGGACGAAACCCGTCTGCCCGGTATCATCGCGCCGAACAATCGCCGCATGACTATCCGCGACCTGCTGACACCCGGTCAAATGGACGGCTCCGTTCTGGAATACGTCAAAGAGACGGGATTCAACAACAACGCCGCGCCAGTGGCCGAAGGTGCGTTGAAACCTCAGTCTGACATTCAACTTGATCTGGTTTCGACCACGGCCAAAGTGATCGCGCATACTGCCAAGGCATCGCGTCAAATCCTTGACGACGCTTCGCAGCTTCGCACCTACATCGACGGGCGGCTGCGCTACGGCTTGGCCTACAAGGAGGAACAGCAAATCCTCAACGGCGACGGCACCGGGCAAAACCTGCTGGGTATCGTTCCGCAGGCCACAGCCTACGCGGCACCTGGCGGCATCACTGCCACTTCCCCGACTGCCATTGACCAGATGCGCTTTGCCATGCTGCAAGCCGCGCTGGCCGAGTATCCGGCGACCGGCCACGTTATGAACCCGATTGATTGGGCGCGTATCGAAACCACGAAGGACGCGGGCGGGCAGTACATCATCGGCAACCCGCAAGCTACGGCATCCCCGACGCTTTGGGGTCTGCCAGTTGTGGCAACTCAAGCCATGACCGTTGATAAGTTCCTGACGGGTGCGTTCGCGCTCGGCGCTCAGGTGTTTGATCGCTGGCAGGCGCGGGTCGAGATTGCGACTGAAAACGAAGACGACTTCGTCAAAAACTTGGTCACAATGCTTTGCGAGGAGCGTCTGGCGCTCGCGGTATATCGCCCCGAAGCCTTTATTTACGGTGATCTTGGCTTTGTCGCCTAAAGGATTGTTTCTAAGAGGGGCGGGGAAACTCGCCCCTTCTATGAGCCAATTTAAGGAGAAAGACATGCGAAGAACGAAGAAGCAAAACAGCCTGTCGGGCTTCATTGGCGCGAATAGTGGCCTGCCCTCTGCCCCAGTGAATACCGTCGCGCCGTCGATCACTGGCACGGCAACGGTCGGGCAGACGCTAACGGGCGCTGATGGCACGTGGACCGGACGCGAAACGCCTATTCTGTCCTATGAATGGCTGCGCGATGATGTGGTAATCGCTGACGCGACGGCCTCAACATATGTGCTTGTAGCCGACGATACCGGCGCGGTTATCAAGTTCCGCGTGACCGGCACTAACTGGACCGATGCAGTCTCGGCAACTTCGGCAGGCACGGCAGCGGTGGCGGCATGAAATTCCGTGTTATCCGGCCCCATCAGGGCGACAGATGGTATAATGAAAACGACGAGCGCGATGCAAAAGAGCATGACGTGACGCACCTTGTGGCGAATGGCGTTCTGGAAAAGATGGCCGAAAAGCCGAAGAACAAGATGGCGAAGGCCCCAAAGAATAAGGCTGTATGATGCTTTCACCTGTCCTGATCACGCCGCCTGCGGCATCGCCGGTCACGCTGGCCGAAGCAAAAGAGCACTTGCGCGTGGATCACGACGACGAGAACACGCTCATTCAAGGCCTGGTCGACGCTGCCGTTGCTCATATCGACGGCTACGAAGGTATCCTTGGCCGCGCAATCATGCCGCAAACGTGGTCGCAGGAATACGACGGCTTTTGCGGCGATATGGTGCTGCCGTTCGGCCCCGTTCAATCGGTTTCGTCTGTCGGGTATGACGGCGAGACGTTCGCCGATTACCGCTTGCTGAAAGACGGGCGCGGGCCTTTCCTGCGCGTGAACACTGGATCGTCTTGGCCGTCTACGTCCGGCCCTGTCACTGTAGAATATGTGGCGGGTGCAGCCGAGGCACCGGCACCTATCAAAGCGGCAATCTTGCTGCATATTGGCACACTCTACGAATACCGCGAAACGATGGTGGAAAACGTGAAGATGTCACCAGCATATGAAGCGCTGATCGCGCCCTATCGGGTGTGGCACGGATGAAGGGCGCGGGGAGACTGCGCCATCGCGTCACGTTCAACCGGCAGACGATGATTGACGACGGCTACGGCAACGTAACGGGCGAGTTTGAGCCGCTGTTCACCGTCTGGGGCAACGTGCGCGAGACGACCGGCAAAGAGCGCGTTGAGTCGGCTTCTGTCGAGAACAACCGCACGGCCACGATCCGCGTGCGCAAGAGTACGCAGACGGCGGGGCTGACCGAGGCCGACCAGGCTGTTGCCCGTGGCGAGACATGGAACATTCGCGGGATTGCCAACGTGGGGATCAGCGACGCGATGCTTGACCTGCTCGTGGAAGCGGGCGGCGCACAATAACCACTTAATCAAGGATATCTGACATGGCTACAATTACGGTAACAAATGCGAAAGTAACTGGCGGCGTAACGGCTGCAGAGGTCACGCTTACTGGCACAGACACCTTCACATATACTCGGAACAAAAGCGCCGTGCTTGTTCTGCGCAATCCAACGGCGGGGGCGCTTACGCCTGTTATTGATGGTGATGGCGCGACAACGGTTGGCGTGGCTGGTGTTGGGCCGATTGATATCAGCGCTGGCTTTTCAGTTGGGTCGATTGCGGCGGGAGCGGTGGAGGTAATTCGCCTAGACACGATCAGCGAATACCTAGCAGGGGCAATTGCTGTAACTGGCGGCACTGGTCTAGTCGCGACACTCCTTGAGTTCTAAGCTGTGAAGAAATCCGGCTTCGAGGCGACGCAATCCATGCTCAAGCGGATCACGCCTGAGATTCAGGACCAGTTCGCCCGCGCCAACCGCGAGAATGCGGAATCTATCGTTGATCTTGCAAAGGTGCTTATTCCGCAGCGATCCGGCACGAACCGGGCGCTTATCCGAAATATCGCCGGAGACGATGGCTCACAGCTTATCGACTTCGGTCCGAAAGCGAAGGTTATCGAGGGCAATCGCGGGCCGCGTCCCTTTGTGAACCCTGCGCTGAACGCGACGAAGAAGAAACGGGCGGCGCGGAATCGCAAGGCCATCAAAGATGCAATCAAGGCGGTGAAGTGATGGCAGACGGTTACGCACTCGCGCTGCAAGCGGCGCTCGTCACGGCATTAAAGGCTGACGCTGGCATTGCTGCGCTAGTCAGCACGCGGGTTTACGACCAGCCCCCGCAAAGCGCCACGCGCCCATATATCCGCATCGGCGGGATTGAGCCGCGCCCGCTACGGACGGACGGCAAGCAAGCTGCCAACCTGACGTTTGGAATTGAGGCGCACAGCCGACCTGTCACGTCTGGGCGTGTCGAGGCCACCAGATGCGCGGAGGCTATCACAGCGGCGCTGAATGAGGCTGCTTTGACGGTCACAGGCTTTGATGCCGTGCAAGTGCATTGGCAAACGCAAACCGTGGACCAGGACAGCGACGGGCAGAGCTATACGGCAATCGTCGCGTTTACCGCGCTACTGGACGGTTAATCGGCGGAAAGACCGCAATCAGACAGCATTGTAAACCCAAGGCCCTGCAACTTTCGGGAGCCTTTAAGATCGTAAATCATAGCTTGGTTCTGAGCGATCCGAGCCGCCCTAATGTGGGCCTCGGCTGGCGTCCCGAGCGAAAGAGATAACGCCTCCTCTAATTCGGATCTGACTTGGTTTCTCCACGCGCTTCGCTCTGCGGACTGTTCGCTTGCCTCAAGACGGTAGCGCATGGCGGTTTCGCATATCCCTTCGGAAAACGCGGGGCCTGCAAGCAAGGCGGCGAAGATCAACGGCAGCTTCATAGAATTTCCTTTGCGCAATCCGCGCAAGGGTAAGCCCTTACCATCGCCTTGGGCAAGCGATTGTTCACCCCCACATAGGAGCCTAAACAATGGCAAAGCAACAAGGCCGACTACTGCTGATCAATATTGGCGACGGCGAAGCAATCGAAGCGTTCACCACACTTTGCGGCATCCAGTCGAAGACGCTGACCGTGAACAACAACAACTTTGACGTGACCACGATGGATTGCACGGCCCCCGGCGGGCAACTGTGGCAAGAAGTTATGACCGGGATGCGTTCGGTCGAAGTATCCGGCAACGGCATCTTTGAAGGCGGGACATCGTTGACACGGTTCAAGGCAATCGCCTTCGGCACCGGCGCGGCTGACACTGCCGACGCAATCGGCAACTTCGAGGTGATTGTGCCTGACTTCGGCACTTTCGCGGGCGCGTTCCATGTCAACAGCGTTGAGTTTGGCGGCGAACAAGAGGGTGCAGCGACTTATAGCTTCTCGCTGGCATCTTCCGGCGCGGTCACCTTCACTGCGGCTGCATAATGCCGATCACAGCAGACGCCCCATTGGGCGGTACGCTGGAACAGTTGGGCGGTGAAAGCCGCCCGCTGATCCTTCGCAATGGCGAGATTGAGCGCTTTGAGCGGCAGCACGGGCTAGGTATCTTTGCGATGCTTGACCAGTTGCTAGGCAAGGGCGAACCGCAGGCGCGTCACTGCCGCGATCTGGTAGCCTTGGGGCTGGTAGGCGGCGGGCTGAATGACAAGACCGCTGACAAGCTGGTTGACGACATGCCCCCACGCGAAAACCACAAGATCCGCGCAATGGCGCAAGACTTGCTTTTGGCCGCTTTCCTGCCGCCAGAGGATAAAAAAAAAGCCGACGATTTAGTTGGATCGTCCGCGCCGAGCGCCCCGAAAAATACGAAGCGCAAGCCAAAATCAAAAGCGCCATCAGCGCCGGTTTAAGCATATCCGATTGGCGGCTCATGACGCCCGCCGATTGGTCCCTCTTTGTCGAGGGCTGGAATGAATCCCACGCAGGCGAAACAACTGCCCCGCCCACTTGGGAGCAGTTCGAGGAATTGAAGGCAAAGCATGGCTGAACCAACCGAACGCATTGCGATCATGCTTGAACTCCAGCAACAGGAGTTTGAAAAACGGGCCAAGTCTGCGGGCGCGGCGATTGATCGACTTGAGCGCAAATTCAACCCGCTTGCGGCGGCAGAGGCACGGCTGGAAAAGCAGCAACTCCGTTTTAACGCGGCGCTTGAGGCTGGCACAATTGACGCGGCGCAGCACGCTAAGGGCATGGCCCTTATTCAGCGCCAATATGATCAGACTGCCGAGCGGGCAAAGCGCCTGACTAGCAATGTCGTTGCGATGAATAGCAGCGTTGCTGCGCAGACTGGGTTTATGGCCCGCAATCGCAACATATTCCAGCAAGGTGGCTATCAGGTCGGTGACTTCGCGGTTCAGGTACAGGGCGGCACATCGGCGCTCACAGCCTTCACGCAACAGGGCTCCCAGTTCTTAGGCATCTTCGGCCCTTGGGGCGCGGTGATGGGCGCGGTTCTCGCGGTCGGTGCGCCGCTGGCGGGGGTTCTTTGGAGCCTTGGCGATGCGACGGAGGAAACCAAAGAAAAGGCCAAGACCTTTACGGAACGCCTGGGCGAGGCAGACGCAGCACTTGCGGCAATGTCTTCAACAGCGGCCAACGTATCAGACCTTGAAACGCTACGCCAGAAATACGGTGAACTGACGCAAGAAGTGCAGGACATGGCCCTTGCCTTGTTCGAGATTGATAAGCGGGCGGCTGTCGCGAAAGTCAGCGGCATTATCACAGAAGTTACCGCCGAAATTGCCAAGGCTGCGGAGTCTACGGCTGGGGTGGTGTCTGCGGCACTTGCCAGCGCAGGAACCGACGCGGGGAAGGCCGAGGCGGAAGCCTACCGCCTAGAGATCGAAAAGATTGCGGGGATTATCGCAGACCGTCAGTCCGCAGGGCTGTTTGTCGATCCGATTGATATAGATAGACTGCGCGTGATGCGTGAAGAACTCGCCGCAATGCAAGGCGACTTTGCGAATATCGGCTCTCTCGTCAATGAAATCAATATCTCGCCGGATCTGCTTATCCAGATATCCGAGGCCCAAGCCGGGCTTGAGGCAGCGCGGGACGCGGGCGACTTTTCCGAAATGGCCGATCAGCTTGGCACAATCCGCGACTTGCTGATTGAGGCGGGCGACACGGTAAACCAAGACGTGCTTGACGGCGTGACCAACGCCGAGGCGATGGCCCGCGAAATGGCGGCAAGGTTGCAAGAGGGCGAAGAAGCTGCCGAAGGCATCGCATCGGCTGATATGGCAAGCGGTATTTCCCCCGCCGTCGAAGAAGCCCGCAAGCTGGCTGAGAATTTCGGTATTGCTCTAAGCCTTGCTCGTCAGTTGGTCGCAAACGCTGCGGCTGCGAATGGGGCAGGACGCGGGCGCGGCGGCGATCCTCGCCAGTTCGGCGGCAGCGCAAGCGATATCCAGACGAATGACATGCGGGCGCAGCTTGCTTATCAGGCGGGCGGCTCTGCGGGTATTCCATTGCCAACGGTTAAAGGTGCACGCGGCGGCGGTGGGAGTAGCCGCAAGCGCAGCGGTGGTGGATCTGTTGGGCGCGATCAAGAGCCGCTGTTCAGCATCGCAGAAGACGAGCTGGAAAAGCTCAAGCGCTCTATGGAAATGCTTGGCAAATCCAAAGGCGAAATCGCAGAACTGACCGTCAAGCATAAGCTGCTAGACGAAGCGAAAAAGCGCGGCCTTGATATCACCGAAGAACTGACCGCGAAGATTGACGAGGAGGCGGGCGAAGTTGGCAAGCTGGCAGAGGAATACGACCTTGCCCGCGACAAGATAGCCGCAATGGAGAAAATCCAAGGCGAGTTTAAGGACAGCGTGATTGACGCGGCTATGGGCGGCGTTGACGCAATGGACGCCTTCACAAACAGCATCAAGCGGGCGGCTCTGGAATATCTGCTGTTCGGTGAGGGCATGTTCGCGGGCGGCGGCAGTAAGTCGGGCGGCGGCTTCGGCGGTCTGCTTGGCGGCGTCTTCGCTGGCATGTTTGACAAGGGCGGAAAAATTCCGTCCGGCAAGTTCGGCATTGCGGGCGAGAACGGGCCCGAAATCGTGCGCGGCCCCGCTATGGTCACATCGACCAGAGCAACGGCGGCGGCAATGCAGAGCGGCGGTGGTCAAATGGACGTGCGCGTGTACGTCGATGATGATGGCAACTGGCAAGCCAAGGTTGAGCAAATCAGCGGCGGCGTGGTGCAGAACGCGGCCCCCGGCATAGTCGGGCAATCCGTTACCGCTTCACAGCGATCCTTCAAGAACACTAAATCGGGGTGGTCACCATAATGACAGACGTTATCGCATGGCCCCCCTTCGACCTGACGGGCTGGGAGTTGGCCGAGGTGTACCCCCAGTCGCGCTCTGTCGGGCTGATCGAGGGCAGACCGCGCACCTCATCGGCGCAACGGGCGCGGCGCGTGGCGACGGCGAATATCACGGGCATTGGCAAGGATCTGGCGGGCGCGGGCTACGTGCGGATGCTCAACCGCATGTGGGCGGGCAAGCCTAACCTCGTGCGCGTCGAGGCGTGTTCAACGCTGTGGCATCTGGCACGCGGCGGCTATGACCTGCGCAACAACGTGCTGGAATGGACCGACGACGGAACTGACCTGCTATGGACGGCGGGCGGCGTGGAACTGCTTTGGGGCGACGGGGCGTATGCGCTGCAAGGCGAACCCGCAACGGATGGCGGATGGCATAGCCTGACCGTCTCCGGCCTGCCTCCCTCGCGTATCGTGGCGCGGCCTTCTGAGGTGATCAGCGTGTCTTACGGAGGGGCAACGGAAACCGCCTACGTTCTCACAGTTGCGCGGTCGGATGCGGCTGGCGTGGCGACGATCCGCACAGACAAGCCCGAAGCGTTCACCCTGACGGGGCTGGTCAGCATCGGGCAGCGTGAAAGCATTGTGTTTGAAGCGGCGGGCGTTCCCCGTTCGGTGCAGGGCGTTACGGGAACCTTTGGCTATCAGTGGGACTTCCGCGAAGTCTTTGCCGACGAATATGCCGATGGGTTCACGGAGATTGACCCATGGGGCTGACACGCGGCGCAACGGCTGGTCTGATTGACGACCTCAAGGGCCACTTCCACCCCGTACTCCTGACCTATGCCGATTGGCCGGGCGAGGAAATCCGCCTGCACACGGGCGCGGGCAACCTGTCATGGGATGGGGAAACGTGGATGGGCGCGGGCAAGCTCGTGCAATTCACGGCACCGATGGAACAAGGCGGGCTGGCAACTTCTGAGGCAACGGTGCGTGTCGCGGCAACCGTAGAGGATATGCTCGGCGAACGTGGCAAGATCATCCGCAACCGTGATTTAACCGTCTGGTTTGCTACCACGACCGAGGCAGGCCGCAACGTGCTGAAAGCTGACCCCGTGGAACTGTTCACAGGCTACTTCGACAGCCGCACAGGGGCGCTGACACGCTCAGACGGGGGCTTGGCGCATGACATGGTGCTGGGGCTAGGCATTGGCCCCTCTGCGCGATCCTCAGCGTCGATCACGCACAGCTATGAAGACCAAATCGCCAAATACCCCGGCGACACGGCAGGGCGGCACGTCCAGAACGCCAACAAGCTGAAATACAACCCTCAACAGTGGCCCGAATAACAGAACGGGCGGCTTTCAACGCTGCCTTTGATAGCCTGCGCGATCCGTTCGCGTGGGGCCTTCGGCGTGACTGTACGGCGGCTTGTGTGGCCTTCGCGGCATTACACGGCGCTGACCCCCTTGAGGGGTGCGCAGACGGCTACAGCACCGCCATCGGCGCGGCACGGATACTCAAGCGGGCAGGCGGCTACCTCGCATGGTGCGAGGCGACTTTCGACCTACCGCGCACCACCACACCCAAGGCGGGCGACCTAGCCCTGATTGCAAGCGCTGAAACGTTCGGCGCGGCCTTGGCGATCTGCATTCAATCCGGCGAATACGCCGCGAAGACGGAGGCCGGAATGGCAATAGTGAAGGCCGATATTCTGGGGGCGTGGTCATGCCGTTTCTAGCGCCCATTGTCGGGGCCATTGGGGCGGCTGCGACTGCGGTTTCGACGTTCATCGCGGGCATTGCTGGGGGCAGCGCTCTAGGCTCTGCGCTGGTGCAGTTTGGCGCGACGTTCCTGATCAATACCGCAATTTCGGCAATCTTCGGCAAAACGCCAAAGGTGCAGGACGTGGCGCGGGATCTGGCACAGCCCACGACGGCCCCCGCCTATCGGTTCGTCTATGGCGAGGCGCGGGCGACAGGCACGCCGGTTGGAACGCCGGTTAAGGGGGATCTGATCTACGGCGCTTGGCTGCTCAATTCGCGGCCATCTGACCTGTCAACCTTCACGCTGTACCTTGATAAGCGCGAAGTTGTCCTGACCGGCGATGCGTTCGACCTTACCGGCCCCGGCGCGACGGCAACCGAAGACCCGTTTAGCGGCCATGTCACCGTTTGGGTGAGCCGAGGCGATCATACGGCACCGCCTACCGAGTTCACGACAGACGCGCCATATGTTGTGGGTTCGGCGGATAACATGTGGAAAACCACGGACGCTTGGAAGGGCCGGACAATGATCTGGCTCAAGCTGAACGCGGGCGACACGGGCAAGCGTCAGGAACGTTGGCCCTCTACGCCGCCTTTGGTCGAGGTCGAGGGCCGTTGGTCGGTTGTAGAAGACCCACGCACAGGATTGACCGGATGGGACAATAACCACGCGCTTTGTGTTCGTGACGCGCTGATGAATAACCCTATCCGAGGATACCGCGCCGGACAGCTTCACAGCAGCTTTGACGCAGACGGGCCTAACGCCTGTGACGAGTTGGTAGACCTCAACGAAGGCGGCACAGAAAAGCGCTATATCTGCGCTGGCACGCTGGTTTTCAACGAAGGTGAGATCGAGGATCAGCTCAACCCGATGATGATATCGGGCGCGGCTGACTTTATCCGCGTTGGGGGGAAGCTGGGCTATGCGGCGGGCGTCTATCGTGAGCCGACCGAAACGCTGACGTACCTTCTAGGCGAGGGCTTCGAGTTCCCCGACATGTTGCCGGGGTCCGAACTGGTGAACCAACTGCGCGTCAGCTACCTTTCGGCGGCGCGTGGATACGAGACAGCGGATCTGACGCCGTGGGATATTCCAGGCGCATTGGCTGCTGATGGCGGCGTGCCTGCGGTCAAGACAGTTGATCTGCCGTTTTGCCCGTCCCCAACGCAGGCAATGCGGGTGCGCAAAATCACCGGCCTACGCCAGCGCAGACAAGAGCGCATACAGGGCGGCACGCTGCCACCAGAGGCGTTTAACCTTGTGGGCGGAGCAACGGTCACCATTGCGCTGCCATCGCCATATAACGCGCTTGACGGCGTGTACGAGATTGAGGGCATTCACCCCGGCCTAGACCCGATTGGCGAAAGCGGGGAAGTCGCCATGCGCCTGCCTGCATCCTTGGTCAAGCACGACGCGGCTATCTACGCTTGGACGCCCGCGACCGACGAAGAAGAAGTCTTTGACGAGGAATACGACGACGAGCGCACAGGCACGGCAAACCCCGGCGCACTGAGCGTCACAACGGGCGATGCGGTGAACCTGAACACAGGCGGCACGATCATTCCCCGCATTCGGTTCGCGTTCGATCCTTCCACGTCAGGCGTCACGGGCTACGAGTGGGAATATAAGTCAAACGTCGGCATCAGTGACCTTCTCGGCAAGTACGAGACAGGCGGCGTGATCGGCCACGATGTACGCGACGGATCGGGCAAGGTGTTCGGCCACCTCTCAGGATCGCCCAACCTGTTCTATGATATCCGTGTTCGCGCCATCGGGGCAAACGGCAATTCCGATTGGGTCGAGATTGAGGACGTGAAGCCCGTTGTCGATATCGTCATTGATATCCCGATTGAGGGCGTAGCGGTTGGCGGTGCTGGCGAAATCACGGTCAGCTTCCGCACGCCAAACGATCCCGACTTCCGCGCCATCGAAATCTACGGCAGCGACACAGACGACAGCGGCGCTGCCAGCCTAATCGGCACCGCCATTTACACCAGCCAAAATACAATCGTGAGCATTAACGAGGGCAGCTTAGGCACCTCGGTAACCCGCTATTATTTCGCCCGCTCACGGGGCGAATACGCCAGCGCATCGGCATTTACCGCCAGCGTTTCAGCCACAACAGACCCCTAAATTTCGGAGGCATCATGCCAGCACCTATTTTCCGCCTGCCCGCAACAGGGGTAAACCCAAAAGTGACGACCAAGCAACTGCTTGAGAACAATGTAAACGCCGTTCTTTCTGCCCTCTACGGGGAGATTGCGACCATTGCGACGGGGCTTAACCCTCGCGGCGGCTGGGATGCCTCAAGCGGGTCGTTCCCGTCTGGCCCAAAGAAGGGCGACTATTGGATCGTATCTGACGCAGGCACGATCGACGGGCAGGGCTTTATCGTCGGGGATTGGGTCGTTGCACTGGTCAATAATGCGTCAACGTCCACCTACGCAGAGAACTGGTTCCGCGCCGACTACTCTACAGTAGCGCCCAAGGAATACGCGACTATCGCAGACCTCGCTTTGGCGGATGATGCTATTGACGGCATGACTAAGGCAGTCGTGGACGGCTTCAACGGTGAACGCGAGTATTTTACGTTCGTCGCAGGCAGCACCCTCCCCGCAGACGGGGCGCTTGTCGTGGATGGCGTTGGCGGGCAGTGGGTGAGTAAGCGGACGGTCTTCTTAACCGTTGCCGATGCCCTTGGGGATGTGAGGCCCCACGCTGTCGGGACGCGATTGAGTGTTTTTGGTGTAGGTGAATACGACGTTGTATCCAGTGGCGAACACCTAACGACAGCGGGTGGGGCGAAGCTACATGTTCAACTTATGGACGACGGATGGCTTCCGTTTGAAGCTTTTTCGCCTGATTACACAGGTGCAACGGATATGACCGCTCTGTTCCAAACGGCTGTTTCTGCGAGCAAGAACGTCGATCTTGGGGCAGGTGTTATTCTGATTGCGTCGGACTGGATTGACTTGCAATCCGGGACACGTTTGCGCGGTCACGGACAGCAATTAACCGAACTTCGACACTCTTTTACAAGTGGCACAAGGGGGATGCTTTACGCTGAGTCCGGTTCCGCCGATACAGCGAACAACCTGCTGAACATAGAAATTTCAGACATGACAATGAATGGTCAGGTCGCCTCCCTGGGGTACTCGCCTTTCACTCACTTGCTGTCGTTAAATGGGGTTACGGGCGCTGTCGTTCGACGGGTCACGTTTAACGGTTTCCGGGGTGACGGCCTCTACCTTGGGTCTGGCGCTCTGGCTGGTCAAGAGCGCCACAATGTTGATGTCAAAGTCGAAGATTGTATCTTTGATGGGGTTGTAAAGGACAACCGAAACGGGCTTAGCGTCATCGACTGCGACGGGCTTACTGTCACAGGATGCGAGTTCCGCCGGATCGGCAACGCCTCACTTTCGGCAAGTGTCGGGGCTATCGACTTTGAGCCTGATGATGACGTTAGTATCTATCGGAATGTCTTGATTGAAAGATGTACATTCACGGACATTGATTCTGTGAACACTGGCGGCATCACGTTCTTCAACGGACGCCAGACGACAGATGAGAACATCGGCTTCCTGACTGTGCGCGACAACAAGTTCAGCAATTGTTACCGTTCCATTGCGTTCTCGTCAGTGAACAAAACGCTTGACGACGTATCTGATAACCTGACCATTGAAAACAACGACTTCCTGAATAGTGTTCTTGAGGATATTGGACCCTGTGGTTTTAAGCAGGTTCGGGTCATTGGGAACAGGTTCAGGCTAAACCCAAGGGGGTCTGCGTCTTACAGGGGCGGCGTGTCGGTCGGTTCTGCATCGACCACTGCGATAGACTGGATTATACGCGACAACCTGTTTTCTGGCCTGCGGCCTCAATTCGGCTCTATTCCAATCTATTCGGCACGCAAGCTGACAATAGAAGGCAATGAGTTCGAGAATATCACAGGTCGAGGCATTACCCTTATTTCTTCAGACACGGCCCCATCTTTCCGATACTTGGAGGACATTAAGATTGCAGGCAACAGAGCGCACAAGGTAAGCGCAAACGGGTATTCAGACAGCTCCCCCTCTGCGGTAACCAATTTGATCGTTCGCGGTGTGTTTGAAAAGAACGTCGGCACAGACAAAGACTTTATCCTTGGAGCGCCGCAAGTCTACCCAGAGGGGTTTTCTGTAGCCGCGCCGACAACTGGCACATGGCAGCGCGGGGAAAAGGTTTTGAAAACCGTACCTTCTGCGGGTAACTTCGCGTTCTCTTGCAGCGTTTCTGGAACGTTCGGAACCCTTTCCGGCGTCACCTGCGATGCGGTCAACGGGTCGTCTTTGGTAACGAATGTTTCCGACTTGTCTTCTCTCAGGGAGGGGCAGCACATTAGTATTGACGGCGCTACGCAGCGGGCGATCATCGAAATAGACAGGGGCAACAACACGATGACCCTAAGCGCAAGCTTCCCCGGAACCACAGGTACGTCCCTACCTGTAGCATGGTTTGCCCCTTCATTCCAAAGCGTCTAAGGGGGGCGGTCCTCAGGTAACCCCCGAAAGGAACCCGACATGACCCATTCCAGCGCCTCGGCGTTGCCAATATCCGTGCGCGTTGCTCTTGAGGTGGCGCGTGCGGAACATTCTGCATGGAGAAATCATGGATAATTCCAGCAAAGCAATCCCCAAAATCCTAGAACACGAGGGGGGCTTCGTAAACCACCCCTCAGATCCAGGCGGCGCGACGAACAAGGGCATCACGCTTGCCACGTTTCGCCGCTACATCAAGCCCAATGGAACCGTTTCGGATCTGAAAGCGCTGACGACGGCGCAGGCGGTCACGGTCTACAAGCGGCAATACTGGGACGCGGTGAGCGCTGACCTTCTGCCGTCTGGCGTTGATTATGCCGTTGCAGACTTCGCGGTCAACAGCGGTCCATCGCGGGCGGCGAAGTATCTGCAAGCGGTGGTCGGCGTGACGCAGGACGGGCAGATTGGCCCCGCGACTATCGCAGCGACGAAAGCAATGCCCCCGCGTGAAGTGATCGAACGACTGTGCGGCGACCGTCTGGCGTTCATGAAGCGCATTCAGGGCGGCAAGCTGTGGCAGACCTTTGGCCGTGGCTGGCAGCGCCGCGTTGACGACGTTCGCGCCGTCGCTCTTTCATGGGCCGCACAAGCGCCTGTGGACCACGTAGCGCCACCAACCCCCGCAACACCCCCTCAACGCTCCCTGTGGGCCGCTCTGGCGTCTCTGCTGGCGGGCTTCTTTGGAAAGGATAAGGCATGAAGCTTGTCTCAGACGCCCGCAACTGGTGGAAGTGGAATAGCACCCACGTTGCGGCTCTACTCGCCGTTGCCCCGCTTGCATGGGCGCAAATGCCCGCTGACCTGAAATCACAGGTTCCCGATTGGGCTATGCCGTATATCGCTGGCTTTATGTTCCTCGCGTTTGTCATAGCGCGGCTTCGGGATCAGAAATAATGTGGTTCCTCAAATGGCTCACGGGCGGGGTGCTAGATCGCGCCATGCAGACCGTTGATAAGTACGTGGACGCGCAGACCGACCGCGAAGCTATCAAAGCAGACATAATCAAGACGCATATGCAGACGCGGGCCGATTGGCTGCGGGCGGGCGGGTTCTGGACGCTGCTATTGTTCGCCGTGCCTACCGCCCTGCATTATATGGCAGTCGTCCTCTATAGCCTCCTGTGGTGCGCCCGATGCGCGTTCCCTGTGGGTTGGACAATCGCAGCCCTGCCGGGGGCTATGGCAGATTGGCAGGGGTATATCATCCTTGCCAGCATCGGCGGGTTATCCCTGCTCGGGATGCGGAGATAACATGGAAATGCAAGATCGTATCGAAGGCCTAGAGCGCCGGGTGACTAAGATTGAAATGAGCGCGGCAGTTGCGGGCGTTCACAACACCAACGTAGAGAAACGGCTCTCTGCGATTGAAGACACGCTAAAATGGCTGGTGCGACTGGTATTCGGTGCGCTGGTTTTGGCGATCATCGGGTTCGTCATTAGCGGCGGTCTCTCTGGAAGTTAACCGAAAGGTTCCCCTCATGGAATGGTTTGTACTGGTGGCGTTATTCACAACGCCTGCGGAGCCGATCCCGCATGAAATTTACGACTACCCGCGCGTCTATTACAAGACGCTGGCCGATTGTGAGCGGGGCGACAAAATCAGGACATTCGAGCTGGAGCAACGGGTGAAGAATCCCCGCGTGAAAACCAACGTGTTCTGCGTCCGTATGGCCGTCGAGGGCTACCTAGAGGGCGTTGAGAACCTGCGCCGCAAAACAGGGGATATGTCCTAATGCCCACGCCTCCACTAAGCGACGACCTCGCAAGGGAGGCGCTGCAAGCCCTCTCAGATCATGGCACGAAGACGGCAGCGGCTGCATCGTTGGGGCTGAACCGCGATACCTTCCGGGCACGGCTAAAGACGGCGCAGACACGCGGCTTGCACCTGTCGGACGGGATACGCGGGGCCATGCAAAACGCCCGCATCACGCAAGGCGAGGCGCAGGGCGGCTGGATCGTGAACGTGGACCCTGAGACGGGTTCCCGTGTCTCTACGCGCTGGAAAATGCCCGAACAGGACAGCGAAACATTCCTCGGCAAGATCAAAGACGCATTCTCAGGCATCATTGCCGCGCCTCCCATCATACAGCCAGATCATAGCCAAGCGGGCAAGATTGGCTTCTTTCCTCACAGCGACGTTCATATCGGCGTGGATGTTGACGCGGATCGGGCGGGCAGGGACTACACTCCGGATATTGCCGTAGAGCGATTGAAGGACGGATTTTCACAGCTCCACGCCTCGATCCCTGCGTGTGAAACCGCAATCATCCTGAACAACGGTGACCTCACGCATAGTAATGACGACCGCGACGTGACGGTGAAAAGCCAGCACCGCCTCAAGGTCAAGGGTTCGCATCGGTCAAACCTGCGGCTGGCAGTGATGGCGACGGTCTGGCAGATTGATATGGCCCTACAGCGCAGTGAGCGCGTCATATACAGGCCGAACAGAGGCAATCACGACCCCAACACGCCTGACACCCTGTCAATCGCCCTACAGCTTCGCTATGCCAACGAACCCCGCGTAACAATCGACACGTCAGAGCGCGAGGTTTGGGTTTATCAGCGCGGCTTGGTATTCCTCTCAGCATGGCATGGCGATAAGCGCAAAGCCCCCGCCGTTTGCGCAGACCTTCCAGGCTTGTTCCCTGAGCAATTCGGCAAGAGCCGCTTCTGGTACGGGTTCACGGGCCACTATCACGGGCCGGAATCCGGCGTGCACGGCTCTATCAACTGGTGGCAGCTTCCCTCGGTATGTTCGCCAGACCAGCACAGCGCAGATGCGAACTACTCAGACGACGCGGCCATGCGGGCGATGATGTTTTGCGAACGCAGCGGCCTAAAGCACGATATGACCGTCCGCTTCTAGCCTAGAGGGCATCCCCCATGCGTGACCGGATCGTTGCCGCCGTAGAAAGCCTGTCGTGGCGCTCCTGCTACCTTGTCACCGGCCTGCGTATATCGTGGTGCGGCTTGGCGCATTGGGCGGGCAGGCGGCGATTGTGTCGCGTGCTGGACGTGCTGTTCCATAGTCGGGAAACTAACCATTGCAGCCGGTCGTTTGATCGGTGGTATTAGCCGCGTCCTCTTGATTGGGGGCGCGGTTTTCGTCGTTCATGGGGCGCTCTGTTATGACCGCCTCTATCGTGCGCAGTTGGAAAGCAGCCTTGGCCTTTGCCAGATCGCGCATAATGGCTGCGGCGTCCATCACTCTCCCCCTTCTGACAGTGCGCGTAGGCTGGTCATGTCCAAGCGCGATAGATAGCGCCAGTCTGGCTTTTCTTCATGCGTGGCGGGTCTGTTTATTTCGGCGATCAGCACCTTCGCCGCCTCTGCTACCGTCATAGGGCGGGCGATGTCGGCGCGGATGTATTCGGTGACATTCTCCCCGCTCATTTTATGGCCTTCGGAATACTCAACAAATCCGCCGCTATTCTGGACGGCCCACCTCCATATGCGTTCTGGCGCGTCTGTCATGTCGTCTCCTTGAAGACTGTATCCCTAAATTCTGCCCACGTATATTGGACGCAAACAATGTAGTCATCGCCGGGGTAATTAAAATCACCTTGGGTTATTTTTTGCTCGGTGATCTCTCGGTATGCGGCGATGCGTTTCGCAAATGGCCTAGCGTATGTGACCCAGCTTGTCATGTCGTCTCCTTTGCTGCGGCTATGGCGGCGCGCATTCGTAGCTTCGCGGGGCCATCTTTTGGCATAAGCATATCAATAGCGCCAAGTAAGTCTGTTCCCGCCTCCACCAGCGCCTTGATCTTGGCGTCTTGGGCGTCGATGTGGGCGCACATTTCGCGAACCTCCTCATCATTCAAAACCATACCCCGTGCCATTACTTCTAGCGGATATTTTGCCCAGTCTGTCATCGTCTCTGCCTCCTTGGCGTGGTGGGGGTGTTTAGTCGTCTATCGTCATCGCGCCTTGGCTTTCGTCCACCGCTTTGCAATACGCTTCCAGCACATCATAGAAGCTGGCCGAGAGGTGTTCGTGCGGATCGTTTACCTTCCTGACCAACGACCCTTGACGCCCTAGATTTTCGATTGCCGTTATTTCGTCCAGTTCAATGGAAACTATCGCCATCGTTCTCTCTCCTTTATCCGTTGAGCCTTCCGACATGCTCAGGTCTTGCGCCGGTATGGCGGGGGTTATACGGCCATCTGATATTGCGCGGGGTTGCCCCATTGATCGCCCATTGCGTTGGCGATTCCAGGATATGTCGCTGACCTCAAAAGCCAACGTTCAGGCCCCGGGGATAAATTATTTTGGCCGCTGTCTGTCTGGTTCCCCCAACGCTCCACGGGCCTCCCCTTGTACTCGACTATACGAGGCGCGACGTGCTTTGTCGGCTCAAGCGGCGGCAACCTGTCCAGCCATAGGCCCGTTGACTTGCTTGCGTCGTCGCCAAACTGGTGCGGGTGTATGATCTGATCGGCTGGCCGTATTGCCTTTGAAAGCATCGAAGGAGCGGGGTTCTCAATCGCCTTCGGGTATGGCAAGGCCAGCAACCGCCGGAAGTTCTCAATCGCCTCGTCGCGGGCGTCACGTCTAGCCTTCCCAGTTAAGGTTTCCGGCTTGACCCGCTGATGGTACCCCACGTCAGGATATTTTTCATAGTCAGGGTCTTTCAGCGCCCATGCCGATGCAACATTGACGTAGGTACACATCGGGTGAAAGATCCCCATATCCCAATCATCGTGAACCACGTTCATTATGTCAGTTTGCAGGTGGTTCTTCGTGTCGCCGCGTGCCGGCAGCAGATCGCAAGTCCAAACCTCGTGCCCGTTGCGCTCGAACGCCGCACGGGTATGCGGGCAAGCGCTGTATCCAATTAACACTCTCATTTGTGCTCCTTTGCGATAAGGCCCATCATTTCCGAAACCTCGCTGTCGGTCATGTCTTTAACGACCTCCCAGAACACCGCGTTGGCCTTCTTTGCGCTTAACTCCAGAATGGCCCGCGAAACCTTGTCTTTGCGTTCTTGGAATTCTTCGGGTGTCAGTGCCATTGGGTCGGCTCCTTTGCTTACGCTTTATATGCACATATTAATCACATTCACAACTTGCACGCAAGCGTTTATTGGGGCATAATCAGCACATGGAAAAGACATTGACCCGACCAACGAATGAATCCCTTGGCAAGCAAGCCCGCACCAAGCGCGTGCCTGTCATGATGACAGATGATGAATATGAACGGATCGCGGCGCTGGCAGACGCGGCGGGGCTGGGTGTGTCCACATATCTCAGAATTTCCGCCCTCAACGCCAAGACGCCACCCCCTTCTAAGCAATAAGGAGAACACCCCGTGAGAGCCACACTCGAAGCCGCCCGAAACATCGCTCAGTTTGCGCTTGATGGTATCAGCTACGACGACGCCATGAAGCTGGTCAAAAACCGCCAGCCGAAAATGAAAGACGAGTTTGAGCTAAGCTGCTTGGCGACATGGGTTTGCAAAATGCGCCCCGCCCGCCGCGAACCCTGACCATATCAAAGGAGAGAGACGTGACGCAGAGAGAATTGCAGATTTGGAACGATACTGTAGAGGCGTGCCGA
>TARA_R110002153_G_scaffold17835_1_pt1 | contig 23442 bp, 16 predicted proteins | sample TARA_R110002153 | Tara Oceans TARA_R110002153 (sample SAMEA4398193) | marine metagenome | biome: Polar Biome; feature: [SRF] surface water layer (ENVO:00010504); material: water (ENVO:00002006), including particulate matter (ENVO:01000060) such as... | depth 5 m | reverse complement strand
ACTGGTATCTTGAGAAATCACCAATAACTCTTTTACCCCAGCATTTTTCAAACGTTTTGCTTCGTCTAAAATGCTACCAATAGGGCGGCTAACTAAGTCACCACGCATTGAAGGGATAATACAAAAGGTACATCTGTGATTGCAGCCTTCAGATATTTTCAAATAAGCGTAGTGACGAGGTGTAAGCTTTACCCCAATATCAGGTACTAAATTCAAATAAGGATTATGTTCAGGCTGAGGCAAATGTTCATGCACTTGATTGACGACTTCTTCATAAGCATGAGGGCCAGTAATGGCTAATACATTAGGATGTACCTCACGAATTTCATCTTCTTTAATACCCAAACAACCTGTGACTATCACTTTGCCATTTTCGGCCAACGCTTCACCAATGGTATCTAATGATTCTTGAACAGCTGAATCGATAAATCCACAAGTGTTCACTATCACTAAATCTGAATCATTATAGGTAGGTACAACATCGTATCCCTCAGTACGTAACTGAGTCAAAATGCGCTCTGAGTCTACTAAATTCTTAGGGCAACCCAGGCTAACAAAACCAATACGGGTGCCATTGGTTTTTTGTACAGGCGAGTCTTCTAGGATTTTGACCGGCGTTTCTAGGGTGGTGGTTTTATTGGGTGTATAGGTTTCAACTGTCATGGTGATATCTTAAACAAACGTAATTCCTGCTATTATACCATTGCGTATAGAGAATTGCTCTCTCAGAAAGCCCCTGCCGTTTTTGGCTAAGGCGTCGCTGTGCAGGAATGTTCATTCCTTTTCAAATAGCGAAAATGCACTACAAAACCAACAGGGGTTTCCCTAGCGAGAGGTTTAAAAAAACTTATTCTGCATTGAATGAATTTGAAATTGCAGCATTATTTCTTCATTCAATGGCCTTGATTAGTCTCTTTTAAATCCCGCTGAGTGGTCACTTCTTTATAGCATAAGTATAAGAATCCATTGAGGCACGACTACTCTGACACTAAGGGGGAACTTCTAATAAATAGTTAGCTACGGAGTAGGTTGTACAATGTTATTGGTATTTAAAATACTATGTAGCTGCTGTCGGGTGAGTAATTTCTTACCTATAACTTGTTCTATAATAGAGCCGCCATTTTGTAATGCTTCTTTAGTTATCTGTGTACACACTTCATAACCTAGTACAGGATTGAGTGCAGTTACCATGGCTAAACTGTTGTTTAGGTTATCGCGACATCTACTTTCGTTAGCCTCAATATCATCCACACATAAGGTTTTCAGCATCACTATGGCATTCGTTAATAAATTCATCGACTCTAGCAAGTTAACGGCAATTAAAGGCTCCATTGCATTAAGCTGAAGCTGCCCCGCCTCTGCTGCCATGGAAATCGCTAAATCAAAACCTACAACTTGATACGCACATTGACTAACCGCTTCAGGTATTACCGGATTCACTTTCCCCGGCATAATTGAACTACCAGGTTGGCGGTTTGGTAATTTAATCTCACTGATCCCCCCTCGAGGGCCCATACTTAATAATCTTAAATCATTAGAAATCTTTGATAGTTTCAAGGCGAGCCGTTTTAGTGCTGATGAATAAGTGACTAATGCCCCCATATCTGAGCTGGCATCAAAAAAGTCGTCTACGGGTTTAAACTCAATACTTGTTAGATCTGCTAAAGCCTTGATTGCTAGTTTGCTGTAGCCTTGTTTAGTGGTTATTCCTGTGCCCACAGCCGTTCCCCCTAAATTAATACTCATTAGCAACTCACTCATCGAATTTAGCAGTGTTACTTCTTGGCGCAATGTTGATGAAAAGCTATTAAACTCTTGTCCTAAAGTCATAGGCACAGCATCTTGTAATTGAGTTCTAGCTAATTTTTGTATGTCTTTAAACTCATGGGATTTCTCACCAAAAGCGTTAACTAAACTACTAAGCGCATCTAGAAGATGTGTTTGTTTTAGGTGAATGGCGAGTCTTATCGCGGTTGGATAAACATCATTAGTTGATTGGGACATGTTGACGTGTGAATTCGGATGTAAAAATGAATATTGACCTTTTTTCAACCCCATATATTCTAAACCTACATTAGCTATCACTTCATTCATGTTCATATTGCATGAGGTGCCTGCACCTCCTTGGATCATGTCAACACTAAAGTATTTATCAAACTCACCATCTATGATTGCCTGAGTTGCAAATATTATGGCATCGTATTTTTTATCATCTAATAACTTTTGTTTGTTATTGGCTTTCGCGCAAGCGGCTTTAACTAAGGCCAAGGCTTTTATAAGCTCAGGGTAATTACAAAGTTTATTTCTGGAAAGTTGAAAGTTGTCAATTGCCCTTTGAGTTTGAATACCATAATAAACGGAATTGGCAACTTCCATATGACCTAATAAATCTTTTTCTATACGATTTTCTGATGAGTTTAAATGAAGCATTAATTTATTTTTTTATAGTGAATGTAGCCAATAAATTAATTCGTTTTGTAAAACAATGCCAATGCAATTGTGTCTCTTAGCTCATGCAAAATCTGCATATGATCTTTGCTTAATGGCACATAAATGCATCACCTTAATCATCAACGAATGTTTTTTATGATTAAGATGATGTGCGTAAATACTAGCAAAACAAATCAGCTGTCTGATTAAATTGACGAAAAAAACAGAAGACAACATTGGTCTTTAAATGCCAATCAAGCTTAGCTATTTTCAATAGGTACTTTTATTCGTCAAATTTAAGCATATTGCCATTATTAAGAATATCTACAGAGTGGATAATATTGGTTTCATAAATACGGGACTCGACATTACTAACAGCAATAAAGTCTGCATGGCCGCTATTATGGTCAATATGTAAACGAATAAAGCCACGATGTCTGCCATCTGCCCATACAATTTCTTTGTTATGTTCAGTATTTAATTGATCGTAGCTTTTCATGGCACTTTCTCCCATCGTCATTAAAGAGCGCGGTGAGGTTATTCCTGTGGCCCCTAACTCAACTCCCATTGATTGTGTATCATTATCAAAAAGTTGGTTAGCCCAATAACTATGACTATCTCCTGACAAAACAAGTAAATCATGCACACCTGCATCTTTTGCTACTTGGTAAAATCGTTCACGTGCTGCAGGATAGCCGTCCCATGTATCTAAATCGGCAGGTAAATCAAACTTTCCTTGATGGCTCAATTCTTCAAGCATACTTAAACCATCGGCATTGAGTTTGTTTTTAAGTTCCGTAAAAAATGGCGTGTCTAATTTGGGGGAGGTGGATTTTGCAATCACACTTTGATTACCAATAATACGCCAGCGTCTATTGGCTTGTAATGATTCCTCAAGTTCACTTTTAAGAAATGACTCCATTCCAGAGGAAAGCATATTGCGATTTGGTGCACCAACAACTGAGTGCAAAAATTGTTGTGCCTTTTCGGTTGTATCAATATTTGATAAGTGTTCATTATAACTAATTTGTTGACTACGGCCGGTATGTCTACTTTCGAGTGTTATTAAACTTGCAAGATCTCCAAACTTATAATGGCGCCAATATTCCTCTTGGCTGCCATCCTTTGCAGGATCTCTAATAGGCAACCATTCATAATAAGCTTTTAAGGAGGCAGCTCGTCTATCAGCCCAACTTCCTTCGTTTTCTTGATGGTTTTTAGCGCCACCCATCCAAGGGTTATTTGCCGTTTCATGATCATCCCAAATAACAACTAAAGGATGGCGAGCATGCATGGCTAATGAGCCTTGATCTGTTTTGTATTGAGCATGTCGCTGACGATAGTCATCAAGACTAAGTATTTCATGACTTGGCTCATGATTACGTCCTAACTGTTTTCCTGTTTCACCGCCGAAGCCATCAACACCATATTCGTAAATATAATCACCAAGGTGAACCACAAGATCAATTGTAGGATCATTAGCTATAGCCTCATAAGCATTGAAAAATCCAAAAGGAAAATTAGCACAAGTAGCAACAGCAAAGTTTAATTCTTTAACGTGTCCTACTGGCAGTGTGTGAGTCTGACCAACTATAGAATCAACACCTTTACTTACAAATTTGTAGAAGTAAGTCTCACCTGGTTCAAGGGCATTCACTACTACTTTGACAGTGTAATCCTGTTGTTCATCTGTTGTATATTGACCAGTAGAAACAATATTTTTGAACGTTGGATCGCTAGCAACAAACCAATTTACGTTAACTGGAACTGTTGATTGACTAACGCGGGTCCATATCACGACGCTGCTTTGATCGGGGTCGCCACTTGCAACACCATGAGAAAAGGTTAAATCAATTATTTGTCTAGATGGTAAAGGACTGCAAGCAATAGGTAGCAACATTATTGCCCCTGACACTAGTTTCAGTGCTTTTCGTCGTGTCATATGGTCAGTCATTTTACATTTACCTTTACTAATATTATTAGTGTTGAATTGTGTTTAATTGAGTGAGTAATAATGAAGTTATTCAAAAATTGGTAATTTATTACAGCTTAGTTGTTCGTAAATAATGGCAGTTTCAATATGTACTACTTCATCACGAGACGTTATTGAATTAGATATAAAATTACGTAAATGCTCGGTATCTTTTACTGTTATGTGAAGTAAAAAGTCATCCTCTCCACCCATGTAAAATATTTTGATAACTTCTGGAGATAAAATTAAATCATCTCTAAAGCTTTGAATAACTTTACTGCTGTGCTTACCAAGCCTTATAGAAGTCATTGCTTCGATGTTTCCACCAACAGCTTTGTAATCTATATGTACCCCGAATCCTTTAATGACTCCTGAGGATTGCATCTTTTTAACTCTTTCAAGACATGTTGAGGGTACAACGTTTGCCTTAGAAGATAGTTCTTTGTTGGTAATACGAGAGTTGGCATATAGCTCACTCAAAATTGTAAGGTCAGTGTTATCAAGTTTTTTCATCTTATTAATATGCTCTTTTTATAATTTCATACTAGTTAACGACGATTCACAACTTCATATTAGCGCTCATAAAAAATTATGTAAAGAAATTGAGGGTCTAAATCTCTAATAAATTTGATTTGTAGTTATAAAATCTTTGTAATATTGTTTTTTATATGTTTTATGTGCGGTGCTTTGCATATAACAAATTAGAAACCATTTGTTATATGCAAAGAAAACAAGCGCACAAAAATGAATGAGTACTAAAAAAAACAATATAAAAACAACCAATAAAATTCTTTAAGGAATTGAACATGCCGAATAAATTTAAATTAAAAAGTTTAGCTATAGCTATGGGGATGACTTGTGTTGCCATGCCTAGCATCGCTGCTGAGCAGGATAACAAAAAAACTGAAAATGATGAGGTTATAGTGGTGGTAGGATCTCGTGCTGCTCCTAGATCTATAGCTGATTCCCCAGTACCTATTGATGTTATTGGTGGCAAAGAGTTAATGGCTAACGGTACATCAGATATGAACTCATTACTGAGAACGGTTACTCCCTCATTTAATGTACATCCACAAACTGCTTCTGATGGCTCAACCGTCGTTCGACCAGCTAATTTACGAGGATTATCGCCAGACTCAACTTTAGTCTTAATTAATGGAAAACGTCATCATAGAGCTTCTGTTATCACTTTTTCAGGTGGTGGCGTTTCCGATGGAGCACAGGGTCCAGATATATCAACTATACCAGCGATTGCTCTAAAACAGGTCGAAGTATTGCGTGACGGTGCATCGGCTCAATATGGCTCTGATGCTGTAGCGGGTGTTATCAACTTTGTCCTAAAAGATAATGATAATGGCGGTCAACTCGAGCTTAAAATGGGGCAGTATTCTGAAGGTGATGGTAATCAAGTTACTGTTTCTGGCAATATTGGCATGGGTCTAAGTGATAATGGCTTTATTAACGCTAGTTTTGAAGTTAATCAACAAGATCCGACAAGCCGAAGTACCCAAGGAAGTAGTGCACAAGCTTTGATTGATGCGGGTAACTCAGCGGTAGCAAACCCAGCTCAAGTTTGGGGTACACCTAAATTTTCAGATGACTTTAAACTCTTTTTAAATGCAGGAATTGAGCTAGCCAATGGTGGCGATGCTTATATGTTTGGTAATTGGTCTGAGAAAACGGTTGAAGGTGGTTTCTTTTTCCGTGACCCACATACCAAAAGCGGCGTATTTGAAGGGCCAACTCTTGACGATGGCACTGAAACTATCTTGGTTGCTGATTTAACCCCAGGAGCAACTGATAACTCGGCTTGTCCTATAGTGCCCATTATTAATAATGCTATTGATGCTAATGCGTTAGCTTCTTTGGAGTCGGCGAATTGTTACGCCCATAATCTACGTTTCCCTGGTGGTTTCGCTCCCTTTTTCGGTGGTAGTGTTGTCGACCTTTCTTTAGTTATGGGAACTCGCGGTGAATTTAGCGATGGTACTACTTATGACTTTAGCGGTAGCGTCGGAGAGCATTCAACAGAATATCGCATTAGTAATACTATCAATTCATCTATGGGGCCAGATAGCCCTACAGAATTCACCCCAGGAGCCTATGCTCAATTAGAACAATCCCTTAATGCTGATTTTTCTAAAGAGTTACAATCCATTATGGGCTTGGAATATATGATTGTTTCTTATGGTTTAGAATTACGCCATGAAACTTTTACCATTTCGGCAGGCGATGAAGCATCCTGGAAATTGGGTCCTTTAGTAGATCAAGGCTTTAGTATTGGTTCTAATGGTTTTCCTGGTTTTAAACCAGCAGATTCAGGGGCGTCTTCACGAACAAGTAAAGCGGCTTATTTAGATACCGAAACAAATATTACTGAAGACTTTTTAGCACAAGTAGCTTTCCGATATGAAGATTTTAGTGACTTTGGATCATCTTTTAATTGGAAGGTTTCTGGTTTATATGACATCAACGACTCATTTAAAGTCCGCGCTTCATTGAGTACCGGTTTCCGCGCCCCTACTATTGGGCAAAATAATGTGCGAGCGGTACAAACTCAAACTGAAAATGGCATATTGGTAGATGTTGCTACATTACCACCAACTCACCCAGTATCAGCTAGTTATGGTGGTGTTGCATTAACGCCTGAAGAGTCGTTCAGTTATGCCATGGGTATGGTTTACCAACAAGATGATTTTTTCTTAACAGTAGATTATTTTAATATTGAATTAACCGATAGAATTACTCAAACATCTTCAATTGCATTAAGTGATGATGAACGCCAAGAACTTATTGATAACGGCGTTACCGATGCTATAGGTTTATCAAAAGTTAAGTTCTTTACTAACGACTTTGATACCACAACTCAAGGAGTAGATATTGTTGCTAACTACTCTAATGAAATGTTTAGCGGGGATATGAAATATTCTCTGGCCTATAACTGGACAGATACAAACGTAGATAAATATGGAGAAAATGTTAACCAAGTTAAACTTAATCGTTTAGAAAAAGGACTACCTGCGCACAAGGGGTCATTCACAGTAAGTTATTTATCTGATTCATGGTCATTAATGACAAGAGCTAATTATTATGGTGAATGGTCACAGTTTGATCCAGATATTCCTGGTGATGCGGCGATTATCTTAGATACTGAATTTGCCTATTATTTAGATAATGGTGCAGGTTTTGCCTTAGGCATTAATAACTTAACTGATGATAATGGTCCTGTTGCTGAAGGTAATCCGAGTGGTCGTTCATACTCTTCAACTTCACCATACGGTTATAATGGTCGCTTTTTATATGCAAAAGTAACTTATAGCTTTTAAATAAAGTTAGCACTAAAAAACACCTATTCAATGCGTATCAGATAGCCTTCTGGTACGCATTTATATACTTTTACTACTAGTCAAAATCCTCCCTAAATACCTTGCTGTTACCAAATCACTAACCAATTGAACACCCTCTACAGCTAAATATAAAATGCTGCGAGAATTAAAGTTTTTAACACATTGTTATCCTAGAGGTAAAGCTAAGCTTACTTTGGTTCTCCCCATAACGACTGAGGTTTTAAAATGTTTGACATTATTATCAGTAAAAAAAATTGATTGGGTAAAAGCTTCAAAATCAATCATATCTTTGGCTGTGACAATTAATATAAAGTCAGCTTCACCAGTGATGTAATAACACTGTTGTACTTGAGCTGTTTTTTTAACTTTTTTCTTAAAGGTATTAAAACAGTCCATATTATCTCTATTTAGCTGGACTGAAATAATAAAGGTCATTGCCTGGCCAACTGCTTCAGGTGAAATATTCGCGACTTCACTGGTAATAACGTTTTCTTTACGCAGACGTTTTAATCTTCTTTGTACACTAGCTGTCGATAAACCAATTTTTTCTGATAAAAGTTCGATACTTGTTTTGACATCTACTTGCAGCATGCTGAGTAGTTTCAGATCTTGCTTGTCTAGTTCCATAATTATCATCTTTAAATATATTTCGAATCAATTCAATCATATTTTAACTTTATTCGCATCAAATAATTCATTAAAAGCCAAATATAGAACGTTTCACCTTTTATAGGGTTGATATGATTTGCTCCGCTCAGCTACTCAATAAAATGTTCAGTTGACTATTGGCTTATGAAGTCACAATGCAAGAAAAATAAAGCAATGTTTTACATATTTTAGGAGTTTTTGATATGCCGGTTAATTCTAATGTTCTTGACGAAAAGTCAGTGATTACAGTCGTTGATCCACAAGATGGAACCTATATTAATGAAGTTAAAAACCATAATGCTGTTGATGCATTGAAGATGATAGATACCGCTGTTGATGCTTTTAATAAATCAAAAATATTGCCAGCACACGTTCGAATGTCAGTGTTAAATAAGGTCGCCAATGCTTTATTTGAACAACAAGAACGCTTTTCACAAATTATCGCCCGTGAAGGTATAAAAACGATTAGAGAAGCGCGAAAAGAAACACTCCGCTGTGTTGACACTTTACGTTTAAGTGCAGAAGAGGCGCGGCGCTTAAATGGTGAAACTATTTCATTTGATCAGGCGCCAGGATCTGAAAATAGATTTGGATATTTTAAACAATTACCTCTAGGCGTTATTGTTGCAATTACCCCCTTTAATGATCCATTAAATTTAGTTGCACATAAAATTGGCCCTGCAATTGCGGCAGGTAATAGTGTCATTCTTATGCCCCATACAGAAACGCCTCTAGTTGCAAAAATGCTTGTAGATTTATTTAATAATACCGAGCTTCCTGAAGGCGTATTACAGCTAATCACAGGTCATGGCGACGTTATTGGGGATGTTTTAGTTACTGATCCTCGTGTTCGTATGGTGTCTTTTACTGGTGGAAGTGCTGTTGGTAATAACATATTAAAAAAAGCTGGATTGAAGAAGGTTGCCTTAGAGTTAGGTAGCAATTGTCCTGCAGTTGTTTTGGCTGATGCGGATATTGAAAAAGCCCTTGACGCGACAGTCAGTGGCGCGTTTTGGGCTGCTGGACAGAACTGTTTACATGTACAACGAATTTACATAGCGGATCCAATATACGACCAGTTTTCTAATGCTTTTTGTGAGCGTGCTAACAAAATCAAAATGGGGGACAAACTTAAAGAAACAACAGATATGGGGCCAATGATAAATGCAACAGCCGCCCAAAAAGTAGAATCATTAATAGCTGACGCCCTTAGCAAAAATGCAACTTTGTTATGCGGTGGAAAGCGCAACGGTAGCTATTTTCAACCAACAGTACTGACTGATGTTAGCGATGACTGCTTCATTGCCAATGAAGAAGTGTTCGGTCCGGTAACAATACTCTATCGCTTTACTGATGTAGATAGCGCTATTGAAATGGCAAACAATGTGGACTTCGGATTACAAGCTGGCGTATTTACAAACGACATGAATTTAGCGTTTAAAGTTGCTGATGCATTGGAATGCGGTGGAGTCATGATAAATGACAGTAGTGATTATCGTATTGATGCCATGCCATTTGGAGGTGTTAAAGGGTCTGGTCTAGGTCGAGAAGGAGTCGCGAATACTGTACGTGAAATGACAGAAGCCAAAACTTACTGTTTCAATTTGAATACATAATCAGCTGCAATAATTTAAACAATAGAGGTAAATAAAATGATAACTCAATACAAACTTGCAATCATAGGTTTTGGCAACGTAGGGCAGGGATTAGCACAAATACTCAGTGATAAATATTCGTTCTTAAAAGAAAAGTTTGGGATCGATATACGTATTGTGGCGGTTTGTGATTTATATAAAGGCAGTGTTGCTGATTTAAACGGATTAGACCCTGCAATGTTATTGCATCATATTGAAGTTAATGGCGACCTCACACAATTTGGTCAAATGAGTAACACTTGGGATGCCGAACAAACCATTGCAAAAAGTGGTGCTGATATTCTGGTGGAGCTAGCATATACCGATTTAAAAACCGGAGAGCCGGCATTTTCACATGTAAAACAAGCAATGAATATTGGGATGCATATTTCCATGACAAATAAAGGTCCTGTTGCTTTACATTTTCCTGAATTAAAACGCTTAGCGCGCAAGAATAAAGTACAAATTGGAATTGAAGGTACGGTAATGAGTGGCACACCATCACTAAACCTAGGTAGTGAGATGCTGTTGGCGTCAGGAATTACTAAAATTCAGGGAATATTAAATGGCACAACCAATTATATTTTAGGTGAAATGGAAGCAGGTGCAGAATATGCAGTTGCACTAAAAAAAGCGCAAGAGTTGGGCTACGCAGAAGCAAACCCAGCAGGAGATGTTGACGGTCATGATGCCGCAGCAAAAGTGGTTATTTTAGGCAATGTAATGATGGACTTATCATTAACCTTATCTGACGTCGATTGCACTGGTATAAGTAATCTAAGCGCAGAAGATATTAACTATGCCATAGAGAATAAAAAACATTGGAAATTAATAGGCACAGTTGAAAAAACTCAAACAGGTTATATTGCATCGGTTAAACCTGAAATGTTAATGAAAGAACACCCTTTAGCATCAATATCTGGTGCCACAAACGCAATTACCTACACGACTGAATTAATGGGGGATATCACCTTAATTGGACCCGGAGCCGGTAGGTTGGAAACAGGTTACGCTATCATAGAAGATATTTTAACCATCCATAAGAACAGCCATTAATTTGAATGGGTCATTACTTTTAATATAAAAAAGTCCTAGTCGGTTTTATGCTGCGCCTTCGCTAATGTTGCGTAGCGACGCCTTGCGCAAAATCGGCAGGGGCTTTATAAGTTTCTTCTTTATACTGATTACTATTAGCTGCACCCTCTTTCCATAGTGGTTTACGCATTTTATGGGAACCCCTGATCAGCCACTGGGCTGTTTCAAATGTAAATTTTGGTCATTTTCTGGCACCTAATGCTGCTCTGAAATGGATCATAACCTCTCTTTTTTGCGGACAAATTAACCTCGTCATTACCTAGCAGATAGTCAAGTCGCAGTGGGCGTTAATGCGGACTGATTTTTGAAATTAATTATAATCTAGTATGCATTGAATGTATTTGTTAAGCGGCATTATTTCAATTATTTTGATGTGATACATTCAGAATAAGTAAAAGTATGAAGGTTTAGCCTTGCTGTACGTTGTTATAGTAATACTCGTTATTATTTAATTTATAGAGTGAATGACGTTACTGATGCAACAACTAGTAAATGAAATTAATAGTATTATTTGGAGTCCCGCACTTATTTTCCTTTGTTTAGGTGCAGGAATTTTCTTCTCAATACGCACTCGAATGATGCAAGTGCGGCACTTTTCTGAAATGTGGCGCTTGTTAATGTCAGGTAAAAGTTCAGAAAAAGGGATTTCATCTTTTCAAGCCTTAGCAGTGTCACTTTCTGGCCGCGTAGGCGCGGGTAATATTGCGGGGGTCGCCGCCGCTATAGGTTTTGGTGGACCGGGTGCTATTTTTTGGATGTGGGTGGTGGCATTTTTTGGTGCAGCCACTGCTTATGTAGAATCTACATTAGGGCAAATATATAAAGAAGAGCATGACGGTATTTATCGAGGAGGACCTGCCTATTATATTGAAAAGGCAATGGGACAAAAATGGTATGCCTGGATTTTTGCTATTGCCACCATAATAGCGACAAGTATTTGTTTGCCTATGGTGCAATCAAATACGATAGGCGCAGCTGTAGAACAAGTCTTTGGAGCATCAGAGTCACTGGATACGGTATTGGGTACTATCAGTTACTCAAAAATTTATACCGCAACTGCTATTGTCACTTTACTTGGTTTTATTATTTTTGGTGGCGTGAAACGTATAGCGCATTTTACTCAGGTGGTTGTGCCATTTATGGCGTTGATTTATATACTTATTTCAATGGTTATTATTGGTTTGAATATTGACCAATTACCTAAAGTTTTTATGATGATTGTTGGTGATGCCTTTACACCCTTAGCTGGTTTTGGTGCCGCTGTAGGCTGGGGGGTGAAGCGAGGGGTGTACTCAAATGAAGCAGGCCAAGGCACTGGTCCCCATGCAGCCGCGGCGGCTGAAGTAGCGCATCCAGCGCAACAAGGTTTAGTCCAAGCTTTATCGGTTTACATTGATACCTTATTTGTATGCTCGGCAACTGCTTTTATGATCTTGATAGTTGGCGCTTATAATGTACATGGCCTTGGCGAAACGTTCATTATACAAAACATTTCAACCGATGTAGCAGCGAATAGTCCAGCCTATACACAAATAGCAGTTGAGCACGTTTTTGCGGGAAGTGGTAAGCCTTTTGTTGCTGTTGCTTTATTCTTCTTTGCTTTTACTACCTTGCTTGCTTATTACTTTATCGCTGAGAATAATATTTATTATATTAAGCGTACTTTTAAAATTCCTGGTGCGTTATTTGTTCTTAAGGTTGTCATAGTCACTACTACTTTTTATGGCACCATAAAGGCAGCAGATGTAGCCTGGGGCATGGGCGATATTGGAGTAGGTCTTATGGCGTGGTTAAATATTATTGGTGTTTTAATTATATTTTTCATGTCAAAACCAGCAATAAAAGCCTTAAAAGACTATGAAGCACAGCAACAAGCAGGTGTGAAAGAATACTCCTTTGATCCGCTTAAATTAGGCATAAAAAATGCCGATTTCTGGGTGGCAAGGCTAGCCGCTAAAAAATCCAATAAACCCAGTGAAAGCTAGGCTGCCTAATAATGGATATAAAGCTAACTTGGCTTAAAGATTTTTTAGCTCTCGCTGAAACAAAGAATTTTTCCAGAGCAGCTAAATTAAGGTTTTTGAGCCAGCCAGCCTTTAGTCGGCGCATTCAATCACTTGAAAACAACTTAAATTGTAATTTGATTAATCGTTACAGTCAGCCCGTCAGATTAACTGAGCAAGGCATTATTTTTGAAAAAACAGTGAAGATGATCCTATCTAAGCTTGATCATTGTTTTGCACAACTTAATTCTTTATCTATTGAAAGTGCTCCGGTAATTTTTGCGGCCACTCATACGTTATCAACTGGTGTATTTCCAACTGTATTACAACATTTGAATCAACAGCCTTCCAAAATCAACACTAAGTTAAAAGTTGCAGATGCTGATGACTGCATTGAAATATTATTAACAGGTCAGTGTGATTATTTAATCGCTTTTAGTGATCCTAAGTTAAACGATCTACAAGTAGATTCTATTTTATTAGACAAGGTTCAATTATTGCCTGTATGCAAAGCCGATAGTTATGGGCAGCCAATATATAAATTAACCAATAAAAATCAGAAATTACCATACTTAGCTTACCAACAAAACATCTATCTTGGCCGTGTTGTAGCACAATTGATTAACCACAGTATTGATGGGCTGGATTTACATAAAATCATCGAGTCCTCAATGGCGGACAGCTTGAAAATGATGGCCTTGAAAGGGCTAGGGATAACTTGGCTTCCTGAATACTGTATTCGAGATGAATTGGAAAATAAACAATTAGCGCTGTGTGACCCAAGTAAATTCCAACAAATTTTAGATGTGAAGATTTATAAAAATAAAAAAGAAAATTTGTATTTAGAACCTGTTTGGCAATGTTTTAAATCTTTATGTAGTCAAAACAACCTAGGATAAAAAATGAAACGATTTTTGGCGGTAATCTTATTAACAGGTTGCACTGCAACAGCTAACTCTGTAGTTACAAGCAAGGAAATAAGTGTTGTATCCAATAACACTCCTAAAAATATCATCATGATTATTGGAGATGGAATGGGCCCAGCCTATACCACAGCGTACCGTTATTTTGTTGATGATCCAGACACGCCGAGTATCGAAAAAACCGTATTTGATCGTCACTTTGTGGGCATGGCTAGTACTTTTCCTGCTCGGGAGTCGGGTTATGTTACGGATTCTGCTGCCGGTGCCACAGCACTAGCAACAGGTGTAAAAAGTTATAATGGTGCTATTAGTGTAGATTCAGATAAAAGACCACTAACTAGTGTTTTGACATTTGCCAAAGCAAAGAATAAAAAGATTGGTGTTGTGGTTACATCTCAAGTTAATCATGCAACTCCAGCTGCGTATTTAACACATAACGAAGATCGTAATAACTACAATCAAATAGCCGATAGTTATGTGGACGATGGTTGGAAAACAGATGTGCTCTTAGGGGGCGGTCTGAAATATTTTCACCGGGAGGATCGTAACTTAATTGAAGAGTTTAAAAAAGATAACGGCCATTTCATCAATCATTATCAACAATTATCTGATCTACCTGATAATAAACCTGTATTAGGTTTGTTTGCTAATATTGGTTTGCCATAGATGATAAACAAGCTAATCGCCTAAAAACTATGACTAAGGCGGCAATCAGCGCGTTATCTAATACTGAAGGTGGTTTTTTTCTGCTTATTGAAGCGTCTCAAATCGACTGGGGCGGGCATAAAAATGATATAGCAACCGCTATGGCTGAAATGCATGATTTAGCAAAAACATTAGAATATTTAGAAGTATTTGTAGCTGAAAATCCTGATACTTTAGTGGTCTTGACTGCTGACCATAGTACTGGAGGTTTGAGTCTTGGGGCTAACGGTAAATATGAATGGGAGCCCAAAGTATTAAGACAGATGACCATGTCGCCACAGGCCATAGCTCAAAAAATAACAGAGCAAAAACTCAACCAACAAACACTCAATACTATGTTGAATTTTGAACTCACAGATGAAGAATATGCGTTGTTATATGAAATTGAGGCAGCTGATTTAGTCAACGCGATCGCTATCTACATACGACAAATTATTGATGGTCGGACTAACACTGGCTGGTCAACGTCTGCTCACAATGCGGTAGACGTACAAGTATTTGCCTTAGGAAATAGTAAAAATATCTTTTCAGGATCACAAGATAATACCGATATTGCCAAAAAACTATTTAAGTTATTAAAATAATCTCCTGATTTAGGTGATTGTTTAGCCGCTTATTTGAAGCTGTCGCTCTGGCGATTGTAATTTAAGACTCTTTAAACAAAACCACTACTAATAAAAACACCAGTCGAGAGGCTGGTGTTTTTTATTGATAGCCACTTAAAATTCCTTCATTTAAATCTCTACTCAGTTATCATCTAAGACTATTTAATCCGTGGAACACAATATGAACTTAGATAAATCGCAAAAACGCATTAGTAAGCGGGTTAAACGTGGCTTTCATGGTTATCCGATGATCAGTATTCAGTACTTTGGGCCTAGTGAAACATTAGCAACAAAAGTAGAAGTGGGCTTTATTCAAGAAGAAAATGCCGAGCCTATGTTAGAAACTTTTAACAGTGAAACGGATATTCGTAAGGATGAGACAGTACAAACAACTATCATTAAAATTATTGACCGTGTGGATGCTAAAACGGTGACGCTGGATGAGAACGTTAATATCCAGAGCTCATAAAAATTAAATAGGAAATTTAACCTTTCTTTTATCTTCCAAATTAAAATCCTCTGAAGGGAAACCTAATACGACAAAACCTTGGTTATTGTGTTTACTATACAAGACCTCATGTTTTTTAAATTGAGGAGTAAACCCACAATAACTGGCAGGGTTCACGAATAGAGTTATTTATCCTTGCTCGGCTTCACACATTTTCACTGTGCCTTGAGAAGTAAGTTTACTTTATTTACTAGTACGTTGTGTAAGTGGTATTAAAAACACATTTAATTATTTCAGACAATAAAAAGCCGGCAATTGCCGGCTCCAATGTAGGGATTTAAATGCTTATCATTTAGTCAAACGTATATGAAATACTTGCGCCAAATGTTCTGGGTTGATTCGGGTAGACCTGAAGACTGCCAGATTGAATTGGGCGTGGGAATGATGTCAGGAAATACTCATCATTAGTAAGGTTACGCACATAAAGTTGTAGCGATACACCGTTTTCGAAATTTAGACCAGCACTGACATTCAATGTATTGACTTGACGTCTTACGGTATCGGGGATATTACCTACCGCGCGGACATTACTTTCGTAGATATAATCAGCACGTAAATAACCGTAGATCCCGTTATCAAACTCTAAGTCATAGGTAACACCGGCCACAATACTTTTCTCATGTACACCAGGAACTGTTGTACCAGACAAGTCAGCTGGTCCAGTCTCATCTTGTCCACCAACAAAGGAAACATATTCAGGGTCAAGCAAAGTACCTGCAAAGGTGATAGTCAATTCATCTGTAACTAGGAACTTAGAGTCAAATTCAATGCCTCTAGTATTTTGTTCACCGGCATTTGAAAGCACATAACCAGTTCCTAAGAAAGTACTCGATTGGAAGCCTTCAATTGTTTGATCAAAAATTGTGGCATTAAATGACACGTTTGAGAAGTTAGACTTAATACCTAGCTCATATACTGTCGCTTCTTCAGGGCTAGCATATCGCGTACCGTAAGATTGGTTGGGTAGCTGTAAGCTGGGAATGGCTTCAATTGCAGCCTGATCTGAAGGAAACGGACGAGAATCACGTGACAAATTCCATGAAGAGGCTTTAAATCCCGTAGCCGCAGTGGCAAAGAAGTTAACATTTTTATTAAAAGTGTACGCCCCACGAAGTGACCAAGTTATTTTGTCATCACTGGTTTTATTAGATTCAGCCGCGTTAGGCAGTTCCAGCATTTGTGGTTGAAATTGAAAGGCTTTCAAAGCTTCAACAGTACCAAGTGCAACGGCTTCCGGCATGCCTTGACCCATAAATACTTGATAAAGTGGTACACCAAAAACTGTTAAATCATTATTAAAATCGACTTGAGAAAGTGCGTCGGTATTTTCTGATTCAAGGGTGATTTCTTTTTCATCCTTGGTATAACTGACCCCTAAAGTAGCAGTAAAATTATCTGTTAAGTGATAATCAAAATTAACAAATAATGAATAGGCTTGGTTGTCTTGTATAAAATCATTGGCTATTATTGAACCTGCGCCCAAAATGTCCCCTGGATTGAGTGCGGGGTATAATGCCTCTAGGGTATCAAAGAGACCATTTGTTGCTGGGTCAAATGAATTCAATACATCGAAATAAGGTCTAGCCATAGTGCCGTAAGTTAATACGTCACCTGTGGTATCAACATTTTCGTCGAAGTAAAACGCACCCACCATCCAATCTAATTTGTTATCGCCAGTCGAGGTCAAACGAAATTCTTGAGTAAGTGTATCTATTTCAACGTTGGCTTCTTCGACAAGAACATCCAAAGAGGTAAAATCAACATCATTTAAGAAACCAGAATCGTTAATTCTATAGGCAGATATAGAAGTAAACACAAAACCATCAAAATCGATATCTGCTTGTAAAGAGATGCCACTGTCTTCTACATGATTTGTTGGGTCATTGTTTAGTGCCACTTCGTAAGAAAAGGGGTCTTCATCAGAAGTGACTAAACCACCAAGTGCCTCAATTGCGGGAGCTGTAGGTCCATTAACAAAACCTGCGGTAGTACAACAAACTTCGTCAATTTCACTATAATCAGCTATAAAACGGAATGTCGCATCTTCGGTTGGTTCATAAAGCAGTTGACCACGTAAGTTCCAACGATCACGATCGTTAACGTCTCCAATACCAGAAATACTTTCTGAGTAACCATCTCGCGTATTCATGCCACCAGACACACTAAAGGCTAAGTTATCCGATATGCCATTTGAGAAATAACCACGAAGAAGTTGTTGATTATAGTTTCCGACGCTGGCTTCAACTTTACCTTCCATATCATAAGACGGACCACCGGTACGCACACTAATAACACCAGCAGAAGCATTTTTACCAAAAAGTGTACTTTGAGGACCACTTAATACTTCGATTTGTTGAAGTTTAGGTAAGTCACCAATTAAAGCGGCGGCACGTGAACGATAAACACCGTCGATGAAAACACCTACTGAAGGTTCAATACCTGTATTGTTGGTACCATTACCAAATCCACGAATAGCAAAACCAGTGTTTATTGAGCGTTGTAATGGTGTCACTCTTAAAGTAGGGACTAATACTTGTAAATCACCAATATCTAACACTTTGGCTTGTTCTACAGCTTGGCCACTGGTTACTGAGACTGCTATTGGCGTCTGTTGTAATCCTGTCTGGCGTTTTGAGGCCGTAACAAAAATCCGCTCAATGCCTCCTTTTTCGGCTTCTTCGACATCATTTTCTTGGGCTTGAAGAGTAGTCGCGCTTAAAGCGCTTAATACAGCTGAAACTAATAGTGTTTTTCTAAAGGCTTTGTTTGCACTAGGTAGGTTATTGACCGTGTTTTTATTCATCGATGCGTTCTCTTTTTTGGCTTTTAGTAAAAAAATGACAAATAGTGGATCCCTGTTTAGCTTTGAAACTCAATAAATCCACTCATCAGACCTGTAACTTTACCAACAATAATAGTGAAAAGTAAATGATTGGTTATTGAAATGTTAGTGAAATTGCGTGATTAGTTAATATAGCTCACAGTTATATATGTTATTAGTCCAGCTTATGACTCAAACACTTGAGTCAAGCGAGGTCATTGTTTGTTGATGGGCATTACAGAAGGTAGCATCAGAAGAGTGTTGTTGGTTTCATGTTTTAGGATATTAAAAAGCCGACAAAAGCTGGCTTAAAAATCTAACTAAGGTGATATGAGTTAAAAGCGTTTTTTAACTGTTACACCAAAGTAGCAGGTTCAGCCATATGAAGCATATACCAAGGTATCTCGGTTTGGTTGCTAACTTAATTTAACCGTTTATTCACCAATAAATTTACTTCTAGAATTTTGCTAAATAATGCTGTTCTTAGACTGATTATACAGTGGTTGGTAAGTGATCAAGCTTAGTTGTTTTAGTTGACGATATAACTATATGAAATGTAATTTAATTAAAATAATAAATTCAACTAATAGATCTATAAAGAATACTATCGAAGCAGTTATAAAATTAACGGTGAATACGTGTCTGAATTCTATTTAGTCCGTCATGGACAAGCTTCATTTGGAGCCAAAAATTACGACAAATTAAGTGAACTTGGTCATCAACAGGCTCGCTGGTTAGGTGAATACTTCACGGCAAGAGATATTACCTTCTCCCAGGCATTTATGGGAGATATGGTGCGCCATAGGGAAACAACCCAGGGTATTGTTGACGGCTTAAGTCAAGCTCCTGATGTTACGGTAGATAAGGGGTTCAATGAATTTAATTTTCAAAATATTGGCAATAGTTATTTGTCATTAAACCCACAAAGTCGTTTGCCAGACAACCCTAAACCCGCTGATTTTTACCGCTTGTTGAAGCTAGCAATGCACGCATGGTCTGATGATTTATTGCCCAAAGATACCTTAGATGAAAGCTGGCAAGATTTTAAAAGTAGAGTGCAAGGCGCTTTACATGGGGTTTGCCAACAACAAAGTGATAAGCCCATTTTGATTGTGAGTTCGGGAGGGGCCATATCCATGTTAATGAGCTTGGTACTAGGCCTGGATGCTAAACAGGTGATAGAACTGAATATGCAAGTCCGCAATACCAGTATCAGCCATTTTTATTTCAATAAAAGCACTATACGTTTAGCAAGTTTTAACAATATTCCACATTTAGACAGTCCAGATAGACTGGACTCCATCACCTTTAGCTAAAGGAAATACAACCATGAATTTTGATTACTCCGACAAATCGCAAAAACTAATCGACCGCCTACAAGCCTTTATGGATGAGCATATATACCCTGTTGAGCAGGAATATATTGACGCTGTTCATAATAATGCGGATCGCTGGACTACGCCTCCAATGATTGAGGCTCTTAAACAAAAAGCTAAAGATGCTGGTTTATGGAACCTGTTTTTACCTGAAGAATACCTGCCATATGGCGCTGGCTTAAGTAATCTGGAATACGCTCCTTTATGCGAGCTTATGGGCCGAGTGATGTGGAGTAGCGAAGTATTTAACTGTAGCGCCCCTGATACTGGCAATATGGAAGTGTTAGCACGTTACGGTTCAGAAGAAGACAAGAAAAAATGGTTAGTGCCATTATTAGAAGGCAAAATTCGTTCTGCTTTTGCAATGACCGAACCAGCGGTTGCTTCATCAGATGCCACTAACATCGAAACTTCTATTGTGCGCGATGGTGACGAATATGTCATAAACGGCCTTAAGTGGTATACCAGCGGCGCGATGAACAGTAATTGTAAAATCATGGTGGTGATGGGTAAAACTGATCCATCTGCCGCTCGTCATGCGCAACAATCACAGATTTTAGTGCCATTGGATACTAAGGGTGTCACTGTCATTCGTCCTATGGCCGCAATGGGGCACTATGACGAACCTGTCGGGCACGCAGAGATATCATTTGATAATGTACGCGTACCTGCTGCCAATTTATTGGTGGGTGAAGGAGAAGGTTTTGCTATTGCTCAAGGTCGTTTAGGGCCGGGAAGAATACACCATTGTATGCGTTTGATTGGTTGTGCACAGCGCGCCCTAGACTTGGCTTGTGAACGTGTAGATAGTCGTGTTGCATTTGGTCAGCCTTTAAGTAAACAACAGTCTATCCGTGAACGTATTGCGCAAATGCATTGTGACATTGAACAAGCACGTCTGTTAACCTTAAAAGCTGCAGATAACATGGACAGATACGGCAACAAAGTCAGCCGCAATATTATTGCTGCGATTAAAATTGTTGCACCTAGAATGGCCTGTAATGTTATTGATCAGGCAATTCAAATGCACGGTGCGGCGGGAACTAGCCAAGACTTTATTCTGTCTGCCACTTATGCTTATGCGCGAACTATCCGTTTAGCTGATGGTCCTGATGAAGTGCATATGATGCAATTAGGCCGGAATCTGATAAAAGATAAAAATGCTTAAAATCGATTTAATAAAGAGGAAAATGTTATGACTGATAGAGGCTCAGTTGATCAATTAGACGAGCAGCTTTTGGCAGACTACTTAACCCAACATGTGGCGGGTTTTGAAGGGCCTGTTACGGCAACAAAATTTGCTGGTGGGCAATCAAACCCCACCTTTAAATTAACCACCGCCAAACAGTCATATGTTTTGCGTCGTCAGCCGCCGGGTAAGTTACTTAAGTCTGCCCATGCCGTTGACCGCGAATATAAAGTATTGGCTGCACTCGAAAACTCAAATGTACCAGTGGCCAAGGTTTACCACCTTTGTGAAGACACATCCCTAATTGGCAGCATGTTTTATATCATGGAATATGTCGAAGGGCGGGTGTTTTGGGATAGTGCATTACCAGAAATTTCCGACAACAAAATTCGCAGCCAAATGTACCAAGAAATGGTTGAGGTGATGGCTGCGCTGCACAGTGTGGATGTCGATGCAGTAGGTTTGGCTGATTACGGCAAACCCGGCAACTATTACGAACGTCAATTTAGTCGTTGGAGTAAACAATACAAGTTATCAGAAACCCAAGATATCCCTGAAATGGATCAGTTAATTGCTTGGCTCGAAAAACATTTGCCAGAAGATGATGGCAAAGTGTCACTGGTACACGGTGACTATCGTATGGATAACGTAATGTTTCATCCCTCAGAACCTAAAATTTTAGCGGTTTTAGACTGGGAGTTATCTACCTTAGGCCACCCTTATGCCGACTTAGCTTATCAGTGTATGCAGTTACGTTTACCTGAGAATGTTGGCAAAGCGACTGGCTTAGGCGGAATAGAAAGAGCGCCCCTGGGGATCCCTGAAGAGCAAGAATATGTAGACGCTTATTGTAAATTAGTGGGCATAGATAAAATCGACAATTGGAATTTTTATTTAGCTTTTAGTTTTTTCCGCTTAGCCGCTATTGCCCAAGGTGTGGCAAAACGAGTTGAAGATGGCAATGCGTCTAGTAAAGAAGCCCAAGGGGTAGGTGCAATTGTTAAACCTTTAGCCCAATACGCTTTAAAACTAACCCAATAATGTAATAGCCCCTAAAACGGGGCTGGAATCTCAGAAATTTCACGGAGAATGTAATGAAAGCCATAGTATGTGAAGAATTTGCCCCAGTAGAGCAATTACAATATAAAGATGTACCAGATCCAGTGGCCAAAAAAGGCCATGTGGTAGTCGACGTTAAAGCATGTGGCGTTAACTTTCCTGATGGGCTATTGGTACAAGGTTTGTATCAAATGAAACCTCCATTCCCTTTTATACCGGGAAATGAAGTTGCAGGCGTGATAAGTGAGGTAGGCGAGGGTGTCCCTTACCTTAAAGTAGGTATGCGAGTGATTGCCATGGTTATGTTAGGTGGCTACGCTGAAAAAGTGTTATGCCCTGCTACGCATATTATGCCTATTCCTGATGAAATTCCTGATGAAGAAGCTGCAGCGTTAGTAACTGCTCATGCAACTGCCCATCACGCACTTAAACAACGTGCTCAAATCAAGCCCGGCGAAACGCTATTGGTTACTGGTGCTGCTGGTGGAACTGGCTTGGCCGCGGTGCAAATAGGTAAAGAAATGGGGGCGACTGTTATTGCGGTTTGCTCTACTCAAGAAAAGTTAGATATGGCCAAAGAAAATGGTGCCGACATTCTAATTAACTACACAGAAACCGATTTAAAAACGGCTATTAAAGAAGTGACCGATGGTAAAGGTGTTGATGTGGTTTATGAATGTGTAGGCGGCGATACTTTTCACGCCTGTTCAAGAAGCATGGCTTGGAACGGTCGATTATTAGTCGTTGGCTTTGCTGGTGGGACTATTCCAGAATTCCCAGTGAATTTAGCCTTGGTAAAAGGTTATTCGGTAATGGGCGTTTTTTGGGGTTCATTTACCCAGCATCAACCCAAAGAATTTGCAGATAACATGAAAGAGTTATTAATGTGGTATGTGCAAGGTAAAGTCAAAGTGGTAGTTGATGATGTAGTACCTTTAGAAAACGCCAAAGACGCTTTGAATAAAGTTATGAATCGAGAAGTAAAAGGTAAGATGACTTTGAGGCCTTAAAGGCAGCTTCGAGTTTAAAAGCTTAAGATTAAAAGCATTTGAACCACGGAGGGCACAGAGCGCTGCGCTTCACAGAGGAATAGATTGTTAATAATTAATTCTTTTTCTCTGCGTCTT
>TARA_R110002153_G_scaffold54003_3_pt1 | contig 23494 bp, 17 predicted proteins | sample TARA_R110002153 | Tara Oceans TARA_R110002153 (sample SAMEA4398193) | marine metagenome | biome: Polar Biome; feature: [SRF] surface water layer (ENVO:00010504); material: water (ENVO:00002006), including particulate matter (ENVO:01000060) such as... | depth 5 m | reverse complement strand
AAACGATGTAACATTTGCTGGATCTAGTGAATACATTGTATTTGAAGCGTCTGGTAATGCAATCAATAACGGTATGGAAAATGGCGTTCAGAAGACCAAGATGACAACTGGTATTGCAAAGACTGGTTCTGATTGGTTGATGCCTGATGGTTTGGGTGGAACATTTCAAGACTTCTCAAAAATGATGGTTTACATGAATGGTGTTGCATTACAATCTGGTAGTAGCTTAACAGATAGTGATTATATACTAGACACGTCGAATCCAGCATTTGCAGTAGAAATAAAATTCTCTGAAGGTTTGCTTGAAGCAGGTGACGTTATTGTAATCTGGGCTTCTTTCGTATAATAAGTTAAAAAATAAAACTATCCTTAGTTTTGTCCCTCTCTTCGGAGGGGGATTTTTTATTTAGGAAGAGATAGATATGTTAAATAAAATTAAAGTTTATATTATTATCTTAAAAGTCTGGATTGGCTTATTATTTTTAATTTTAAAAGATACCTCATTTCTATATTTACATGAGGGAGCAACGGGTAAGTTTAAACTTTTTGGAAAACAATATATGAAGCAAGCTAGGTATGAAGCCTCTGGAAAAAAACCAAAGAGTAAAAGTGTTACCTTTATCACATCTTTGAGCAAATCATTTTCAGGTGATGCCGATTCTAGAGAAGGGGAGTTTGAAAATCTCTTAAAATATACTTTTTTATGGTATACTTTTTCAAAGTATATGCAACTTGAGCCATTAGAGGATGACCAAAATGAGGATAGCAAAAAAAGCTAAAACCTTTTCCGAAGTTTTTATCGCCTATGATTTTGATGGAATAACAAAACTATCGGGATTAACTATTGGGAATGGCATAACCATAACCAGTTATAAAGATGGGGTTGTTCAAAACGCTCAAGTTGTAACCATAGGAGAGGTTGGTTCTACTGGGAATTATCTTTTATCCACTATTTTTTCAACAATCGGATATTGGACTATTTTTATTAAAATAATTGATACAGGAACTAATGAAATTATAGATGAACAGCGCATTGATGTTGACGTTAGTGCTTATACGTTAGATGAAACCTATAATGCTGTTTCTAATACGATTATTCCAGACAGTATAGGCACATCTACTATAAGTGCAACCGTTAATAATTCGACAGGAAATCTATTGTTTATTTCCATATCAGGACAATAATATGAGCTTCAAAGTTACTGGCCAATTAATAACAACAACGCTTAGTGTGCAGTTTACAAATGACGATGGCGTAACACTTAACACTAACGCAGATGATACTCCTATAGTAACCTTATACCTTAACGGTTCCTTGGTTAATCCAGCACCAATATTTAGTGTAACTAGTTCGGCTACGGGTGTGTACTCCACAGTTTGGACTCCTTCGGCATCAGGACAATACAAAGTATCGTGGGGATTCGCAATCTCCAGCGTTTCGTATACCCAGAACGAAGACGTTTTTATAATGGGTATCGAAAGGAACCTTTTTACACTAAAAAATAAAGATACATATCAAGGAAAACCAAACAAGATACAAGCTGTACTACAGTCCATTTCTCTATTAAATGATACTAATGGGTCAGGCACGTTTCGTCTATGGGAAAATGCCACACTAACAGGGAGTGTATTCACTGATATTAACTCAGCCACTTCTGTTATTTCACAGGATACTGTCGGAACAGTATCTGGAGGCAAATTGTTGTGGATGGGTGGAGTTGGAAAGAACAACGGAGAACAAATTGATCTATCCGCATTATGTATAAAAATGAGGGTAGGAAACACCTATTCTCTTACCGCCCAAACATTAGGATCTGTAAATCCAATGTCAGCTATTGCTGTTTGGGTAGAGGATTATTAAATGGAACTATTATATTACTTTGTTAACGTTCTCACACCAGAGATTCTTTCTAATTCACCTGCTCCAAATGTAGGATTACATATCTTGGGAGCTACATCAGTCTCTAATGAAATATATGTACTACTTGCTGGTTTTTTTTCAATCTCGATGGGTATTGTTGGGTATTTTCTAAAATCTTTAGTTGCCACCCTTAACTCAGAAATCATAACAATCCGCAGACTAGAAACTGATGTAGCTGTTCTAGAAGAAAGAGCAAACGCTATGGCAGAAATTAAAGAAGATATTAAATCTCTTTTTAAATTAGTATCTTCAATTAAAACTAATTTAATTAATAAGGACAGTTAAAATGAGCACATCGTATTCAACAACATCTTCCTATCCAGATGCTGCATATTCAAACAAGATTCATTTTACAATTGATAACTTTACAAAGATGAATTTATCAGATGGAACGTGGACTTTTACTGACCCAGTTGGGATGATTGCGACTTATGCGTACAATTCAGGAACAGATTTTAATGAGATTAGGTTAAATACTATCAACCCTGCTAACGATTCACTTCAACCAAATGTGAACCCATCTCAATGCCCTAGATGGAGTAAATTAGCAACGTACACAGATGGATCTCCTGTTTTTGGGAGTGATAATTTTATTCTAACCATTACCACTATTCTCAAAGGCTCAACCGCTGGGACTCTTAGACGGGTTCAACATTACCTAGGAGTGGCCGAATCCGTAGCCCAAAATTCCGATCCTCTTAATACTAATAAATGGTCAGGAGTGGGGCAATCCTGGGGGTATGTTAATTCTGATGCTGATGCTACGGGTGGAATTATACAGGGGATAACAGCCACTGTAGTTTCTGGCTCTGCAAATGATGTGAAATGTTCTGGCAATGTGTCAGTGATTGGTAGATCAGCCATAAATACAGTTGTTGGATTAAACTCGTCAAGTGAAAATGAGAATTCAAATGCGAACTCATTTTCGGGAGGACTTTATTCCGCATCAGGTCAGTTATATATAATTTATTTGTTTGGAGCTTTTGGAGCAGGCAGAGTCTATGCTGCTGGAGATGGAACGGATGTCTCTTACAAATATAAATTTACTAAAATAATCAACGCAGGACTATAAAATGGAAACTTCAATGTTAGATTTACTGACTCCAGAAATCATTCTAGCAGGGATAGCAACTGTTGGTGGTGTTGGCTTAACAGCTATTATACTAATGTTTATGTCTTTTCGATTTCTTAAGTCTGTAATTGATGGTCTTAGTGAAGATAATTCAAAAGATCGAGAAACCTTTCAAAAAGCTGTTAAGGACCTCGTTAGTATAGTAGCAAAAGTTGATAAAAGATTAGCAATTCAAGAAGTTCTTATAACCAAAGGAAAATAAGATGACCATAATTAAAATAGTACAAGCATTTTTTCCTGTAGCAATACAGATCGTCAAAGACATTAAAGAAGCAAAAAAGAACTCTTCAGAAGGTGGAAAGAAAATTACCGAAGAAGAACGAGCTGAAATCATTTTTAATGCGATTACAGACTCAGTGCCATTGATTGAAAAGATTGTTAAGGATCTATAGACAGTAGTGGAGTGAGCCAGTCATAAGGTATCATCTGGCTCATTTTCGTCTTTTTATTTATAGCTTCTTTTTCATCCCATTTTTTTCCAATTGGCTCACCAGTTTTTTTATCGACCAGTATTCCACATTGGATCTCTAAAGTTCCTTTGTCACCTAACTTTCTAAGCTCTTTCCAAGGGATCATCCATCGGGAATAATCATCCATTCGGAGTAGAATACAGGCAATGCCACCATTTTTCTCGTGAAGCTCAAATGCTTTTACCTGGTGTCGCTTTATATTCTTTGTGCGCCAAGGAGATTTTCGACTATCTTTGTCATCTCCAAGTATGGAAGTTCCCTTGTGAAGCAAGATCCAATCTGGAGGACCTTTCCCTGTAAATATAGCTTTTCCATCTGGTTTAATTAAAACTGGAGGATGCATGCGAAGCCAAGAACAAAGTCCGTTCTGCTGCATAGCATCACGAGAGTTATTGCACACAGCTTCCCACGCCTTCCCTTTGCCTCTACTCATTTTAGCAGTGCATCCACAAAAGCATTTGAGATTAATTCAATGCCGTTATCTGAAAGAAGGTGTAAATGATTTAACGAGTCCATAAAAAGAGGCTCACAGCAAATAGCGATTGGAGAATTAACACCATCAATCGTATTATAAGGCCCTTTCCATTGTTCTGGTGTCGCTGACCATACTTTCTTATTTGTGATCCCACAATGTTTTTCCATCGCATCAGCAAGATTTTCAGCTAATACTTTGCCACCCGTTGAATTTGGGTAATGAAAAAAAGCAGAGTAGTTTCCACCGCCAGCGTTAAGGTGCATTGCCAAATAAATTTGACGATACCCTTTAAAAACTTTGGAGTATTCATTGACTCTATTATGACGATCTCCATACCAACCGTCTGAGAGAGGAATCACTTTGACTCCTTTCTCAATCAGTTTTATTTCAATCTCAAGCCCAATCTTCCGAGTCCAATAAGCTTCACACTCACCAGCCTCAACAGATCCATCACCATCAATATCAACGCTAGCACCCCGATCTCCTACTTTACTAAGAGATGGTTTGCCAACATGTTGATAGTCGATGAATATGATAGTTTTAGACTTCATAATAGTAGACTTCTACGACAAGTTGCTGTGTTGCCCCAGGACTTCCACCAGCGGCACCCGAAAGGTCAACAGTCATATTAGCTCCGAGTACAGGAACTTGACTTTGAACTGCTGATTGAACAGCAGAGGTACCAGAAGCTCCTGTAAGTGCTGCTGATGGTAATGCAACTGTGATCCCAGAGACATTTATTTGTACCGTACCAGTAAATGTATAGGCAGATCCAGCTCGAGTATGGGTTGATTTAACGTGTGAAACTACAACAGCGGCTGTAGCAGGAACATCTACAATAACAATCGCAGTAGAATGCAACGAATCTATTTGTGTTTTATTGAGAGTAACTGAGGATTTCTTCAATGCACCAGAATTAACTGTAGGTAATGATTGAGAAGGAGAAAGAACTGTTGCAATTTGACCTGCCCAGATAGTAGTAATGTGACCACCAGCTGAGTTTTCAATTTTTAAAGACGCAGTTCCAGCATTAAAGATTTTAATTTCTCTTCCAACAAGTGAGTAAACAGTTTCAGTCACATTGTTATTAGTTACAGTTAACGCAGCAGGAAGTTTAACTACTCGTGCAGTCGCACCAGAATCAATCGCTAAAAAAGCCGCGTGAATTTGAGTTTTTCCAGTTTCGACACCGAAAGAAAGTGTTAAAGGAGCAACAATTGTAATTGATTGTACTCCATCAACAATTCCAGTGATTGGACCAGAATTGTTAAATTTAATATCGTGTTCAAGACGGTTGTTGGCAACCAGTTGTGCTATTTTAGACATTGATGTCTCCTTATTCTAAATTTGATGTTTCTTTGTTTATTTTATCTGTTGTATCTTTTTTTATTTTTTTCAAGAATTTTCTTTTTGCTTCCTTAGTCCTTGGCATAACTTTATATCTTATACCAAAGAATGTCAAGACTTCATCTTCAAGAGTTGAGCCTGCTGGAATATAGAATGGTTCGCCAGTTATAAAAGACTTTCCAACATCAATTGCCTTCTGGCTAGTTATGGCTGGACGACCACTAAAAAGGTTACCAGGAATCCTTGCACCAGGAACCACAGTTGCAGCTTCCATTACAAGCAAATACATTATTAAATCCTTTTCTTGCTTAAACGAATACACTGGCTCATTTATTCTTAGATCGCCTTTATATGGGGTTTCATCTAGTTCTATATTGATCAACCCACCAAGTTCTCCGTCAGCAAATAAAGAATAACCAGAAAGACTAAACACAAAGTTTAAGTTATCTACTTGCGATTGTTTAACCTGCTTATATTTATAATCTCTATTGCCAAATACTTCTTTCCCCATTGTCCATTCCGCTATATGTTTGGGAATTGGAGAAAGTTGTCCAGCAAAAAACCTAGAAAGTGTTTCCCCTTCAGCAATCGCAGTTTTCAGCGGGTCTTTCCCTTCCATTCCAAGAACGTACTTCTCAAATGACTCAATAACGGTATTAGCAAATGGAGTAACCATCGCAAGACCATCAAATAAACCAATCGCTGGAGCAAAATAAATCTTTCGACCATACTTATCATCAAGGTACACTCTTTCTCCAAGAGCATTCCACGAGGGCTTTGTTCCAGTAAACATCATCCGAGACTTTTCATATTCAGCAAGGTAAACACGATCTTCATCTTCCATCGCAAATCTTTGTGTCGCTTGGACATATCTCATTTGATTGATTGCTCTTTGTGGATTATCTCTAAGAACTCTGAATGTTTGGACCTGATTCTTTCTCATAAATGAATAGAAGAGGAAGGCTTCTCTGATCCATTTCTTCTCAAAGTCAGTTAATGCTGCGTAATCAAAATACGTTTCTCTTGTAAATTTTGCTGCATCGGAAGGACTGTCTCCTTGTTTTAAGCGGTCCATAAAAGTAGAAACTCGAAACATATTATCAGTAGCGTTTGCTGCTTGATTCAATTGATTTTGCATTGCATTCGGAGCACTAAAGGCAGTTCCGATACTAAAAAATTTGCGAGTATTATGCGTTCTTAGATTGTCTGCAATGCTACTAGCTAACTCCGTATGAATAAAAGAAGATCCTACAGCATATTGCTTGCAAAGACTTATAATGTCCTGTGCAGTATAAGCATCTCCATATGTTGTTATCATCACATTCTTTGATGTAGATAATCTAGGTTGCCCATACAAACCATACTGCACTTCAGAATAGACCTTGTGATGCCTGAATGCTGTAGAGAAAGAACTTGTCATCCCACCCAATCCAGCAGTATTGTATAATTGAAAGGCGGCTCCAAAGATATTGTTAAAGTAATAAGCAAAAGTCGGCAGAATAAAACCAGTCGTTACAGACATCTTTTTTGCGGTATTAAAGGCTGAGATCGCTCCAAGTGGATTTTTTCCCGTTCCAGAACTTGGCATAAATGTCGTAGAGGCAAAATTAAGAACATTTCTTAAAATGTTATTGAATGGAGAGCTTACAAGATTTAAATCAGAATCAATAGAAAAATATAGTTCTTTTGGTGCTTCTAATCCAGCCTCTTTCGCTGCGTTTACTTTTTGGAGTTGTTTTGTTTCAGCAGCCTTTATTTGAGTCTGAAGAAGTTTTGCCTCAGCAATCTGATACTTTGCATCTAGGAAGAACGCATGTTTATCCATAATGCTTACTGGATTCGTAACTCCAAACGTAGCCTTCAGTTGCTCCATCTTCATGTTGCCAACGTAATCTCGAAGACCTATTTTAGCAACATCATCCAATCCTTCAGAAAGGAATTTGTACATATCATCGTATTTTAGATCAATACCCTCGATCATCTTTCTAAGACCAAGTTCTGGATTTTTTCCAGCCAAAAATAGATCAACGATTTCACCAGCCTGAAAACCAGCTTCGCCCTGGTCTATTCCCTGATCAATAAGTTCCCACTTCATTTCATTAGATAAATATTTTTTTATATTGTCCGATTGCTCAAGGGCATATCGGAGCTTAGAAGTATTATGCTTTCTTTCAAGCCAGTCATCCATTGTAACATTTTTGTCTAGCCGAGCCTTTCCTGATGGGGCGACATCATCTATAATAGAAACAGCTCCATCGTACAATTCTTGAGAAATTACGATCTGCTCCCCACTTGGAAGATCCACGACTAAATGAGGATCACTTTTTGTTGTTTTTAATTTATAAGACTGGATCATATCACTAGCAATTGTCTCTGCTGCTAATTCTATTGAGGTAGATGTCTTTCTTTTTACCCAGATACCTTCGAGGTTTACGTCAATAGGCCCAGCAGTAGTGTATTCGTGGATCTTCTGAACTACCAGATTCTTGAGTGCTTCTTGATCTGTAACAGGATTAAGGCCCACCTTGATCAATTCCTCCCTACTTACTTTTTGGATATCTCCATAGATCCTGACAGATGCCAATTTATTTAGATAATTCTGAAGATTTTCTTCCGCAAGCAAGCGAACTACCATTTCAACGTGAACTTTGGTCAAATCAACTTTTCCCCAACCCTTCAAAGGAATAGCGATATCTCCCTGATCAATCCCAAGTTGCATTAGATTACTTGAGAATCCTTCTGGTGACGCTAAAGATATTCTATTTGCGACACCAGAAAGAAGTATATCTGCATCATTAGCACTCAAAAGTAACAATTTTTTAGGAGTAAGATCAAATTGTTTCGCTATACTTTCTAGGGCATTTGCTTTATCGTACTTAAATCCATATTGACTATAAATTTCAACAACATCTTCGAATCTCCATCGATCTCCATTGGGTGGAGAAGACGCTTCAAATCGTTTTGAGTTTTGAATTCGTTTTAGGTCAATATTGCCGATACTGTGTCTGCCAGTATAGAACAAAGTGTAAGCCCTAATCGCAACTGATGGATCAATATTATTTCTAATTCCAGCTTCTTGATTACCAACAACAGATTGATAAATTGTCCGACCCTTATAAACAACGTGATTATAGCGTTCTTGCGCTCCATTGATGATTGTGGAGACAGATTTTTTCATTATGATTACGTCTTCGTCGTCGAGTTTAACCCCTTCACGACCTTTATACTTTTGGATCAATACATCAAGTTCTTTAAAGGCTAAAGACTCATTGTTGTTTGGTCTTCCAATAATCTCAGCATATTCGTTAAGAAGCCCATCACCCCAAGATTTTAATGTCATTGGGTCTTTGGCTCTTGTAAGTCCTAACGATTTACTTATTATCCGATCTCTAGCATCAAACGCTGCGGTCCTTGAACCTTCTACACCATCAAGAGCATCTTTATTGTCGATAAAATTTCTAGCGATTTCAATATCAACTGACATATCAACGCCTTCTTCTTTCAGAAACTGCTCAATAAGAGACAGTTTTACTGATGCCTTTTTACTTCCCAGTTCTAAATCAAATATCGTTACATCAATGATTCGCCCATTGTTAGCGATTCTTGTTTCATTAACCAAACTTTTCATTTTTGGAATAAAAACTGGATCAACCCGAAGTTTTAATGTTTCAGGAAGAAGCCTTCCAAGATCCTGCATTGATGGTCCAATCGAACGAAGAATTCCCTTCTTCACGAAGCTGAGATCTCCTCCAAAAAGTCTCTCCACCGATTCAACACGAGCGATCCACTTCTGACTTGACATTGTTCTTTTGCCAACAATTTCCTCAGAAAGTTCGAGTGTTTCTTTAGAAGCCTTTTCTCTAATGAGATCAAAGAAATTCTGAATGTTATTCTCCATACCTCTCATTGCATCTTGATACTCTGCCGTGGCTCTAATTATCGCAGGGTTAAGCTCTGATGCTTTTTCCAAAGGATTTTTCTTCAGCAATGGATCGTAATTCTCGAAAACTGCATCGACTGCACGTCCAAGCCAATCTGTCAAACCATCAATCTTTGGAGTTGGCCCACCACCAACCAAGCCATCAGTTAACTTGCCAGCCATCGCATCTATGCTCTTCAATCCACTTGAAATACCAAGAACCATTGACCACACTGGATGGATGTTAAATTTATTTAATCCACCAGCCAATCCATTTGCATAAGAAGCCGTCATATCAAGCATCGATCCTGATATCTCATTCAGATCGTATAGGTAGAATTTGACTGGAGCATCCCCTTCAATTCTGTTGATAAGATTACCATCCAAGCTTGCAACACCTGGAGTAATCCTATTTTGATTTACAAAGGCTCTAAGATTTGAGATAACTTCTTGATCGTCGATTATTGTAAAAAGAGTTTGTTGTCTACTCAAACTTGCTTCTGGAAGACTTAAATCTATATCGGTATCGACATCATCAAATTTCGCAATCAATTCTTCATAAGAATCAACTTTAAAAATTTCCAACTTCTTCTTCTTTGTAGCAGACTTGTAATAAGGAACCCTATCTTCTCGAACAAAAGTCCTTGGAGTCAAAGATACCCACTTACCCTTGTTTTGACTCATAACTGAAATGCGCTCTGTATATTGCATCAATCTAGACATAATGTCGTCAAAATCAATGTCTTTCCCTTCGTCAACCAACTGGTAGAATGCAGTGTCCAAATCTTCAGGAGTTATTTTAAATCTACCTCCATCAGCCTGTAATAAGAGATCAACGTCAGCCTCCGTAATTCCAGCCTGACCATCCTCAAGGAATTCACGAGCTTTATTTCTCTTTGCTCTGGTTCTCTCTGGAACCATATTATCCTTATAAAAAGCATTGGGATACTTAGATGGTCTTAGATCTCTTATTGTTTCGCTTGAAGTCAGCTCATTCGGTCTATGGCGAAGTTTAGTCCTTGCTTTGCTATGTCTATTCTCCATAGTTCTTATTATTTGAGCCTCTGCAAGTTTTACATCGTGCGAAGCTGTAAACACAGTTTGAAAACTAATCCCTTGATGTTTTGCAGAATCCAGCAGGCCATCAATCACATCTTTGGAGACAGGTTGATTGAAACTATTCTTCAAAAAGGCCATTTCATCTTTGATAAAATCATTGGCTACATTTGTAATTTTCTGATCAATTGTTCCTGCAACATTAAAGTATTCCGAAAATTCTTTCTCAAATCGAGTCATTGGAATTGGATCGTATCGCCCAGCATTGACTCTGCCTTTCTGAATGAAGAGTTCCGAGAATGCTGATCGAACTTGACCATAAACCAGTTTGGTTCGATCAGATGGGACTGCATTTCCACCATTTCTCGTCCAGTCAAGAAGAGTAGTAAAATCCTCTCTACCCTGTCTGGTCAATTCAACCACGTCATTGACGAATCTTACATCTAAATCTCTGATAAGAACCTCAAACGCTGCATCATCTAAAAATGTTTGAACAACGTGAAAGTTGTTGGCAGCAAATGATTTCGGAGTATCACCCTCAGCATATACAATCTTGTGTTGCTCAAGTCGCTCCATCAACCGTAATTCATCTTCGGAACTTCTGATTGCATTCACTGTAAAGATATCAACTTCCACTTTATCTGGAGTAATCGAAGAACTTTTCTGGTAAGAGATATCTTGACGTTTCAATTCTCTTTCTATTAATTCACCATATAAAGGCATTTCTTTTGGTGTCGCTATTATATCTGAAGTCTTGACAATCTCTTTGATCGATTCTACTGGATTAGTTTCTGGTCGTGGAGCCAGCTCTTCACCCTTGTATTTACTATTCAGTCTCTCAACCGCATCATCAGTTGATTCAAGAACAATGACTTTTCGACTTCCCAACCTATGCTCAGACAATAGAACGTTGCCGTCAAGTATCCTCTCTTGGCTATTCATCCCTCGATGTATTCTCGAAGGAATAGCATCACCAGAAGAAACTTCAACTAGCATCTTTTCTAGGTTTTTGATCTGGTTCATTGTTTTGAGGAGAGTGCTTCTCTTTTGGTTTAATTTCACCCCGATCTTCTTATCAACATCAGAAAGCATCTCTTGCTTAATAACTTCAACTTCTGCATCGCTAATTCGAAATGGTTCTCTTTTGGGCATTCCAATCGCACCACCGCTTGACTTGACCACTTCTTCAAGTTCTGCCTCAGTGACAACAGCTTCAACCTTCTTAACCATATCTTGCTTCACCACTAACTTCGCTCGTTCTGCTCGAAGTTTCTTAGTAGCTTTCTCTATATTTTTATCTATTCTTGCAGAGATGTTCTCGTCTAAGGTCTTTATCTTGGCTTCAGATTTTGCATTATGAACGGATGCCCCTTCTTTCTTCTCAATCAACTTCGCTCGTTTTTCTTTTAAAGTCTTAGTCGATTTTTTAATATTAGATTCAACTTTCAACAATAACTGTTCTTCTATTGATGCAATCTCTGCTATAACGTCTGGAGTCTGCTCCTTACTCGATAACTTGGAGTGTTTTTCAAACAGTTTATTCGTTCCAGAATTCATCTTTGGGCTGTCTGTTATTTCAGAAATCTTCTTATTTAAAACATTAATTTGCTCGTCAATTTTAATTTCATCAAGCATTCCCTTTTCATAAGAAGCTTTCGATTTCTTAAGGTTTTCCGTCCCAACAGCAATTTTTGGATCAGTAGATTTAATCTCGATCTTCTGATCCAATTCAACAATTTTTTCATCGATCCCTTTCGAATCAATCTTCTCAACAATTGTCTTCTTAACATTTCCAATCTCGACTTCAGTTAATGGAGGATTCTTCAATCGGATCTTGTTTGTAATAATATTAGGATAAACGTGAAACAAGTCTTTTGATGCGTCAAGCAAGTCTTGGTGAGTTGTAACATTCTCTAGCTTGGATCGAACAGCTTCAGGAGTAACGTTAACAAGACTATCAAGTGCATCTTTCTGACTATCAGCAGTTTTATTCACTACTTTCAATTTCTGCTCAATAGTGGCCTTTCCTATCTCTGTCCGAAGTTCCGCTGGGAGTTCCAAATCTGGACGATCTACACCTTTGATCATATCGCCCTTAACCTTTATCGTTGCAGAGAGGCCATTAGCTTCTCTGTATGATTTCACGAACACAGGAGGTATCTTTGAGTGCTCACTATAGTGTTGAGCATTCATACCATCAAGATAATTATTAAATAGAGCCTTTTCGTCTGGTGTCGCCCCTTTCCAAGAAATCTTGTTATACCCATCCTTCATTGCTTCTTGGACAAGTACCTCTGCTATCTGAACTCTGTCACCACCATTGATCATCAGGATATCTCCAATCTCATATCCAGAAGTCCCCTTATTTGTGTAAACAAGAGCTTGAGGCTCTGAGGTGAAAAACCCAAGTTTCACCTCAGATACCACAACTCCAGACATTGATTTAGGACGGTTCACAGGATCAACAGTATCAATCGTATATTCCTTGCTTGATAAGAACTCCTGCAAACTGTCTGGATAAACATCTTCCAAATCTTTCACCGCAGCATAGAATCCTTTTGATTTAAGAACAGCTTCATCAGCATAGGTAAGTTTTGGACTAAGAGTCTTTAAAAATGCGTCACCAGAAGAAAGATCTACACCTTCTAGCATCTCAGGAGTGAGCACATCTCCCTTTGCAGGAAACTTAATGTTATCAAAAAATACCTTTGCCAGTTCTGGATCTCCATTTGAATAAACGATAGATGCCAATCTTAAACTAGCAAGTTCAAAATCAGTCTCTTCAGGAGACATTCCCTGTGCAGAAAGATCTTTCCGAACCCTCTCATATTGATGCGAATCCTCAATTATATCGTCCAAACTAGTAAATATATCTGGATCAACATTCTTAGCCTTTGCTTTCGCTCTCACTCGCTCCAAAGCATCTTTGTCTTTCATCATCATTGCAAGGATCAAATCGTCCTGTGTACTGGCCGTCAAAGCAGCAATTGAAGCATACATATTAGTAACTTCTTCTGGTGTCTTTCCAAGCGTTCTGAGAGTTGCTTCAAAAAAGTCCTTTCGAGCATAAGCAGCCTCTTTTCCAGCCTGCCCCCATCCCTCTGAACCGAGCCAAATTGGTTCGAGTTGATTTATACCAGCCTTTAATCTGTTGAGTCGTCTGATCTCCGAAAGATCAGACATCATATTTTCTACTGGTGTCGCATAATACATTGTATTCATGTCAACAAAATCAGTTACCAAATCACTCTTTCCAGCAGTGTTTTCGAACCCCTTCTTTACCGCTTTATTCAGTGCTGGATTATTTACAAGAGCATTTGCTACCGCCCCTGTTCCATCCATCAAGGCATATCCAATAAGACCAGAAGCCCCAGCTCCGAGAATTGCCTCTTTTCCAGCATTCTGCCCCTGATCAATCTTCTCCGTCGCTTGATATACTCTCAACTTCTCAATCGCTATTTCAGTATCATCTAACTTACCTAATCGACTATCAATTATTCTTCCAGCAATCGGCTTGAAAATAACAGTCTCTTCTGCTAAAGATACCAATCCCACAGCAGCAGTATCTTTCCAACTGACAGTTTTTCCAACTCGATTAAAGTTTTTCATCTGTACTAAGGGCTTGTAAATTGATTTAGTGGCCAGAGATGCAGCACCCAAAACCTTCATCTCTGGATCTCCAACTATCTCTGAAACGAGGTAGAAATTCATAAGGGATTTAGGGGTATCTCCAGCAGAGAAGCCAGCGGCAGCAGATATATCCTTTCCAATCATCATCCCATCGCCAGTAGCACTCTGTATGCCATACCAAACACTGTCCCAATAGCCAAGATCGTGATTTCTAACTGATTTATAATTCGGATTTAAATCAGTAAATTGCAAATCTTGTTGGCTTGCAGTCGGAAAAGCTCCAGCTAAAGCACCAAAACCACCAGCAATAAAGTTTCCTTGTGTCACAGCAGTGGTAAGCAAGCCATAAGCCACGGCTTTTGTTGGATCAAAGATAACATTCATTTCATCCATTTCTCCAGTCATTGTTCGGAGTGTAGGACGGGAAAATAAACGATGAATATTTAAAACTCCAGTCTCTTTCATACGATCATAAACACCTTGCATCTTAACTTTCTTATTCAGATCAGTCTCACTCTCAACATAAAAATCATAAGCATACTCAAAGAAGAACTCTTGAATGTCTTTGTCGGTTAAAATGATATTCCTACCATCTTTAAACGCATCGTATTTTTGCTGAAATTCAGGAGCAATCTTTGAGTCAGACTTTTCCAAAAAATCAACCTCCTTTTTGACAAATTCCATCTCTTCGTCAATCTTCTTGACCTTCCAATTATCCCAAGCTGATTTAAACGCATCTCGATTCCCTTGACCAAAGACGAATTCGTAAGGAGAGGTTTCAAGGCGATTGCCAAGATCATCTTCATACACTTGATGAAATCTTGCCATATTGATATCAGCATCGTTTGAGAAGTAGTCGATAAAACTTGCATCTCCACCACCAATCACTGTCGACCATTTCAAGCCTGGTACATCAAATCCTTTAGTTCCCAAATTCTCAATTGCAACTGGGACCGTTGCTAAATACTTCATTGTTGGAGATAGATTCTTTTCCTTCATTTGAACCACACCACCACTATAGGTATGCTTCGTCATCATTGGACTAATAAAGCCAGCAAGAGCAGCAGAGGTAGCCTCGTGGCTTGCTAGTCCAGCCACAGTATTCGCTTCAATAAGAAGTCTTCTATCTGCCCTACCCGAATTGATCACCTGACTAATTGTTTCTTCTGGATTACCTTGAAAATATACTCCAAACGAAGAAGGCAAATCCTTAATCATCTTATCTTTATATATTGGATCTTTGGCAATTGCTTCAAGACTTCCAAGGCCGTGAAAAGCCGCCCCATGAATAAGAACCTCTGGATTCCATGTGTAATCTTGAGGTAAAACCCGTTTCGAGATGTCGGAAGCCTTGTTAACCTCTGAGATTATCTCTTCCACTGTAAAGCCAGCTTCAACAAAAGGCTTTAAGAATCTAAGGTCACTCCAATCTGTGTCCATAATCGCAGCAAGGATCGCTTTATCAGAACGACCAGCATCTTTGAGGGCAGTCAATTGTTGATAAGCATCTGTAATCAAACTTTCTGGCAATCCAACAACCGATTCGGTAACTGGTCCAATAACAGGCATTTGCTTTATCAAATCAACTACTTCATCTCCAAGATTTTCTTCACCAAAAAGATTATAAATTAGTTCGAGAGGACCACGATTGAGAGGATTAAACGAAGGAACATTTTTAATTTCTTCTTCCAACGCCACATAAGCATCAATCTTTTTTTGTTCTTCTGTAACTTCAGCAGAAATCTCTTTATATTGAGCAATTAAAGATTCTTGAGGAAAACTATTTTGTAATTTTTCCACCTGACTACGCTCAAGGATCGCTTTATCAACGGCAGCAGGTGTTGCATCTTCATACAATTTTAAACTAGCTCCTGGTAGTTGCTTCAATCCTTCTTCACCATCAAGAGCCAAATCAAGAAGTCTCTGTTTATCAAAAAGAACCTCAAGATTTAATCTACTGGTATCAAGTCTTAATTTAATGGTTTGAAGGTCTCTATCGCCAGTCGTGTCTTCTAATAATGCGTCACCAGAAGAAATGACTTTAGCCCCTTCTTTGGTTTTGTCGATGTAATCCATATATTGTTTCTGATATTTAGGAGATGTACTCCAACGATCATTCCTCCTATACATCGTTACATCTTGATTAAGCTTATTAACTATTCCTAGATCCATCTCTCCAGACGAATCGAACATATACTTCAAATGGAACGGAACTTCCGCAAATTTATATGTCACCCTCTTATCATAATAAGAAGGGTCCGCACCAACCTCTTCGATCAATTTATTCCGAAACATCTTTGGAAGGTAATATTCCTCATATAGATTTTGGGACATACCAACAATATCTTCCCAATTTTCAACATCAGTGGCCTTAAAAACATTTTCATATGAAGGATCACTTGCCGCCTTCTTTGCTTCTTCCCGAATCGCTGTCTGCGTAACATCATTCCAATTTGCTCCAAAAGTATCATATTGATCTACCTTTTGAAGTAATTGAAGGAGATTATCTCTCCCTTTAGCATTGTCTTGGACCAACTTATCTATTTCTTCACCAGTTTGCTTGAGTGAATTATAGGCAAAACCCCGATTCTCAGAACTGACTCTGTTTGCGAACGCTTCTGGTTCAATCTTCTGTACAGCACCAACACGATCTTCTTTAGACATCTTAACTAGATAGCGCATAAACTGTCCATCAATAGTGTCTGGAGCGTTCTTAGCCTCTAGGATCAAGTCTTGTTGCGCCTTGGTAATGAAACGTTCAATGTTTCTATCAGCTTCTTCGGGCCTCGCAGTTAGAGCTGCCTCTCCTAACTCAGCTACCATCGCCTGTTGAGCTTTCTCGTGAACGTAGTTTCTCGATCTTGATAAGGAAACTAGGGTAGGGTAGGCTGTATTTTTGTAATCAAGCCAAGCAATTGCTTTATTTGTTGGCTTGAGAGGAGATTCTGCATATTGATTGTACATAAGTACATTTTGAACAAAAGAGTCTTGTGCCTCAGCAGTATCTACAAATTGCTGATAATTATCAATGATTCCATCAACATCGTTAGAGGCAAAAATATCATTGATTTCTACTTCTGCATCAAGTGAAGCATTTTGCCAATCGTTGATCCCAAGAAGCATTGATGTGACGTATCTATCGGCAATAACTGGAGCTATTCTATCAATTTTCTTTTGATCTGCCCCTTCCTCTGCTCTCAATTCTCTGAGTTTTCTCAGTGCTAAAGTTTTAGCGTGACTCTCTACCGCCCCAAACAAAGATTGAGTCAAGGCTGGCAAAGTTTCATCTTCAGGAACACCCTTATAGGTTTGAGGGGCTGCTGAAACAGATTCTCTGAAAAATTCAGACAACAATCCAACGTCATCAGGCTCAATCGGCAAGCCCAATTGCATATTAACTTCTGGATTAGTAAATTTCTCGTAAGGAATAGATTGATGGGCAGCGACATTCCTTAAAAATGTCTCTCCAACCTTTACTTCGTTATCTTTATTCCAATCTGAGGCATCGTAGCCCAGCTGGATAACCATATTATCCAGATTTTCAGGTGTAATAGGGGTCCCGCTTTCGCTAAAATCTTTCGCCATCAACTTATAGGCTTCTTCGTATATCCTACCCGTTTTATTGTTGAAATCATTAAGATTTTCAAAAGCATTAACGGCTTCTATTGAGTCAAATTTAAACGGAGTAGGCATTCAGTCCCCTATCTTTTTCTTTTTTTAGATGATGACATCTCAATTAGAACTATATCATCTTTATCAGTGTAACTCTTTTCGTATCTAGAGGCTTTTTCAAAGTGGTCTTCTTCCTCGGATTCTTCTTCCGAATACTCCTCTTCACCACCCCATTTCAATCTGAATGGCTCAATTCCACACTTTGGAGGATGAAAGATTACCTCGTCTTCTTCAAGGTATACCACTCCATCAGCGATTACATCTTTGTCTCTGAGTCGAAATACCGTTCCTCGTAACTCCGTATCTTCACATTCTATTCCACCGTCTGGATCATGCGACACCAAGAAACGATTACAGATATACTTTTCGTAGTGAGTCTTTTCCATTTTATTACCCTTCCTTCTTTATTATGAATGGAGTTAATTTGTTTCCTGTACGAGTTCGATCACTAATAACTATTTGATCGAAATCAAGATTAGATTTCATATCATCCTGAAACTTTGATAATAAAGCGAGGTCTTGCCTCTCCATAGCTGATACTGAAGCATTATAGTCAGTATTTTTAACACTTGAAATAAGTTCATTCATATATTCGTTTGTAATCCCCTCGTCTGGAAGAACAATATTTAATGCCTTTCCAAGTTGCTCAACATCAACTCTACGATATTGAGGAAAATTTGAATAATCTGGATCAGTTTCGTAAACACCATCTGAGCTTGTAATTGTGTTATTAGTGGGATCATAACCTTCCTCATATCCGATTAAATCTCGCGGATCATCAGAATCTCTTCCCATAACGTCATAGCCAGTATCATCATCCAAACTTATATTATTCTTCTTCTTTTTTGGAGTAAACTTAGTGGCAAGTTTACTCTCTGGCTTGGTTTCATTCCATTTAGATGGAACAAAATCCATTAGTACCAGATCGTCCTTAGTAAAACTACCAATACTTCTTGGTGGGTTTGCTCCTCCACTCTTAGGAGGAATAAATGGAATCTCTTTTTTTCGAACTTCCTTATTCGCAGAAGGTATTGGAGCCATTTCAATTAATTCCTTATCTGCTGAAGTAAGCTCAGCAACATAGCCTTCTTCAACCAGCTTCTCGTGCTCTTCTTGGTTTTCAACAACAACTTTATTGCCAGTTTTTGGGTCCTTCATTGTATGTCTAGATGGCATCGGAGCTGGAGCACCACGACTCACCTTTCTCGCTGGTTTTTTTGACTGGATAAACGGAGAATGAAGCATTGTATTGGAGATACCTCTTGGAGCAAACTCTGAATACGGATCGAAATTCTCATTTAGAGCATCATATTCTTCTCTAATCTTTCCCTTCTGAGTCTCATACGCCTTGATATCACCAGCGAGAAGTGCATTGGATGCCACTGCATCTGAGATCACTTTGTCCCAGTGAGCCGCTTGATTACCAGCACGATCTTGGTCGAATGGAACTGCTTTCCTTGGTGGTGCGGAGTAAGATCGTGCTGGAATGTGCGATCTCATTTCTGCATCATAAATCATTTGAGATACTTTGTCGGGGTCCCAAGTTGATTCTGATCCACCACCAACTTTTTCTTTGGATCTAGCCATTTTAGCAATCTCTTTTATTTGCGGATCTGTCAAATTATGACCTTTACTTCCTAGCCACGTTCTGAATGAAGACTCAAAGACATCATTGATCGCTTGAGTTGCTGTTGTAGTACCTTCTCTATTTGCTGTAGCTATGTCCCAACCAGCACCACCACCAGAACTAAAATCACTAAAATTATTAGGCAAATCCTTCGCTTTCACTCCCTCAGTAGGCAAAAGAATGTTCATTCTTTTTACAAGATCAGTTTCAAAAGAATCGTCGTCAAATAAACGCATCGTTTCTTCAGCTTTCAATTTAGCTCTGAGTGCTGCTGTTTCATTAGTTCTAGCAGCACCACCACCACCAGAACGTCGAGGTTTTACTTGAGCAGCCTTTATCCCAGCAAGATTATATCGGTCAATGGCTTTCGCCTTTTCAGTCTCTAATTCAATTATATCAATGTTTTGATCTCGCAAAGTATTAATATTGTTGTTGATTAACTCCATCTGCTTTGCTAAAAACTCAGGTGATTGTTGTTGTAAAGCGTGTTTCATCAACATTTCATTTGCTTCTGAACGAACCTTCATAAATGAACTAAGGAATGAAGTAAAAACATTTCTTGTTCTTCTGATGGTTGGGTCGAAATATGGCTGGATTACTGGCATTGGGCTAGTCCTTTTCTATGAATAAAACATTTTTCGTTGTTCAAGCGTAACAGTTTTTGGATCGATGTCATAACTCTTTAAAATCGAATCAAACTTTAAATCACTCATATATGGGGAGTTAGTCAATCTGGAATTCATTCTTACTAAGTCATCTGTTGACAAATCAACCTTATTGAGATTAGCAATATCAAAGAGTTCTCCAACCTTATCAGGAGCCTTTACTGCTCCAGCTCCAGCAACAAGCCCTATAGCCTGAGCAAAGTCCGAAGCACCTGCCCAAGCAGCTTCTCTTCGCTGTTGTTGTCTTTGTCCTTTATAAGCCGTCAATGATTCTAATTTCTTGAGTTCTTGATCTGCTTTTGCCATTTGAGCTTGAGACATTGTGAGTCCTGCTTTTCGACCTGCCTCTGCGATTGCTGTGGTTTGAGCTTCTTTTGCTGCCATCTGTGACGCTGCGGAAGTTTGTACTCCTCCTGCCGATTGAGCCGCTTCTTGGCGTAATCTTGCTTCCCTTGCCAAAGCCCTTGCAGGGGACATTTGCGTTTCCAGAAGAAGTGATTGCTCTTGTGGTGTTAATCCCAGTTCGCCAGCCTTCCTTCTTTCTTGGAGTTGCTTCAATTCTTTTTCTGCATACTTGTCCTGTTCTGTTTTCTGGATCAGACCTAACCCACCTTGTAAGGCTCCTGCAAATGCTGCTGGACCTAAAGTTAAAGCGAGGTTCTTCTGCTGTGCATTCAGCAGACTAGCTTTCTCAACCTCCTCTTTTGTGGTTGCTGGGGTGAATGCTGGACTTGTATCTTCCATTGTCAAGATATCAACCATATTAAATTTAGACGATGGATCTGTAGGATATAAACCATCTGGAGAGAATGGCATTGGGATTGCTGGTTTAACGTACTCACTTGGGGGTGTAACGGTCAATGTATCAAGTGCTGGCTTATTGTGCTTTGACAGAGCCAAAAGTGTAGCGGTATAGGCAGGATTCTCAATGGTGATATCCATCGGTTTCCCTCTATAAGTAGTCTTCATCGTTCCAGTGTCTGGATCAATAATAAAACTTTCTGACCCATCTGTAATTGGTGATTTTTTTTGTAATTCCAATAACTTCAGAAAATCTTGTGAATAATCAGGCATATCAACTTCCTCCCATATATGTATCATAACTGGCACTGTTTCCCATTGCCATTAACTGCCGATCTGAAGTGTCCAATGAAGGGTATTTAATAGGGGATGAAGAACCTAAACTCTGTCCTCTTTTTTGCTGACGACTGGATTCTCTTCGCGAAGCTAAGGCCATTTGATCGCTTGCTTTTTTATTCTTCTGGGTCATTCGATACATATTCATTTGTTGATCAAAAGTATTCTGGTTTTGGATTGCACCGATAATAGATCCAGCAACGAATCCAACTCCAGCTCCAATTGCACTTCCGACTGGCGTACCAATCGATCCAATTGCTGCTCCTACTGAAGCTCCAGTTGCTCCTTTTGAGAATACATTTCCTACATCTTTTTTTATTGGTTTTTGCATCATAACCTCTCTTATCTGTACATTACGTCAATAATCATATTTCTAGTTTGTGTAAATATTTGATAGAATTTTATATCTCTTTGATCCACTGTCGTTTGAAGTTGCGTATCTTTCTTTGGGAAGACTCGAACACTAACATTATTGACTCCAGGGTTTAATGTAATCAATGCACTAATTGAATGATTCTTTGCCGCAATATTTCCAAAGTTCCAATATAAATCACGACGAGTTCCAACCTGCAATACATCGTTAACATATAACTCATAATAGGCAGCGAGTACCTGAGTGTTCTCGACTTCATCATCTTTCAGATGGGTAATATTTGTGAAAAGCGGAGCATTTCCAGTACCTCTTTTTACAAATGACTCAAAACAAAAGAAGTTACAATGGAATAGAGCCAGCAAAGTAGCAGGATCTTCACTTTCTTTTGGCGTGTGGATTGTTGCACTCAAAGCTGGTATTGGAATAGAAGATTTTACCACATCATTTGTAGAAATAAAAGAATAGGTTTTATCAAACTGCTTTCTATAATGAACATCAACAGATGGCATCAAAGCTCTTGGTGATGGTGATCCATAGAATTCAGGCTTTACGACTTCTAGCTTGTTAACCCACGCACTCGATGTTTGAAGGTCAGCAATAGCAAGTTCACCATTGATAAACTCTTCTATTTTCTCGAACATATCATTAAGAATTGCTGGAGTAATTGGATCGCTTGATGGTATTGGAGTTAAACTGATTGGCATTATTTCCTCACAATCTTGGCGAAAAGTTGGACTGATTCTACATTGGCAATTACTGTTTTTGCAAAATCATTAGATCTTATTGCTTGTCCAAGAAGAGTGATGTTGTAATTTTTGCTTAGTCCAGTGGTGTTCTCAATCACGGTAACAATCGTCAGACTGGCTTTTGGCGTGAACCAGTAGCCAGGGATGGTTGGCTCATAAGAGGCTAAGATTATATTTGATTTTCGAAGAGAGCCAACAATGGCACTATATGATGGAGTACCATTATATTTCCATCCCAGACTAAATTGAACTTCGTATGCACCAGGTAATGAAGCATCATCTCTATTAAGTCTAATTGATGCGGTAAGATCTAAAACCACATGATACTCAAAGGAGCAATAGATAATCATCTTTTCATCTGGGGCAAGAGTAAGACTACTTCCAGCTCCAATAGTAATATTTGGGGTAGTAAGTCCAAAAACTCCACCAGTAGCAGTTGAAATCACATGAGAAGCATTACTCTTGTACCAAAAATCAGCAGTCTGATCTGTATAAGTGGCACAATTGGCTGCGATATTCCTTCTATCTATGCCTTGGTCTCGCACATTATCTTCGTTAATTGTGGTCGGCAAGGCATTTACACTAGCGATGAACGTATTGATCGTAGTTGAGGTGATTTCATCACCGACGTTGATACTTGGTATTGCGACAATTCCCATTTTTACCTCGTCTTTATTTCGACTACGAGAGTGCGGTCTCTAATACCTACATCAAACCCATCGACATCTTCAATTTTTGATTGGTTGTTTCTTCTCATTCGTGCATAAACTTTAATTGCAAGATTTCCAGCAGATGCAGGAGTTGCTCCAGTTAAGCTGACGTGAAATTTCTTTCGGAACGCATTGTTGTATTCAGATTTAGCAATCACTAATCCATTGACTCGCATTTCAAAATCAATGTAAAACTCTCTGAGTTCAAAATAGTCATCAACCGTGGGGTCAGTAGCAGAACCGTCATCAGATTTTGAACGATCACCATCGAATCGGGTTCTTAAGTTAGTTGCTTGAACTGCGCTTTTTCCTTGAGCAACAAGAAGTTCTTCAAGTGGAGCTGAATTTGCACCCCACTCAAAATAGCAACCAAAATGAGCAATAATCATTGCGTCGCTATTGAGACTCACATCAACACTAGTCGATACTGGATCAACCTCCTGAAATGATCCACTTATAATAACATCAGAAACCGCGCTGAATTTATGAATAATCGAATTAAAAGTATCATCAACTACCATATTGGTTGATATCGATGAAAGTGGAAGGTTCTCTCGATCTAAATTCCCATTGATCTCATTAGCCAAGCCACGCATATTATCAACAACTCGTGC
>TARA_R110002153_G_scaffold23570_1_pt1 | contig 23563 bp, 22 predicted proteins | sample TARA_R110002153 | Tara Oceans TARA_R110002153 (sample SAMEA4398193) | marine metagenome | biome: Polar Biome; feature: [SRF] surface water layer (ENVO:00010504); material: water (ENVO:00002006), including particulate matter (ENVO:01000060) such as... | depth 5 m | reverse complement strand
ATTAATAAACCACTTGAACTCCCTGTGCGGAAGTCTGAACTATTCTCTTAGAAAAGACAAAGGTATTTGCCCTAAGGATAGAAGTTCTTGCCCCACTAAAAGAAAGTCGGACTTCTGGTTCAGCGTTTCTAAGGTCAAAAACAAATCCTTCACGTGCTAATTCACGACACAATAAGAAAGTGTTAGAATATCCACTAAGATTTCCAAATTCATTATCTCCAAGATTGACTGGGGATTTTCCAATTGCTTGAAGTGCCTTATTAAGTTCATTAAGAGTTAATACTTTATCCTTATTTGACTGAGGATTGTATGACCTAAGTGGATATAACCTATTGTTTACAAACCAAACAACGTCATTTACCTTTGAAGACTCTGGCGGTAATCCATAGTAGTAATTCTGGTGCGACTGATTTTCCATAGAATTACTGTCGTATAAGTGAGTAAACATAGAAATTGCCTTAGAAGCAACAGAATGAATTGGAATCTGGTGTCTTAAAGAAGACGTTGGGACATTATCAAGGAAAGTGTCGTATGAAGTAAATTCATAATTTATTCCCTTAGAGATAGTATTCATAACGTCTGCTGGTGGAGAAACTTGTAAAAGTCTAAATTCAGTCTTAGCAATTTTATATCCAATACCGCTCTGGTCTAATAACGCCCAGTGTTGTTTTCCACCATTAGCACTTGTAAAAGCAGATAAAGCACCGTCTAAGGTTAATTTGACTGTTAATGCCTTAGTTATTCCATTAACAGCAATATTACCGCCGTCATAAGCAATAGCGGTAATTTTTCTGGTGCTTAAATAACCACTTCCTGTGTCTTCGTCAGCAACAGGAGTTCTATCAGAAGCAGTAAGAGTAGAGGACTCGTTAAGAACTATTTTATTACCTACTGCTAATCCTAAATCAGCAATACTCGCAACATTAGTTCCAACAATACAAATGTGAACTGTGTTTGCGTGGGCGTAAGTGCCGTCCCCCCCAGTATTATCGGGACAAAGTCTAACTCCTTGACTTGCTAAATCATAAACAACAGTTTCTCTACCGTCCCCAGCACCGTTAATATTAGCAACAGTATTAGGCGTTTGATTAAAAGAAGCACCTATGTTCTGTAAGGCAAGAGGTGCTTTTGCTAATGTGATTTCAATTCTTAAACCTCCAAAATTTAGAATAGGAATGAGTTTAGGGTCATTATCCATATGTCCCATAAGACCAGTCTTTAATGGAATACAAAATCTCACGGCAGTATATTTAGCAACACAAGTTTTATCAATTGGACTTAAAACATTATTTTCTATATCAGAAGCACCAGCAAATACATTCTGGGGAGTAGAACTACCGTTGTGAAAATTGTAAGAATGGTGAGGAACACCACAACCTTCCTTTAAGGCAAGTTGAGAAGGGTCGTCATTTAAATATTGGTGTTCTATAACTCTCCACTGGGAATAATTTTGTAGTGATTCTAAAAGAACACCAGTTTCTTTTGAGTAGATATTCACATTTTCTATGAGGGCGTGCGCCCCTACGCCACGAGGAAAGCACATTCTATTCTGCTGAGTTGAAGTATTAATTACGTCAAAACAAATATAACTATCCTTCTTAATATAACCTATCTCTGGTTCAATATTGTATATAATTTTTTGACCTGCGACAAACTGTTCTCCGTTTTCTGGAACAATAGAAATATACTGAGATTGCTGTCCTGCGACAACATTACCATTCATAGAATTAGACATATTTTATATATATTAATTAGATTTTTATTTTAAAATATATTTATTATCTTATAATAATATGAATAATTCTTATGAAATAAATCATATAGGTGGAATACCAAGTTCCCCTTATCGCACTCATTTTAAAAAGGTATTTCACAGTTCTTCTGTAAGATTTTCAACATTTTGTAAAACAAAAAATTTTAAAATAGAAGTTCATTTTACTCCTTCATTGTCTGTATGTGATATGAATATGACCCATAATGCGACAACTGGGATTTTAACAACAACAACTCCTAATGTATCTAATACTTTACAAAATACATTTATATGTTCCAAAAATCAATATTATTTTCACCAAATTCCAGTATTAGGAGAATTAGTCTATTTTAATTTGACTTTGTTAGAAGACGATTTATCAGACCATACTTATGTAGGTGCTACGGATACAAATTTAAATAGTAAATCACATTTAGTTCATTTTAAATCTATATGTGTTGGAGGCGACCATAATATTTCAAATAGTTTGTAATATTTAAATTTTTTATCTATTTCTAATATATATAAAATGTCTAACGTTGTTTTAGTAAAAGATACTTCTAATAATTTTGTTCCTCTTAAAGTTGATTCTAACGGTGCTTTACAATGTAATGTTGCTGACGTTGAATTACACGCTGGGGATATTTCAGTAGCAGTTGACGGTTTGGAGGCACTTCAAGGAACTAATAATACTACAACTGCTTCAATTGATACAAGAATGGACTCTATAATTGGCGCTACAAATAATACCGCTTCTATGGGGGAAGGTCAAAGTCAATTAAAGGCAATATGTTTAGGTTATGATAGGTCAGGGGGAAAGGCAAGAAGTATTTTAGTTGACTCAGGTGGAATTGTCGCTACTCACGATACAGTAGCAGAAAGTTCCCTTGACGCTATATTAGCAAAGAATACTGAAATAGAATCTACTGCTGACTTAATTTTAGCAAAGAATACGGAAGTTGAATCCTCCTTAAACTCTCTTATAACAGCAAATCATTCTGATTTAATTGCCTTAGAGGCAACCTCAGAATTAATCTTAGCAAAAAATACTGAAATAGAATCTACTGCTGATTCAATCTTAGCAAAGAATACGGAAGTTGAATCCTCATTAAATTCTCTTATAACAGCAAATCACTCTGATTTAATTGCCTTAGAGGCAACCTCAGAATTAATCTTAGCAAAGAATACTGAAATAGAATCTACTGCTGACGCAATCTTAGCAAAGAATACAGAATTAGAATCTACTGCTGACTCAATCTTAGCAAAGAATACTGAAATAGAATCTACTGCTGACGCAATTTTAGCAAAGAATACGGAAATAGAAACAGAATTAGGACTTATTAAACAGGCAGTTCAACTATTAGACAACGCCCTTGACGGAAATTATTTAAATGTTAATGCTAATATTGGTGGTGCTGATTTTGCTGTGAATAGTGGAAATAAAGATACTGCTACACAAAGAGTAGTTATTGCTACGGACGATATTCCTACTGGTTTAACTAACACCATATTAAATGCTGTTAATGGTTCAATAGGGACTGGTAATACTGCCTTAGGAGCAATTAAAACAGCAGTAGAACTATTAGACAACGTTGTAGACGGTAATTATTTAAATGTTAATGCTAATATTGGTGGTGCTGATTTTGCTGTGAATAGTGGAAATAAAGATAGTGCTACACAAAGAGTAGTAATTGCTACGGACGACGTTCCATTTACTACCTTAAATACTCATTTATCAGAAATAGAAGACGCTGTTGAAACCCTCCAAGCGTGTGTTGATTCTAATAAAGTAAAAGTCCAATTTGAAGCAGGTGATTTGAATATTGGTAATGTGGACGTTGTATCGTCTGTTTTGCCCTCAGGTGCTTCTACGGAATCCACATTAGGTAGTATGAGTGCTAAATTACCAGCAACATTAGGACAGAAGGCAAATGCTAATTGTATTTCTACTTGTAGAAGTTCAACTGCTGGTGCTTACGATATGAGTGGAAGAACTACAATAGCGACTGCTTCTACTACTACTAAACTTTTATGCGACTCAGCAGGGCATTTACAAGTAGACGTTGTTTCTGGTGGCGGTTCAACTGACGTAAGTGGTTTATCAACACACGCCAAGCAAGATACTATAATAGGACACGTTAATGGAATTGAAGGACTTATAGGGACTACAAATTCAGGTCTATCTTCAATTGACTCAGGTATTACGGATATTGACGGTCTTATTACAGACGGAAATGCTTTATTGACTACTATTGATTCTGATACAAGTGCTATTAAGACAGCAGTTCAACTATTAGACAACGCTCTTGACGGAAATTATTTTAATGTGAATCAAAATATTGCTGGGACAGACGTTTCAAGTAATAGCGGAAATAAGGACGCTCAAACACAAAGAGTCGTCATTGCTACGGACGATATTCCTATTGCCTTAGTTAATAGTAATTTAGGTGCTATTAAGACAGCAGTTCAACTATTAGACAACGCTCTTGACGGAAATTATTTTAATGTGAATCAAAATATTGCTGGGACAGACGTTTCAAGTAATAGCGGAAATAAGGACGCTCAAACACAAAGAGTAGTAATTGCTACGGACGATATTCCTATTGCCTTAGTTAATACTAATTTAGTGGCGATTGAAACCACAGCAGACGCTATATTAGCAAAGAATACTGAACTGGAAACTCTTTTAACGTCTATATCTCAAAGAACGGCGACTGGGACTTTATCCACTGCGACTAATCTTGCTGACGGTGGAGCATTAGCAATAGTAGATACTGCTGGATATAGATATATGACTATTTTTGGAAAAGCAACTAACGACGTTGATTTATATATCCAATATAGTTTAACGAATTCTGCTGGTGCTATGATTTCACTTTATAACGAAACACCATATAAATTACAATCAGTTAGTGCGATAAATAATATTACAACATTTAATACTACAATAGAACATATGGCGAGGTATGTTAGGTTTATCAATTTTAGTGGAAATCAAATAAATGCTTTGACTTTATATTATCAATTATCCAATTAATTACTTTTTGTATTTTTTAACTCTACCAGTTTCTTTCTTTTCTTTAATTGCCTTAGTTTTTTCTTTCTTTGATAATTCACCCATAGTAGTTGGTGTATCTTTGGTTATTCGTTTAGTTGGTCTAAATATCTTATCTTTCTTTCCTTCATAAGTTTTCTTTCCGTCTTGGGTCTTCCAAGACTCTTTATACCAGCGAGTCAAACCAGTCTTTTTAGGTTTAGAACCACTATAACCTCCGCCTTTCTTTTTGTAGTCTTTAACTACTAATGAAGATTTATAGGCACTGTGTTTCATATCAGAATATTTTGCCCTTGATTGGGCGTATAATTTTTTATTCGTAGGTTCAGGCATTTTATATTATATAATAATATATATAATAAAATGGTTCTATCTACTGCCCCAGCAGATTTTAAAACTAACAAACCTTTATACAAACCTTACAAGTCTACTTCAAAGGGTAAGAAAGGAATGGTATTTGTGAAAAAAGAAGGAGGTAAAAGACTTATACATTTTGGCGATAGTAATATGTCTGATATGACTAAACACGGTGATAAAAAAAGGCAAAAGAATTATTTACAGCGTTCTGCTGGAATTGTAGACAAGTCTGGTAATAAAACCGCTAATAATAAAAATTCTGCTAATTTTTGGAGTAGAAAAGTCCACTGGTAAATTGTTTTACATACGCCCACAAGGGTGCTAAGGACGTTATACGAACGCCATTGTAAAGTCTAATTATTAAATTACCAGTTGCTTCTCCAACGTCTTCATATTTTTCAGTTTCAGTATTAGTAATTGTAATCATATATATTTCTCTAAGATTTTAATTTATAACTTGAACTCCACCAGTTCTGGAAGAAGAGTTTATAAGTCCCTCAACATTTGCGTTAGATTGCTGACCGAACATAGAGAGCATACGTTTGCGTCCCTTATCACTTAAAGCGTTCATAGTGTTAGATTTGTTAAGAGCATTTGATTGAAACTGCTTAACTTTACCATTAGTTAGTGGTATATTGAAAGAAGTTGGAGCAGAGTAAAGTAGGTTTAGTGAGGCAACGCCCATATTCATTTTATCCATAATAGTATATGTTCTAATTAGAAAATAATTATATAAAGAAATCATAAATGGATAAAGAAAGCGATATTTTTGTTAAAGACGACACAGCACCACCGCCGAAAGTAAAAAGAAAATTATCAGAGGCACAATTAAAGGCATTAGAAAAAGGCAGAGTTAAAATGGCGGAAAAAAGAGCAAAGGCAAAAGAAGCAGAAGAAAAGGTAATTGCTAAAAAAGATACTGAAATTGTAAAAGAAAATCAAAAGGTTCAAAAAAAATCAAGAGCAAATATGAAAAAAACTATTCTTATAAACAAACAAAGAGAAGAAGAGATAAAAGAAAAAATAAATCAAAAAAGACAAAAGAAAATTAATGAGTTTATAGATTTAAAGTATGAGTATATGGAAAAGTGTAGTAATCATAAACAGTATGAAGCATTTAAAGGAATTTTTGAAAGTATAGACGAAGAAATGATTTTAGATACTTCACGCCTACATAAACATTTAACAGAACAAGCAAATAAGTATAGTCCACCAAAGGCAAAAGAAGTAGAAAAAGTTAAAATTGGAGAACGCCCTAAGGTGCTAAGCATTCCGCAAAGCGGAAGGATTGGAGGAATTGGAGGAATTGGAGGAAATGAAAGTGAATACGAAACAGACGACGAAGAAAGCGACGAGCAATTAAAGTTAGAAGTTGATTAAAAAATATCTTGTCTATAAATAATTAGTATGTCTACTGGAAAATATAACGTGTCTAATGACTATAACCTATATCGTATTGACGAACACGAACCAGAGGAGAAATCAAAAGCAGAAAAATGGACTCCAACAGATTTAAAAATATATCCAGTTAAGGTTGATACAAGTAAATTAAATCAAGGAGAACCCAAATATCCTTTAAGTTCACCAGTTCATTTACACCTTGTAGTTGGTAGAGTTAAAGGAGGCAAATCTGTGCTAATAAATAATCTTTACCTTTCAGAGCGTTTCTTTAAAGACGACTTTACCACCAGAATTCTTATTAGTTCTACTGCGTATAATGACGCTGTTAATAGTCATATGATAGAAGAGTTTGATTTTGTATTTACTGAATATACTGAGGAATTATTATCCGAATTAGTAGGACTAATAGAAAAAGACGAAGGGGAAGGACGGTGGTTATTATTACTTGACGATATTATTGGGGACGTAAAGTTTAGTAGAGGAAGAACTGACGCTATTAGTGCTTTAATGACTAAGTTCCGTCATATAGGGAATGGAGAGGTAGAGGGGAAACTATCTATATGTCTTACTACACAGTATTTTAAATATCTATCTACCATAGCAAGAAATAACGCTACGGCATATTATATTATGGGAACATTTCCAGACGGTGAATTAAAAAAAATGGCGGAAGCATTATCTTTTTTTGGAGAAGGTGATAAACAATTTATAGAAATATTTAAAAGAAGTAGAGTAGAAGACCACGACTTTACATATTTATCAGTAGAACATTTAGAAGCAAGGAGAAACCACGAAGAATTAATATGGAGTAAAGAAAGTAGTTGGGCGAAACCTTACGGAGAAGCAAAAAACGTTGACGAAGCATTAGAAGATAAAAACTCCAATTCCTCCAATAACGACAATAACGGAGAAATTGATATGAGTGAAAAAGAAAAAAAAAAATCTAAAAGTAAAGTATAGATTTAAATATGAATAATTATCAAGATAAAATAGATAGTTTCAGAGATAGTTTAGGACAGCAAGCAAGTGCCTTTGATAGTGCCTCTGAGAATGCTAAAAGGCAAATACAAAGTGCGTTATTAGATAAGGTGGGTAAACACGCAGAGTATATGTCGCAAGTTGGAGGCGTAATTGCTGGTGGTTCTGCTGGGGTTCACGGTGGAATTAAAGCAACTAAAAAGGTAAATGAGATATATAATAACTACAAAAGTAAAGCACGTAGCAAAATTAGTGGCGAACAACCAAATGAATTTTCAACACCTAAAAATGCCTCAGTTGATAAAGATATTAGTTTAAATGAAGCAAAAGCAACTGAAACGGACGCAAAACCAATTACCTCAAACGTTTTTGAAGATAGGACAACATTAGACCAAGTAGCAGGTGATTTGAAAAAGGTTGGAACGGATACGCCAGACACGAAAGCACCAGCACAAGCACCAGCACAGACTGACGAACAAAGACAGGCGGATTTTGATAAGTCTACTTCTAAAATGGACGAAACTAATCCAATAGGACAAAGCACGGAAGATAGATTAACCAGTGAAGGCGGAGGTCTAACAAAAAGTAGCGACGGAAGTTTACGAGCAGGACAAGAAGCACCACCAGTAGAGGACACTTTAAAAGACAGTAGTGATTTAGGTGATTTAGCAGGTAAAGGAGCAGACAGTTTAATTACACAGACAACCGAAAAAGTGGGTAGTGCTGTTGCTAAAAGTGGTGCTATGGATATAGCAGAAGGCGTAGGTGGAGCATTAGCGGAAGGTGTCCCAGTTGTAGGCGAACTTGTAGGATTAGGTATGTTGGTTCACGGTTTACTACAAGCACATAAACAAAAGCAAGAAGCAGACGCCAACCCAGAGGCGTCCGCCCCAGTAGCACAATCAAAAATGGATAGTGGTGGATTTGACCCTAAGGCGTTATTTGGTGATAGTAGTGGTGGAGTGGGTGCTATGGTTTAGTTAATATTTTACCCTACCTACTTTTTTTGGATTAGGTATAGGAACAGTATTAACTTTTTTAATTTTCTTTTTTTTTTGTTTGTCTTCTTTCTTAGGTTTAGAAGAAGCACCATAACTATCAACTGGTTTTCGTTTTGCTGGTTTATCTAATTTAGTTTGTTTAGGCATTATATAGTTAAGTTAAGATATTTTATTTTCTCATTATAACTATAATGAATTTTAATCTAATTTCACCAACAGACAACGGACACGAATTTTCAGTAAGATACAAAGAACCTATTGTTATACCCCCTAATAGTTCAATTCAACTTAATTGGGTTCAGTTTGAAAGGGACGACTCTATAAATTTTACAAAAGACCAGACCATTCAAATTATAATAGGTAAAATTGTTCCTTCTAATGATTTAATAACTGGTTTTCCTAATGGAGGAGAAGAAGCAGGTAATTTAACTTATAAAATTAAAAGAGGTTCTTATACTACTGAAACATTACAGAATGAAATAACAAAACAGTTAGTTAGTTCTACTGGAAAAACCTTTTGTAGTTTTAATCCACATAACAGAGGTATTACTGGTGTAGACGAAGGAATTTTAACAATTGATAATGCGACTTTAATATGTGAAAATTATGAATACGCAAGTCCACTCAGAAATATAAACGGTCATTCTATTTCCATAGGGTTTGCTAAAAGGAATGCTTTTTTTAGCACTCCAAAATTTCCCTATTATACTTCACGTAGTATATTAATAAACGGTCATTATAAAAACGCCGTTGGGAATATCTTTGAAGATACTCACGGTGATACGCAACCATATCCAGCAAGTTATTACTCAGCAAGTGTCGACGGTTCACCAAACGACCAAACATTTGGAAATAGTTATGTTATGGTTTCAGAGAAATATTTTCACTTAGGATATGACTTAGGTTCATTCCAAGATTATGACGGACACGGAAACAGAATAGGTAGTAGTGAAATAGGAGGGTTTAATGAATTATTAGGTGCTAATGTATGTTTATGGACTTTAACCAAAAAACCTTCCGACTTAGGTGGTAGAATATTTGTAGGTTTTCACTGTGAAGAATTAGGAGGTGTTAAAAATGGTTCTAACTCCGCATTTGATACTAAAAATAATAGCGAAGCAGACAATACATATACTAACGACCAAACTCTTGCTTTGAGGCAGTATAAAAACTTTTTAGTAGACGCATTAAATCCAACAACCGATAATTTACCAGAAAATTTAGGTGGTATAGTGTTTGATAAGACTGGTATAGAAATTTATGGAGGCAGATTTACAAGTGTATTTGACGCTAAATTACCAAGCGGACAAGGAGCAGATACTCAGTGTGTTATGAAAAAGACATATCACGAATTAGGAATGGATTTAACTTCTGAGGTTAGTCCTCAATTTGGATTTCAAATATACAGACCAGATAGAGCAACATTAACTACTGACGGTTCATTTGAAGACCCTAAAAGTAATTTATATGTAAGGTGTTTTTACCAAGACCCAAGCGGACATTTCAGAATATTTTTTGATAGTAATTATCAAGAAGCACGACAGGATTGGGTATATACCAAAACATTTCAAAATGAATTTAAAACTGGTTTTGAAGGCAATGAAGCAAAATTAAGGTCGCAGTGTCCCTTTAATGTGTTTTTTGCTTCTACTAAAAATGGAGAAGGTATTTACAATTACCACCAATCGTCTTTAAACTGGAAAGGAAATAGTGGCGACAACACCGACGCAAATTATCAAACAGATAGTATAGTTGAAAGTTATACTGTTAAATGTAGCGAACAGTTAGGAAACTTATTTTTATTAAATAGTGGGGGTGTAGAATTACCTAAGAGATTTCCTTCTATGAATTCTAAGTTTAATATGAGTATATTACACAATCCATATTTAAAACAACCTAATAATGTTATGGAATTATATTATCAAATAAATGAAGTCATATCCCAATATAGATTAGATAGATTTACAATATATCTAAATGAATTACCAATTAAGGTATATCAAAATACAAGTGATAAATCCATAAGTGGAACAAGAAAAAATATATTAAGTAATATTCCAAATCCTTTTAGTGGTGCTTCTGTATATACAAGCGGACAGCAAGGAAACGTTATAGGAAGTTATGTTCCTTCATTAGGGATTCAAAACTTTTTAGCAAATCAGTTAATTACTACTAATTCTTTTAGTATTAGTGTTAGAAATATGGACGATAATACACCAGCAGAACAAATAAAACGTTGTGTAGTTAATTTTACAATTATGCCTTCGCAGTGATTGAAGGATTAATTAACGAACGAAGTTCTAAGTAAAAATTAATCCCTCTTTCAGAGAGGATTAATTAACTTAAAAAAAAAATCTAATTAGTATATATAAAAAAATATGCCTATTATCAAGAAACATTTTAGTTTAGCACCTCTTAATGATAATCCAGTCAATATAAGCAATGCTTCTACTCCAATTATTTCTGGGGGTTTAAGTCATAAAGACGGATTTCCAACTATTAAATTTAGTATTCCTCCACAACCAGCAATGTTAGAAATTGCTACTTTAAAATTAGTAGGTCAGTTTTTAGTTAAAACTTCTGCGAATGAAATTTGGACTCCTGCTAATGTAGACGGTAGTGCTACTTCTGTTCTTTCAAAGGGTTCTGGCGGAGGAACTATTGATAATGATAATGGTGCGAGTATAGCAAGAGAAACTGTCCTTAATCTTCCTAATTGGGGTGGAGTCAAGAATGTTATAGATAAAGTTGTTATTCAGTCTAAGAAATCTTTAATTGAATTATCTTCCAGTATTAATTACGGACAGTTTGTTGCTATGGGGGAATGCTACTCTCACAATGAAGTTGATTATTTACACTCGCCTTTAACTCGTAGTATGTCTGCTGGTTCTAACGCTGATAAACTTAATAGACGCAATTTAATGAACGCTAAGTCGCAGTTGTCCTCTGCTGATAGAGGCGACGGTGGTATGCCTTCTTTATCAACTTCTAACGATAGAATGGTAGGTCAGTTCTTCTCTATTCCTATTCAAGTTGATTTACTCCAAGTTCAAGATTTATTTTTAGACGACGATTACTTAGGAGGACTTTTAATTACAATTCATTTAGCACCAGATTCCGCTATATTCAATAACCGATTCCGTGTATTTGATACAACAGCACAACCAAACGCAGACCAGTCTTCCGTAAGTTATTCACTTAAAAATCTTAGATTAGAAGGCAGATACATTATTCCAACCCCAGAAGAAGAACAAGCATTCCCACCTCAGATACAATTACCAAGTAGATTAAATCTTATTAACGACGTTCACTCTTCCGTGAATGCTAATAGTTATACACCACAATTACAAATGGTTAAGTCTGTGGTAAATGTCTTTATGGATAATAACCAGACTAATAACTTTAACCACAATCAGAATAATTTTAGGTCAGTTCCAGCGTTGAAGAAAGTTCAAGTTGCTAAGAATGGTCTAAGATTCCCTCTTAACTATGCGGTAGAAGTAAAACCTAACGCTACTGATACTATTGTTGAAAACGGCACTGGTTCTTGGAGTCCAGTTGATTTAGAAAGCATTAAGTTTGCTTACAATGACGTTGAAATTCGTAAGAATTTTGAAAGAGCATTATTAGGCGGAGTTGAACCTAACCACTCGTCTGCTACTATGAAAGTTCAGAATGAAAGTCTTGTAGAAGATTACGACACTAATAACGCTACTACTGACGGACATAAGAATAATTGTAAGGCGGATTGTGTAGGAATAGGAACTGACTACACATTAGGAATTGGATTACAGCAGAATTTTGTTAATCAAGATTACAATCTTACTATGGAATCTGGTGTTAATACCGCCAATGTTTTAGGAGGAACTGAAAGAACTGGTGTAAATGGTGTGAATCCATTACTTCAACAGACATTTATAAGGCATATGGGAGTCTTTGATACTCGCAACCTTGTAAAAATTATCTAAACAAAAAGTTTTTTACTTATTTTAAATTTCTATTATATATCTAAATATGTCTACTACTTTCTATATAGACGCTAATAGACAAAATTGTTCTGTTAAAGGGGATACAACCAATAATAATGAATGGACTTACAAACTTGCGAATTCATTAATGTTGCCTCCTCAAACTGAGATTGCTCTCCAAGATACTTTTATAAATAGAAAGGGTATTACAGGTCAAACTATTGAGATTGACGAAGATATTGAGGAGGTTGTAAATTATACATACTATTTAAGTGATAATCCGCATTTTGTTCCGTCAACTGGGTTTGGTAATGGTTTTAACCCAATGGACGGTGGTATGAGAACTATGGATAATACTTTTTGTCCTGTTGGTGGTATGTTTCAACAAAATATAGACCAAACAGATTTGGTTAATGGGGATAAAATGACTGAAAGGGGTCAAGTTATTTTTTTTGGAGAAAATATACCTAATCAGCGTTTAGGAATGTATAGATTACAAAGAGGTGGAGTTAGTTCAGGACAACCCTTTTATAATTATATGGGTATGAGTCCGCAATTTGACCCATTCCATATGGGTTATTCCGAAATGCCTATGTTTGCGTGTTATGCTGTAAATAAACAAGGAGGAATAGATTTAAAGTCGCAAGTTCACGACACTGATATTGATAGTGGTGATAATTATTTATGTCCTTTAATAGGTAATACAACAATTTTTATTCCAAAAGGAGTATATTCTGTAAATGAAATTAGTGATTTGATAGAAGGTCAAATGAGTGGTAAATATACAAATATTAAAAATGGTGATTTGTATAATGATATTATAAATGAAAAAGAGAATTTGGGGACATACGACGGTAGTTTGGGAACAGACCAAAAAGGTATATATAGAAAAGCAAATGCTTTTAGTTTTTATGGGGACGCAGTAAATAGAACAGGAGTAAGTGGGAGCGATTATGTATCTTTAATTGGTGATATGGTAAATAATAATTTTATCAATTCACCTATCACTAATTCTGCCCCTTATCGAACTTTATCTGGAACTACTGGTGGGAAATTGTATCATTCCGACCATAGAGATATAATTTCTGCTCCATTTTCACCTAACGGAAATATACCAGCGTCAGCAGGGACATTTTCTTTTAATACTATGCCTAACGAAGATATGATTATGTATATGCCTACACACAAATTTAATCAGTTGGTAGATTTTTGGAAATTTACTGAGGCAGGTTGTAATTTAAAAAGAGAACCAGAGTCAGCAACAACAGGATATATTGATTATTATAATTCACACCAATATTTTGAAAGGGCATATAGATATGGTATTCAACATTGGATAGGTAGTGGTGGTGGTGTAAATAATAAATTATATTACCAACGACAATACTCCGCGTCAGACTTGGACGGTTCAGGCAACGAAAAGACATTTAACGTTGCTGGTATTAATAATTTTAACCCTCAAACGGAAGGAGTAGACAACATTGGTAATGCTTCTGGTGTATTACCAATTGGATTACACTGGAAAAGGAAAACTTTTAATAGACCTATGATTCAAACAGCAGGGGTTCAATATGGGTTTGGAGGTGGATTATTTGCCTCAAACGGTGAAGACCAAACCCAAGACTTTCGTGCTATGGCGTCAATTTTGGGTTTGAACTACGACATTATGAGTAGTGGTTATTATCTTGGAACGCCAGATTTTACGTTCTCGTATGACGCTGATAAATCTGCTTTTTCTATGAGTAATCTACACCAAGACTGCCGTATACCTAATTTAGATATGTATGGGAATGACTTTTCGCAATCTGGTTCTGGTTGTGCTTTTATAAAAAGAGTTGCTAATAGAAAATTAACAGAATTTACAAATCAAAATGGAGTAGACCCAAACGAGTATAGTAGAAGTAAACAACAAGTAATCGCTTCATATCAGACTCCGCAAAGTAGAGTAGGCGGAATCGCAGTATACAATTGGGGATATAAAACAGCACTAAAATATGGTGATATAAATTTAGAATTTATAAGGAACGGACAACAACAGTATAGAAATAATACTGACGCAGACGGACTTCCAGATACATTAAAAAATAGGACTTTATGGACGTTTGGAGATTTCTTTTCTACACCACAAAAGGCACGAGAGGCGTGGGATAAAACTTTATGGTCTAAATTAGGATATACATACGAAAATTTACAAGACGAAAATTTATGGGAAAAATCAAAATATTATGATATACCAAATAATAGTAATGATATTGATAGTCAAAATGTTTGGACGAGTTTGGGACATAAAGAAAATGATTTTACTTGTTATGGTAAAACTTCAAAAGCAGATTTAAATATTGGTTCTGCCCCTACTATATCTACTGCTAATTCAGCAAAATTTTATAGAGCAGGGTCGTATGTTGAAGGGGAAAAAAAGAGTGTTCCAGACGGAAGTAGAACATATTTGGAATCAACTGATTATACAAGTAATAGAACATACGACAATCACGATTTTAATACTCCCTATAATCCTTTTTCAGGTAATCCAACAATACAAGCAACTTTGGGATTTAATATGACTAATTTTCACGTTCAAGATTTATATGTAAACTCCTTTTACCGAGGTATTACTATGACCCCTATTCAAACTACTGGTAAGGCAATTGTAGCAAGTAAACTCCCAGCGTTAAGTAAAGACGGTTATTACGTTATTACAAGTGATATAGTAGACAACTGGTCTGACGATTTAAAGCAAGGACAACCACTACCACTATTAGGTATAGTTCCAATTAGTAATTTAAGTAATCAAGATTTTTTGACTAATAAAAATACATTAATTCACACAATTTCACAACCAAAAGTCATAAATGCGGTAAAGATAAAAATATTAAAACCAGATTTGACTGCCCCACAGTTAGAACCTAATTCTTCTGTTTTATTACAAATTACTATGCCCTTACCTCCTACTAATCCACAGCAACCAAATATAAACAAAGACGACGATAAAAAAGAAGACAATACCAAACACCCAGAAGAAGACCCAAGGGCGTAAATAATTGATTTAAAAAATTGATTTAAATCTTACGTGAGAAATAATAATTAGAAATGCCTAATAATAATTCACGATATAAAATAGTTGATAAAAAAATGGTTGATACAAAACCAAAAAAGGAAAAAGGTTGGAAGGGTAAATATAATGGTAAAGGTTTTAAAGACGAAACTTTAAAGGCACGAAGAGTTTTGTTTTGGTGTAATTTAACAGAATTAAGATACTTAACGGATTTAACAGACGAGGAGAAATTTCCAAGTTTAAAAACTCATTTTCAAAAACGGTGTATAAAATATAAAGATATAAAAGAAGAATTACCAATTGAAGAACCAAATAATCAAGGTAAGAAATGTAGAAAATACCCACCTAAAAGTATAAAAAGCACTGAAAATGAAGAAAAAGATATGAAAAAAATTGACGAAACTTACAACCAACACTATTATAGATTAAACAAGGAAAAAATAAAAGAAAATAGGTTGAAAAGAATTGAAAAGAAAAAGACCGTAGGACTTAAACTTGTTATTGAATCTATGCCTACCATTTCTTTGGTGTTTTCTATTGACGACAATGGAAATGAATATTTAGAAGTGTGAGGACGAAAAATGGATTTGATTGGAGAAATTGGAGGAATTGGAGTTTTTTATTTGTCCCAGCAGAAAAAAAAAAAATTGATTATTATCTTTTGTTTGTTTTTGAGAGAAATTAAAATGTGTATGTATATTAAAATGCCTCGCACTGTTAGGATTATTAAACCTAAACCTCCAAACACAACTCCTTTTACTAAAACTATTTTAGAAAATGAAGAAGGAAAAAAAGTTATGGTAAAAGATAGGGGACAGTTATATCAAATATCTAAACGAACCAATATGACGAGAGAGAGTGTTAATAAAATGGACGTATTAGAAGTGCTAAAATTTATGCCCCAAGAAATACAAATGAAGGCATTTCGCAAACATTTACAAAAGTCGCAAATTAGAGAAGACATTTTAAATAGTAGGTGGGGTAAAGCAATTTCCGCAAGGTTAGGTTCTATTCACCACGAAATTACTGCTAATGTTAGGTTTCTTGACGGATTTGGATATTCTCCTAATATTCCAATTGACCCACTTCAAAACGAGGCAACCTTTGACGGTAATGCGAGAGTTTTTGACCCTGAACTTGCTGACGTTTCCGAAACTAATGGGGAAAATGATATGCGAGGGAAAATAGATAATCAATTAAAACTTATTTGGGCGCCAGAACCAGAACGTTATAGTAGTAAACGTGATATGAGTCTATTTCACGATTTAGAATATTCAAAAATGTTAGATACAGGTAGATTAACTGGTGTATACGACAATATTGGAGATAGTGTTGCTAATCCTTTTAGTGAAGACGCAAGACTATTAAAGGCAATTGATTTACGAGATAGTGGTGGAAGCATTAGTGATTCATTATCAAGTGCTTCTTATAATAAGGAAAAAAGTGGTGCTGTTGAAGATTTATTAGAAAAGAATAAAAGAATTATGGATAGGTATTATGAAAGACTAATTGGATTTAACGACAAACTACAAGAATTAGGTTTCTCTTCTTTTAATGCTTTTCAGACTGACTCTCGTGTGTCCGATTCTTATGACGCAGAAAGGGGAGCATTAATGGAAGATAATGACGACCCTATGAATGAAGATATGTTTGACGCAGAAGCGGATACAAGAGGAATGTTTAATCTTTCTCAATTTAAGGGAAATATTATTACGTGGGGTCAATTAGATAGTTTTAGAGATTCCGCACTTTCATACGCAGACGAAGCAGAAGAAATAGAAGCAGAAGAAGCAGAAGAAGAAGGGCGTGAACCAGAAGAGGGGCGGTATTTATGGGGCGATTATATTCGTGGTGAAAGGAGTGATATGTATGATAATGACGAATCACACCCTTATACCGCATTTCACCCAATAAGGGGTGCTTACACTTGGGATAGTCGAAGTAGTAGTAGGTGGGAAAATAGGATTAGAGTTCAAGTGAGAGAATTAGAAGGACTATTTGAAAATATAAGTAGTGCTTATGAAGACGAAAACGAAGTAGAAAATAGATTTAATGGGGTAGGTGAAGAAGACGAATTTATGCCGAGAGAATTTTACGATTCCGAATATGTCCCATTAAAAACAAATATTTTTGAAGACGAAGAATAACGCCCCCCTTGTGGGGGTGCTTGGGATTTCCGCTGAGCGGAAAACATTTCTCCAATTCCTCCAATTTCTCCAATTACTTAATAATTTTTTTCATACGAGGTGCTGGTAATACTGGTTGATATGCTGGATTACCTACTACACCTCCGCTGGGTTTTTTAATTTTAATTACTTTCTTTTTTGCCGTAGGATTTACGGATTGATAAGTAGGGTTTGCCCTTGCCCCTACTTTGTCTGTCTTCTCTTCTTTTGCTTTTGGTGCTTTCTTTAATTCTTTAAGAATATCAGCACCACCAAAGGTAATACTCTCCCCTAATGATTTCTTTTCTTCTTTATCTTTTTTTAAAAGGGATTTAGCACTACTAAGGTCAAAATCACTTTCACTTGCCTTACCAGACCTAATAAGTTTTCTCTGTCTACTCTTTAAAACTTCTTCTTCTTGTGCCTTTGCTAATTTACTACTTCTACTATTTTTAATTTCACTTGCTTTACCTTTAAAATATTCTTCTATTTTGGGGAGAGATAATTGACTTTTAGAACTATAACTTTTAGGATTTCTTTTAGCGTCCCTAAATAATTCATACGCTTCTCTTGATTCCCCAGTAAAGTCTTCTGGTTCAAAATATTTAAAATGGTGCTTCTTCATTTTTTCTACACTTCCTCTTACGTCTAAATCGTCTTTAAATCTTCTTTCAACGTCTTCCCTTATCGCCTTTTCTTTTTCGTCCCTTACACCGCCACCTAATCCTACGTCAAGACCAAATGCGTCAAACATTTTTCTTGATTTAGAAATTTTGGAAGGGTCTTCACCTGCCCTCGTTGCTAATTGTTTATAAAGAGCAGAATCATTCCTTCCTTTTAACCTCTTATCTGATATTACTTCCTTCGCAGTAAATACTATATTTCTTAAATTTGAAATATCCATTATATAGTGTATTGTTAGAAAAAAATATTTAAAAAAAAAATTGATTTTAAGAAATGATTAAGGTATATAAGTAAATATGGATACTATTATCAATATGGAAGCACAACTCCACAACCTCCAACTTGCGGACAAACTGCGGAAAGAGGCACAAAACCGTCGTAGTAAAAAGGCATACGACCGCAAATATAAAATATCTGACGATATGACGTTTGCCGAAAAAGTTGAAGTTTTGCGAAATGTAGCAAAGCGTCAGCAATCATATAAGCAAAGATATAAGGGAATAACAAAAGAAGAACAGCAAAATCGTTCACGTGAATACTATCACAAAAAGAAAAAGATATTAGAATTAGATACTGATAGTGATAGTAATTAATTATTATAATAACAATTAATACATTCAAAATAAGGTTGGTTAAAATACGTAGACCACCCATATTCTCTTAGTTTTTTACATTTAACACAGCAAACGTATTTTTGAACTATACATTTTTTACACCAATAGTTTCTTTTCTCGTCCCTATATTTAGTCTTCTTAACTATACTATATTCTCCACAACTAACACACGGTTTTTTACCTATTTTTTTTGTTTCTATTTCTATTGTTTTTATCCACAGTTTTATATTAGCATACAGTTCTGGAAACAAATCTCCAAGTTCCGTGTATGTTTCCAAATGCTTTACACACGTGCTTCCTAATATTATGTGTGTAAAATCTTTTCTTTTGAATTCAAATACATTTAAGTGGTGTAAGTGTGGTCTTCCACATATACATTTGTATCCAGTTATTTCTCTATCTCCGTGTTCGTCCTCCTCTATTATGTAGTTGTCCCTACACAATACATATTTTTCAGTAAGGTAATCTACCATAGCACTATCACTATTACAGTATACATATTCAGCATATACTAAATTCATTAGTGCTTCAAATCCATTTGTTCCAGTATTTTCTTCAAAACCAGTATTTAATCTCTGGTAGGTCTTATCCTTTACAAAGGCACACGTTTTTATTAGTTCAGTAGAAGGTTCAGTCATATTAAATTTTTATCCTCACATAGTTTTTAAATCAATTTAATTTTACCTTTAATTGGTCTAATGAGCGTGAGAAAAAAAAAAATTGATTATTATCTTTTGATAGATTTTGGGTAAAATATCAAAAATAAATAAAATTGATTTAAACATTATGACGAAAAATACTACTAATATGAATACTATGACTATGACTCAACAAACTCCAACACCGCAGTTTTTAAATGAATATGGATTGCCCTTTGTTGCTTTTCGTCTGACTATGATAAATAATGATAAAAAACCATATTACTTTCAAAAAGACAAAGACTATCCAAAAGAACTAAACGGTATTGAATGGACTTTATACAATCAGAAAGAATGCGACATACATAACAAATGGGTTAAACGTAATAAAAAGAAAGCAAACTTTGTAAATGTTTTACCTTCACAAAACAATTTCTTAGTAATTGATTTTGATAGTCAAGAAGAGGTAGACCGTGCTAAATCAAGAGGGTTTCCAGTAGAAGCATACCATACTTTATCCTCACGCAAACGTTTACCTCATTATTTCGTCAAAATAAAATCAGACAAACCTATAAAGACTTGGCGTGGTAAGACTCACAACATAGAAAACGGTGTGAAGGTGGAGCGTGAATTAGATTTAATGACTACTAATACCTTTGAAGACCTTGACGGTATGTTATACGGTGATTACTTACTACAAGATATTACCATAGAAGAATTGTGCGAGGTTCTTGAAATTGACCCCAACTCTATTGAAGAAGACTACACACACGAACAGAAACGCAATCCAGTCAAAAAGACTGTTATAAAAAAAAGCAAAGCAGTCAAAAAGAAGACACCACCCCAGAATGCTAATCCTATCACGTGGGACAACTACAATTATAGTGGTGAACTTATTGGTAAGTCCAATAAGAATAAAGGTATGGAGATTATAGAATACCGCACACTTAAAGAACTTATCCTCAATCTTGACCCTACTAAACTATCAGATTATGCTAATTGGTTCAAGTTAGTATGTGCTATTGCTAATCAAGTCAAAACCAATACTGACCCTTACAAGTATCTTAACTTACTCAATAACTTTTGTAAAGGTATGGATAAGTTTGACGAAGCAGAAAACGAGAAAGTATTTACACAGATTTTCTTACAAGCAGACAGCAAACCATTAGAAGGCAAAGTTAAAGCAAAACAACTATGGAATTGGTTAAACGAACACAACAAAAAAGTATGGGAAGAACTTGCCTTCAACAAAGACAGACCGCTTGACCCATACGAATTTGGAGAATTAGAATTATATGAGGCACTCAGAGCGTTCAATATTAATCACTGTGTAATCAAAGGTGAATTAACTACTGAGTTTATAGAGTGGGACTCAGCAGAGAAACGGTATAAGACTATGGGTAAAGGTGTATTACAATCTAACTATGATAATCTTTACTATAAGATTCCAGTCCATTACACAGAGAAAGAAATTACTAAGATAGAAAAAGATATATTATATTTTGAAAGCGAAGAAGGTATTGGTATGAAGTTCTCTGACCCCCCTCAGGTTAAAGACATAGACCAAGCAGACAAAAAAAAGTTTCTTGTTTGTTTAAAATACTATAACGCAACTATCACAGAAGAAGGCGAACGTATCAAAAAATATAATAGTGAATTAATTGTCCCAGAGTGGATTACTTGGAAAGGTCGCAAAACATTTGAGAGGGACGGTTTCTATCCTAAATCAACAGCACCTTACGGAACGTTTAATTTGTTTCAAGGATTCGAAGTAGACAAACACGAAGACTATAATGAGAAGGTGGACTCTCTCAGTAAAGAAGAACTGGAAAGTGAATTGGAGTTTGTATTCCAGCATATTAGAAACATTATGGGTAGTGATAAGACAGACGAACTCACAGACTTTTTCTTAAAGTATATGGCGCACTTAATTAAATATCCTAATGTTATTCCTCGTGTTGCTTGGTTCATACACGGTCAAGAAGGCAGTGGTAAGAATCAATTGCTAAATTTATTTACACAGATTATCGGTGGTGAGTATGGAGTCAGCACTACCAACGGTAATAATATCTTCGGTCAGTTCAACTCTCAACTCAATCACAAAATTATTGTTAATTTCAATGAGGTAAGCAACGTTCACACATACATAGAAGATATTAAGTCTGTTATTACTGACGAAACAATTAACACTACTAAGAAAGGTAAAGAAGTCAAGACATATAGAAATGTATCTCGTGTCTTCTTCTTTGGTAATAACGCCAATAAAGTCCCTATTGGATACAGTGATAGACGTTGGATTGTGTGTGAAACAGGTATAGCACACAAAAGTATTGAAGGATACAACACTAAACTTGCGGAGCAAGTAAGTTCTTTATACATTCAAAAATGTATGAAGCGGTATTTAACTGAGTTTGTAAAGGTTGATAAGTATGAGAAGTTTGAAGATACACGTCCTTTGACTGATAGTTATTATAATATCAGAAGTCTTGGTATTCCATACCAGCACCGCTTTATTCAGTATCTATATGAAAAAATGTTATTATGGGATAAGAATGGTGATATGAAATATTATAGTGAAACAGAACTATGGTCTATGTTTGAAAGATTCAAAAAAGATTGGAAAGAACCTTACGACAAACCCAGAAAGAATATGATTGTTGATTTCAAAAAGCACGTTGGAGATACTAATGAAGATATGATATTCCATATGAAGACACGTCCAGAGGTAGACCGTAAGAAGTATGGTTTAGTTAGTAAAGAACGGATAAACAAGTTTATGGAAAAGTTCCATTATGATTGGGAAGGGGTTATTGAAACTCTGCCTTCCTCTGACGAGGACGAGGATTCTGACTGTGATTAGTTGATTGGAGAAATTGGAGGAATTGGAGTGGGTGTTGTTGGTTTAAATAAAAATTATATTATGTTCGGTCAAAATATAGTTATGTATGAAACATTAACCAAATTTTTAAAAGAGATAAGGGGCGACAATTGGTATTACTCTTGGGATATACAGCAAGAACTACCGCTTATAGAAAAGATAAGTGAATTAAAATTATACAGAACCTACAAATACGAGTGCGACAGTTGTGGATTTTCTTTACTATGTCCGCACCCCTCCGTAAAACTATCTAAACAGTTTGAAGATAATATGAATGAGTTGGGTATTCAGAAATCTTACCTACACGCTTGTTCTTACATTCGGTCATTTGTTTTCCCTATGGTGTCGTATAGAGTAAGAGAAGACGGACAGTCTACTATTATGATATTCAATATCCTTAAAGAACTTGTTGGAACTGAAAGAGAACCTAATGAAACTGAAACAATCTGTCGGTGCTGTATGGAGAAGCATATGGAAAAAGAATTAGATACTTCGGAAGAACCTATCATATCAATCAAAACCACTGCCTTTAAAAAAGCGTGTGAACCTAAGTATTCTGGTATGAAATATAAGTTTGAACCTACTGACGAATGCTATGATTATATGGTTGAGTGTATGGAAAAAGAAAATTGATTATTATCTTACGTAAGAATATCAATTAAAATGAATGTTGAAAAGGAAATTATAACTGTTAAAATTAACTTTGACTGGTTTAACCAAAAGTATATAGAGTGGTATAATATTACCCACCAATTCCACAATAATGAACCAAAAACATTATTGCGTATAGATAAAGATAAAGTAGATATGAGAGATATGAAAGAAGTAGAAAATTGCGTAGAGTATATGCTTCGTGTATTTACTGCGGACATAGTAAAGAATGAACCTAATAGACCAAATGATATATTCTATTATTACCGTGATAAGATTAGAGAAGAGGAAATAGAAAATATATATATATTTGAAAGTGAAGACGAATAATTATTTAGATTGGAGTTATTGGAGGAATTGGAGAAAAT
>TARA_R110002153_G_scaffold31451_9_pt1 | contig 23619 bp, 21 predicted proteins | sample TARA_R110002153 | Tara Oceans TARA_R110002153 (sample SAMEA4398193) | marine metagenome | biome: Polar Biome; feature: [SRF] surface water layer (ENVO:00010504); material: water (ENVO:00002006), including particulate matter (ENVO:01000060) such as... | depth 5 m | reverse complement strand
GCTACGTAAAACTCATTGTCTTAAGCATCTAATATTTATTAACCACTATTATGCAATGAAGTCACAAAGGTACTAATAAGGCAGAAACGTAGTAACGAGTTTTCATTTTATATGGATTGACCCGAACCCGTTGCACTGCGGCATATGATAAGCGCCTATGATATTGGTTATATCCGCAACACAGTGATGGACATATTGCCTTCGATTAGGGCTTCTTCATGCGTAACGTTTACAACGTGACTTCAGTCTTGTTTAATAAAATACTATGAGCTAGCTGACTTGACATTTTATATGCCCTTATAAATGAAAGACTTTCGGCTTGGGTTTTCATTAGCCAGATACAGCTAAAACGACACTGAGAGGAAGATATTTTAGTTCAGCTATATAGCTAGCTATAAATAGCTGTCATAAAGGATGTTTGGGAGGGGATCGCTATCAGGCCATGTATTCGACTTGATAGCGAGTCTACGTTGTTTACTAAACTGTCTTTACTTTGACAGATTACAGTAGTGGTTTACTATTCTTTTTTTGACGATTCTTGATTAGCTTCTTGCTGTTCTTCCGTTTTGTCTTCAGGATCGGTTTCAGTGGGTATAAAGTCCGCATCATTTTCATCAGCATCCCCTACCACATGTTCGAGTTTCACCTTATCGACGCTGCGAAACGTATTAATAGGCCCAGCTAGCGCATACAGGGCAAACACGACAAATAAAACCAAAGCGGGCTCAGTAGCAACCACTATGAAAATCAGCAAAATTAATAACAAAGCAACAAACGGTACTTTGCCATGCCAATTGACTTCTTTAAATGAATTATATTTAAAGTTACTAACCATCAATAGCCCAGCGAAACTGGTTACCAAAGCAACAATAACGCTATAGTCATCTCCATTGACACCATATTCACCACCGACCCAAACTAAACCTGCCACTAATGCAGCAGCAGCTGGACTGGCAAGGCCTTGAAAATAACGTTTATCTGCCACACCCAATTGAGTATTAAAACGAGCAAGTCTTAGCGCTGCACCTGCTACATAGATAAAGGCGGCTAACCAACCGATTTTACCCAACCCGCTCAATCCCCAGTTGTAAGCAACGAGTGCAGGCGCCATTCCAAATGAGACCATATCGGCCATAGAGTCATACTCAGCACCGAACTCGCTTTGGGTGTTCGTCATTCGAGCGACACGACCATCAAGCCCGTCAAAAATCATCGCTACAAATATCGCTACTGCAGCGGCTTCAAAGTGCCCATTCATAGACGCAACAACGGCATAAAAACCCGAGAACAAGCCAGCGGTTGTTAATAAATTAGGTAAAAGATAAATACCTTTACGTTTAGATTCGGGCATAACAGCTCCTCTGATAAAATAACGGCGCCAAGATAACATAAACGGTTCGCTTTGGTTATCAGGCATCATAAAAAACACCAAACTAGGTTAGCTCAACAATTTATCCTGTTGTATGAGTAACCATACCTATTATACCTATTTCTAATATTTGCTAATACAAATAAGGTGTATAATTACCACATTGTCGACGAATTGAGTCACTTGCTCATAAAGTTGTCCACTTTCTTTACACCTTGGGTGTTAGTGTTAGAGAAACTATTTTAAGCCACTGTAACAAATAGCTTAATTTAATTTGGCACTTTTCTTGCTGTAGCGAAATATATAGTTAATTAGAAAATACAACATATTAAAAGGACAGGAATATTAATATGAATAATTTATTTACTTTGCGTAACGTGGCGCTAGTTGCTTCGCTAATGACATTTTCATTTGCTAGTTTGGCAACAGGCACCACAGATTGGGATTTTAGAACTTCTGGTGGTAACAGTTATGGAAGTGGTAGCGGTACCGATTCTTATGGTAACACGTTAAGTTTTAATTCGGCTGATACCGATTTAACAATTACGGCTTGGGCCGATACACTTGAACAAAACGCTCCAGACACAATTCAAACCGCGACTGCTGCTCATAATAGCTACGGTTTGTTGAATTACAACCGCAATAATGATGGTCATTATGTCGATAATCGCGACGATACTGACATGTTGTTGTTTACCTTTGATGATTTGGTATCTATTACCGGAGTTAATATTGGTTACTATAGCAATGATTCAGATATATCAATCGCTGCTTTTGATACGTTACCAACATTACAAGGACAGACTTGGGCTACTGTAGCCGGCGCTGCATCATATAGTGCTAGTTTTAGCAACTTATCCCGTAACTGGAATTCACTTGCTAGTGCGACTGCTGGTATTGATTCAAAATATTGGGTGATTGGGGCTTATAACGGTGCATTTGGTTCACCTGGATGGTCCACAGGTAACGACAATCTCAAAATAGCTGGTATATCAACGATTGCTGGAGCAAGCCCTAAGCCACCGACATCTGACGTGGCGGAGCCTAGCTCGTTAGCTATATTGGCATCATTTGGTTTATTTGCTGTATGGCGTCGTCGTAAATCAGCTTAAGTTTTATAAGCTAAGAAGACCTCACATTGTGAGGTTTTTTTTTGCCTGAAAATATACATTGGTATATTCATACCTATCGAAACCTAAGGCATTTAAGGTAAATATACCGTAGTATTTTACGTCTGCATTCTAAGGAAAAGAGCCAATCCGATTTATGAAACTTCGTTCACTAACTTTATCACTCAGTGCAATTGCTTTTTGCGCGATATTACCCTCTCTAGCGTTTGCTGATGCATCTGAAAATTATGAAAAAGCACTCGCTGCTTTTAACCAAGAAGCATTTCCAGAATCATATATTCATCTTAAAAACGCCTTACAAGAATCGCCTTCTCATCTGCCTTCTAAATTACTTATGGGCCGAGTGTTATTAATTGATGGTTATGTGAATGACGCAATAACTGAATTTGAAGAAGTGATGGCCGCTGGCGCCGATCTAAATTTAGTATTGGTTCCCTTAGCCAATGCCTATCTTATCAGCCGGGAATTAGACGCGCTTCTAGAATTGCCTATTCCACGCAATTTATCGGCCCAAGTAAAACTGGATGTATTGTTATTGAAAGCTGCCGCACACGTACAACTAAATAATTTGCAGCAAGCACAGACACTTTATGAAAATGCTCGGCTTGAATTTAAAAAAGATGTACGTGCGCTAAATGGATTAGCGCAGATTGCTTTTTTAAACAAAGACTACGTCTTAGCGAATCAATACCTTGATACCGCGATGGCTGAGCATAGCCAAAATCCCCAAAGCTTATTTTTACGTGGCCTTATACTGCAAAGCCAAGGTAGAAGCGCAGATGCAAGAGCACAATTTGAACTTGCGCATCAATACGATAGTTTTGACCCAACTATCAAGCGCGCGTTAGCCAATAGTTACGTTGAAGGAAATATGTTACCTGAAGCACAAGCAATGATCGCGCAAATAGAAGAGCAAACCACAGGAGACCTACAAACTCAATTGCTCAAAGCCCGTCTGCTAGCCATGCAGGAAAAAAATGGCGAAGCTGACGCGTTATTAGCAAGCCTGAGTCAAACCTTGAGCTTAGCCACTGACGACAATAAAGAGAAAACGGCGTGGATCAGCTTAGTTACTGGGATTACCGCTTATATCAATCAAAATTATGACGTGACGGTACGAGAGCTTTCACGCTATGTAAAAACGGGGTCTGCACCTCCTGAGCTTTTAGGCATGCTCGCAGAGGCACACATTCGACAAGGCTACCCCAAAAAAGCCGTGAAGCTTTTAGAGTTAAATGAAAGCAGCGTGCTGAAAAGTATTCCCGTCTCCTCTTTACTCTGCGACTTATATCTTGCTAGCAACAAAGTATTTAAATGCAATAGCATTGTTGAAGATCTGAAAAAAACTGATGGCGACAATCACAGCGTCATTTTGTTGGAAGCGAAACTACTGGTGCGTCGTGATAAAGCTAAGCAAGCTATTGCACTATTAAACGATAGTAACCTTGACACTAATGCCGAAGATGTATTGCTATTTAAAGCTTCACTGGAAGCGAACGAGCAGCGTTACAATGAGGCATTGCAATCAGCCAATAAGCTTACCCTTTTGCAACCCGATAATTATCATTATGCGAATTTAAGTGCAGATTTAAACATTCGTTTAGGTAATTTAAAGGACGCTGAGACGACCTTGCATAAAATTCTATTCAAGGACGCCGATAATATAGCTGCACTGATGAATCTTACCCGTGTGGAATTTGCGCAAAATAAACTGTCAGCATCCCTGACTTCGATAGAAAAAGTTATCGCCCTAGCGCCTACCAACACGGCTGCGCTTATTTTACATGCGCAAATATTAGTCAAGCAAAATGAATTAGACTCGGCAATTGAGAGTTTACTCACCGCCAAAGCGCTTGCGCCCAATAGTGCTGGACCTCATGAGTTACTCGTTAATATTTATCGCCAACAACAAAAGTATCCGATTGCCCTAAATGAGATAAACGCCTTATTGAAAATTAATCGTTTTAATTCGGCTTATCTATTTGAAAAAGCCAATTTGTTGCTCGTCCTTGATGAACCCAAAAAAGCGAAAACTCAGCTTGATATATTATTCGGTCAATGGTCGGACAATGCCGCACAATTAGTTGAGTTAAGTCGCAGCCAACTACAAGCAAACGACATTACTGGTGCGCAAATAAGTCTCGAACGGGCAATAGATATTGCACCGGATTACGCCCTTGCAAAGTTAGAATATGGCCAATTGCTGTTAACACAAAATAGGCTTAGCGAAGTAGAAGCGCTGATAGCGAATATGCAGAAGGCGTTTACTGATAACCCTAATGTATTTCTGCTACAAGGTCATTACTTCAAGGCCTTAGGCGATACACAACAAACATATCAAGCCTATACCCGTGCTTTAGCTCTCGATCCTAATTTCACGCTACCTTTGATTGAGCTATATCAACTCGCGAGTCAAGGAGAGCACGCAAATGAATTTACCCAGTATCTCGTTCAATATCTGTCTACTCACACCGATGCACACTTTCAGCGGCACCTACTGGCGGACCTAAATTTTATTGCTAACGATTTTGCCAATGCTGAAGCACATTATCAAAAACTAATCGCTATCGATGATCTGCCCAATAAAGCTAGAATCTACAATAACCTGGCTATTATCCAGATAGATTCTGATAATAAACAAGGGCTACTATACGCCGAGCAAGCAAGCAAACTTGCACCGAACTCGGCCGCTATACTGGACACTAAGGGCTGGCTGTTAGTTAAGAATACTCAATATCAAGAAGCCTTAAAAACACTTAGGTTGGCGTTTACATTGCGCTCGAATGATCCCTCTATACGTTATCATTTGGCAGTTGCATTAAAGGAGTTGGGCCGAGCGGATCAGGCTAAAGGCCAATTAAAGCAAGCCATTGATAGTGCAAAGGACTTTCCTGAAAAACAGGAAGCAATTGCGTTGCTGCAAACATTGTAATATTTCGTACACTAGGTGTATTGCCCCATTAGATTTGCCAATACCTAGAAACAAAAACGGCTACTTAAGTAGCCGTTTTCTATTATCCAGTGGATTATTTAGTTCTTTATGACCCACTACTGACACGATTAATTAGTTAATAATTAAGCCATTCTCATCCGCATCAATACTGACTACGCTTTCTGCCATCAGTTTTCCAGATAAAATCTTTTGCGCTAATGGATTTTCAATTTCCATTTGAATAGCCCGTTTGAGTGGGCGAGCGCCATAAACCGGATCAAACCCAGCTTCTGCGATTTTATGCAACGCCGCATCGGTCAATTCTAATCCAATCCCCTTCTCTTCTAAGCGTTTGCGTAGGAATTGCAACTGCCTGCTGGCGATAGAGGTTATCTGTTCTAATCCTAACGGATGGAATACCACGGTTTCGTCAACACGATTTAAGAACTCAGGTCTAAAATGAGTACTTAGTACCTCAAGCACTGACTGCTTCATTTTTTCGTAATCATTTTCACTATGTTGCTCTTGAATAATATCAGAGCCCAAATTTGAGGTCATAATGATCACGGTGTTTTTGAAATCAACTGTACGCCCCTGCCCGTCCGTTAAACGACCATCATCGAGTACCTGAAGCAAAATATTGAATACATCAGGATGCGCCTTTTCGATTTCATCCAGCAATATCACAGAATAGGGCTTACGACGCACTGCTTCTGTTAAGTAGCCACCTTCCTCATACCCTACATAACCAGGGGGTGCCCCAACTAAGCGTGAAACTGAGTGTTTTTCCATAAACTCAGACATATCAATACGCACCATTGCGTCTTCGGTATCGAACAGGAAGCTAGCTAGGGTTTTACATAGCTCAGTTTTACCCACCCCTGTTGGGCCTAAAAACAAAAAAGAACCTATCGGTTTATTTGGGTCAGCCAAACCCGCACGTGAACGTCGGATCGCATTCGATACTGCGGTGACCGCTTCACTTTGGCCCACAACACGTTCATGCAATGCGCTCTCCATGCTCATGAGTTTATCTTTCTCACCTTCAAGCATTTTTGACACTGGAATTCCGGTCCAGCGCGAAAGCACATCAGCAATTTCATTCTCTGTTACGCGACTCTTAAGAAGCTGATGTTCTGTGTTTTGCGACTCTGACTCTGTCGCTATTTCAAGCTTACTTTCAAGCTCAGGAATTCGTCCATATTGCAGTTCGGACATACGGCTTAAGTCAGACGCACGACGGGCTATTTCTAAATCTAATTTAGCTTGGTCAAGTTCTGCACGAATACTTTGTGTGCCTTGCATGGCTAATTTTTCAGACTTCCAGATCGTTTCTAATTCAGAGAATTTGAATTCAGCTTGTTCACGCTCAATTTCAATAAGTTCTAAGCGCTTATGACTCGCATCGTCTTTCTCTTTTGCTAACGCTTGCTCTTCGAGTTTTAGTTGAATTATGCGCCGCTCAAGTCTGTCCATGTCCTCTGGTTTCGAGTCCATTTGCATGCGAATACTTGATGCTGCCTCATCGATTAGATCAATAGCTTTATCAGGTAATTGTCGGTCGCTAATATAACGATGAGACAACGAAGCCGCTGCAACAATAGCGGGGTCAGTTATTTCAACTGAATGGTGTAACTCATAACGCTCTTTCAAGCCGCGCAATATCGCAATGGTATCTTCAACACTCGGCTCGTCCACCAGCACTTTTTGAAAGCGTCTTTCTAGAGCAGCATCTTTTTCAATATACTGTCTGTATTCATCTAATGTGGTTGCGCCAACACAATGTAATTCACCGCGAGCCAACGCTGGTTTTAGCATATTACCGGCGTCCATCGCGCCTTCGCCTTTACCGGCACCCACCATGGTATGCAATTCATCAATGAATAAAATGACCCGACCTTCTTCTTTGGCCAACTCATTAAGTACCGCTTTCAAGCGTTCTTCAAATTCACCACGGTATTTAGCCCCAGCAATTAGTGCGCCCATATCGAGAGACAGAACACGTTTGTTTTTTAAACTTTCAGGCACTTCGGAGTTGATAATTCGCTGAGCTAAGCCCTCTGCAATCGCCGTTTTACCAACGCCAGGCGCACCGATTAATACAGGGTTATTCTTTGTGCGGCGCTGTAATACCTGAATGGTCCGGCGTATTTCGTCGTCGCGACCGATAACAGGATCAAGCTTGCCCTGCTCGGCTCGTTCGGTAAGGTCAGTGGTAAACTTCTCTAATGCTTGGCGAACATCTTCAGCATTTGGATCATTTACCGTTTGCCCACCCCGAATATCTTCGATTGCTTTTTCAAGAGACTCTTCTGTGGCACCAACCTGACGCAACAAATCACCCAGCTTGCCTTTATCTTGCACTGCGGCCAGTACAAATATTTCCGATGTAATGTATTTATCTTTGCGCTTTTGAGCGATTTTATCACTCAGGTTCAGTAACACGACCGACTCTTTGGCCAATTGTACGTCACCGCCGACACCTTCTACACGAGGAATTTTATCTACTGCTTCGGCCAGCGCTGAACGTAACGAATTCACGTTTACTTTGGCGTGCTCAAATAATGCGCGCACAGATCCGCCCTGCTGATTCAGCAAAGCCGTCATCACATGTACGGGTTCGATGTATTGATGATCACGCCCAAGCGCTATGGATTGAGCATCGGATATAGCAAGTTGAAACTTACTGGTGAAACTATCTAAACGCATATACCACTCACTTATAATGGATTAATAATTAACCTATTAATGGTGTGATTTTTTAAATATTCAAGCAAATAGTACGATTTTAGTAGACTAATATTGAGCTAGATCAAGTTGATAAAAGAGCCTAAGGCTCAAGGTAAATACCCGAAACCATTCGACCGGTATTGGCTAAGCCTTGATGAGTTGCACGACGATGAGAAAATAGCTGCTGTTCGTTTTCATAAGTGCACAGATCCGCAGTGTACACACTGGTTATCCCGATTGCCGTTAGCTTTTCAAGGGCTATTGTTTGCAGATCCGCCTGATACTTCCCCTTGATTAGCCCTTTAGTAAAGCAATGAGGGTATTGGTCAAAGTGTTTTAGGACAGTTTCGTTTACTTCATAATTTTTCTGGCTAATGTGAGGACCAATCCACGCAAGCAAATTGCCTGGATGGCTATGCATCACCTTACAGCTATTTTCAATCACACCGTCAGCTAGACCTTTCCAACCCGCATGCACAGCCGCTACTTCCGTACCCTGCTTGTTACAAAGTAATATAGGCAGACAATCTGCCGTCATAACAGCACATACCAATCCCGAGTAAGTTGTTGTCGTCGCGTCAGCATCTTGGTTTTGCTCAACGTTAGGCGTGACTAAAATACAATCGTTACCATGCACTTGATTCAACCATTTCACATGTTGATAGCGAGGTAACCGTTGTCGATTAGCCAGCACAGCGGCATTATCATCCCCAACATGGGCACCGACGTTTAAAGAGTCATAGGGAAACTGACTAACCCCACCCGCTCGCAACGTCGAAAATGCCCGTACCTTTTTAGGCGCAGGCCAATTAGGTGTTATGAATGATAATGCTGTCATTGTTTAAACGAGATCGTTTGGGTTTTGCGCAGTGTCTTCTTTTAATACCGCTAACAAATTAACAAAGTCGTCAGGCAATGGGGCTTGGAACGACATCCACTCGCCAGTGATAGGATGTTCAAGTTCTAACTGAATCGCGTGCAAGGCTTGGCGTTTAAAACCACGAATAGTTTCAATCATAATTTCACTTGCCGCTTTAGGCAAACGAGGACGGCCACCATATGCTTGGTCACCTATCAAGGGGTGACGTAAATGCGCCATGTGCACACGAATCTGATGTGTTCTGCCCGACTCAAGCTTTAAGCGAAGATGCGTATGGGCACGAAATTTTTGCTTAACTCGGTAGTGCGTTAAAGCAGGTTTACCCGATTGAACCACTGCCATGTTTGTGCGCTTAGTAGGATGACGCCCAATCGGCTCGTCGACACTGCCACCCGCAATTAAGTTGCCATAAACAACCGCTTCATATTCGCGGCTAATTTCTCGTGCTTGAAGCTTTTCCACTAAATGCGTTTGAGCAGGAATGGTTTTGGCCACGACCATCAAACCGGTGGTGTCTTTATCTAAGCGGTGCACGATGCCCGCGCGTGGCACACTGCCAATATCAGGAACATGGTTAAGCAACGCATTTAAGATAGTACCGTTGGCATTGCCTGCCCCGGGGTGCACTACCAAATTTGTTGGTTTGTTAATAACAAGAATATGCTCATCTTCGTATACGATATTCAAATCGATATTTTGAGCGCTGTGCCGTTCCTGTATTTCGATACTGGCATTAATTTCAATTAACTCTTCACCAAGTAACTTTTCTCTTGGTTTGTTCACTATCTGACCATCTACGGAGACTTGATCGGCTAAAATCCAATCTTTTATACGCGATCGTGAATAATCAGGGAACATTTCGGCCAAAGCTTGATCTAAACGTTTACCTAACAACGTTTGCGGCACCGCGGCCTGTAGTTGTATTTTTTCATAGCTTGTAGACATGCAAAGGAGACCCTAGTAGTGTTTCGAACGATTTATATGTGCATAGCCCAATACGCTGGGTTAGAATATGCAGCTGTTATCGGTTCTATAAAACCCTATTCTAACGGATTTTTGCCAGCAATGAATCGACGAACGCTTATCGCAAGCATAAATAAGAGCAAATAAGATAAATATGATGAGAAAGTTATCGTTACCCAAGATTTTTCTAGCCGCAGCGATTATCGCGATAAGCGGCTGTTCGTCCTCTCCAGATGAAGAAGAAGTAGTTGTAAATAATCGTAGCGCCCAATCTTTATATGAAGATGCGAAAGAAAAAATGGCAATTGGTAACTTCAATGCTGCCACCGCGACCCTTAGTGCATTAGATTCAAGATATCCATTTGGACCTTTATCAAATCAGGTTCAATTAGATTTAATTTATGCTTACTATAAGTCAGGCAAAGTGAATGAAGCCATTTCGACTATTGATCGCTTCACCCGTCTAAACCCAAACCATGCTGATGTTGACTACGCTTTATATATGCGTGGATTAACGAATATGGAATCTGATAAGAATTTATTTCAAGAATTAGTGGGTATTGACCGTTCAGACCGCGATCCCAGTAAATCTCGTGAAGCATTTGAAGATTTCAGACGTTTAATTGAGAAGTACCCTGACAGCAAATACGCCGCTGATGCGCAAAAACGTATGTTGCACATCAAAAGCCGTCTAGCAAAGTACGAAATCGCGATTGCACGTTTCTATATGCGTCGTGAAGCGTACGTAGCTGCAGCTAACCGTGGGCGCTATGTGCTTGAGTACTATCCGGATACAGACCATGTGCAAGAAGCCTTAGAAATCATGGTGGAATGTTACGATCAGCTAAAGCTTGATGATTTGAAAAACAATGTCATGAAAACACTTAAACTTAACTATCCAAAAAGCAGTTTTATCAGCTAACGGGATTGATAGGTTACCGATAAAAAAAACGCGCTCAAGGCGCGTTTTTTTATGGGGGAAATTTACGAGATACGTTATTTAAAAAACAACTGGCTAAATGGGTTTAAAAGTCTCGCTAAGCCCGATGTAAAATGTAGCGGCTTATCTACCATGGTAAAAACTAAACATCCTTCATCCGCTTCAGAAAACGGCATGTGTTTATTAGTGCCATCCATAATCGTGAAGTCACCACAATCATAGTCGGCTAAACCATCACTAAACTGGCCATCAATAACGAGCGTAAACTCAGAACCTTTGTGGGTGTGTTCAGGCACACGACCGCCTTTTTCCATGTAAATAAAGTTAGCTTGACCGTCTTGCCCTAGATCCACTGGTGCCTGCCATAATTTACCCACTAGACGAGACCAGTTACCGGTTTTCTGAGTATATCTAGCGAGCGCTCTGGGCAAAGTAAATTGGCGGCCATCGAGTTCAAGCGGATGATTGACTGGTGGAGTTTTTGTGGGCTCAACATCCGCAGTTTGCATAATCTGTAACATCATCTCGTTGAAGTCTTTATCAACATCAACGACAGGTGCTTGAATAGCCCGTGATAGTTCTTTTGCACCTATGTCTTCTTGCGCTTGCATTGTTAATGCCTGACAACGAGGGCACATATCAACATGCGCTGAAATGATCAGTGCTAAATTAACTGGACATGTCCCTTCAGCAAAAGCATGAAGATGTGCCAATTCAGGATGGAAATTAATCATTGTCTTTTAACATCTCTTTTAAACGCTGTAAGGCAAGGCGTGTTCGTGATTTGACAGTACCGAGGGGAATGGACAATTCGTCAGCCACTTCTTGTTGGGATTTACCTTCCACGTAAATAGCCTCAATAACAGCACGTTGTTTCTCGGGCAATTCAGCAAATAACTTTCCGAGCTCTTGTAACGTTACTTGTTCATCAAGGGGAACTTCATTAACGTCTGCGGTCTGTTCACAAAGAACTGGCCATAAATCATCTGCGCAAATGTCTTCTTTGCGATTGCGCTGTTTACGGAGCATGTCAAAACGGATATTGCGGGCAATGGTAAAAATCCACGTCGACGGCGCGCCTTTCTCGGAATTAAACAGGTGAGATTTTTGCCACACATTCGACATCGTATCTTGCACCAATTCCATTGCAAGTGCTTCGTTACCCATTTGCTTGAGCGCATACGAGCGAAGCCGAGGGGCAAAATAATTAAACACTTCCGCAAAAGAGCGTTTACAGCGCAATTGCCCTACTAACTCAAGATATGCTGACATTTCATCAGCACACTCTTTCGGTACAACTGCATTTGAATGTTTTGTTTCCAAAGGGATTCCGACAAGCATCACTTTTCACCTGTATTAACGATTACAGTTTATACAGGCTTATCTGTGAAAAAGATCATTTGACCAATTGTGTCAAAAAATCGACCGTTTTGACATAGTCCTTTTGCTGAATAAATTGCTGTTTTTGTTCGGCAGACACTGGCAGAAGTTCTAGCCATCGATAAACCACCCAAATAGGATCGTCAAAATGAGGTGCAGGATACATATCTTGGATTTCAGGGTACTTATCAAATATATCAATTAATCGCTGCTTCACTAAGGAAATATCAGTGCCGGGTTCTGCCCGCCAAGTAGGAAGCCATGAACATTGTCCTATTCGTAAACCGTCTTTTTCTGTTTCAATTTTTTGAATAGAAAAACAACGGTCCCCCTCTACCGTTATCCCCAGTAAACCATCGTTTAACATATCAAAATCAATAACGTTAACGTGAGTCCCAACATGATAAATGTGCTCATTTAGGGATTTATCCCCTTTAGCATTCAACATGCAAATACCGAAGCCCGACTGCGCCGCACACGCCTCTTTCACCATACGGATATACCGCGGTTCGAAAATGCGCAGTGCCATACGTCCTTGAGGTAAAATGTGGGCTGATAGAGGGAATAAAGGTAATGTAAACATATTCAACTGTAATACTCAGATGGTAGATATGAATTGGTACGTGATCATAACGATTTAGATCTATGGGCATTCAAAATCATCCGAATGATGATCTAAAAATTCACTCACACGTTAACAAACATAGTAACTTTATAATAATCTCCAACATATAACGAGTGCGACACAATGGAAGCAGTAGAACGTTTCGTAGACTTTTACAAAAAGCTAGATACCCAGTCCCTCAAGGAGCTCGCGGATCTATATAGCGAAGACATTGTATTTGTCGACCCAGTGAAAGAGCACCGAGGCTTAGTGAATGTACGACATTATTTTGCGCAATTACTTGAAAATGTCAGTGAGTGCTCGTTCGACATACAACAAGTAGATGAATTTGATTCCCGCGCGGTGATAACGTGGGTAATGCATTTTCGTCACCCTAAGCTAAAAGCAGGCAAAAACATCAGTGTGCAAGGCATTAGCCAGTTGGAGATGACAGCGAATAAAATTAGTTACCAGCGGGATTACTACGATTTGGGCAGCATGTGTTACGAACATATACCAGTTCTTGGTTCGGTCATTAGATATCTTAAAGGGCGATTAGCGTCATGAAACAAATATTAGTCACTGGTGCAACATCAGGAATCGGCGAAGGATTGGTAAAGCTTGCTGCTGATCGGCATTACAAGGTCATAGCATGTGGTCGTAATAGTGAAAAACTCACTGAACTCGAATCAAGCCACCCATTATCTACCCTTAATTTTGATGTGACCGACCCACAACAAACTTTTGATACATTGAGTAATGTGCAAGCCGATATATACGTTCTCAACGCTGGTGTGTGCGAATACGTCGATATTGATTCATTTGATCCAGATATGTTTAAACGTGTATTTGAAGCCAATTTCTTTGGTGTCATTAATTGTATCAATGCCTTATTACCCAATTTAATGGCAGGCAATCAACTCGTCATCGTCGACAGCATGGCCCGGTTACTGCCCTTTACGCAGAGCCAAGCATATGGCGCTAGTAAAGCCGCTTTACATTACCTGACCAAAACAATGGAGGTCGATTTAGCTGCCAAAGGCGTAATCGTGCAAAGTGTTTCACCGGGTTTTGTAGAAACGCCCTTGACCAATAAAAACGATTTCGATATGCCTATGCGAATTTCCGTTGATGAGGCAGTCGCAAGTTTGCTAAACGGTATCGAGAAGCGTTCGAAAAATATTTATTTTCCTATGATGTTTGGCGTAGTACTTCGCCTGTTATCACGACTACCAAGCTCGATAAAAGTCGCATTAAGTAAGAAAATGAAAAATAACAAACAGGAAGCGGACAAAGATGTCTAAGCGAATTGCCATTATTGGCAGCGGAATTTCAGGGTTAACTTGTGGCCACCTGCTGCACAAGAAACACGACATTACCATTTTTGAAGCCAACGATTATATCGGTGGACACACAGCCACAAAAGACGTCATTGTCAATGGCCGCGAATATGCTATCGATACGGGTTTTATCGTTTATAACGATTGGACGTACCCCAACTTTATAAAGCTGATGGACAGCCTTAAAGTGAAGAGTCAGCCCAGCGAAATGAGTTTCAGTGTTAAAAATACCGCGCTAAACTTGGAATATAACGGTAATACATTGAACAGTTTATTTGCTCAACGACGCAATATCTTTCGTCCTTTGTTTTGGCGTATCGTGAAAGATATTTTACGTTTTAATAAGCTGTGTAAAGCACAAGACTTAGCCAACATAAACGCTCAGCAAACCTTGTTTGGCTTTCTAACCGAGCATCATTTCAGCGACGCGTTTATTTATAATTATATATTACCGATGTGCGCGGCAATTTGGTCTACGAGTGTCGAAGACATAAAAGCATTCCCTTTTATATTTTTCTTACGATTCTTTAATAATCACGGCTTGCTTAACGTCACCGATCGTCCTCAATGGTATACCCTTATTGGCGGATCAAGAGAGTACATTGCGCCCTTAACGAGGGGTTTTTCCAATAAAATTCGATTAAGTACGCCAGTTACGGGCGTGACGAAAATAGATACTGGCTATCAAGTGAATTGGCATGAGGGCAGTGAACAGTTCGATGAGATTATTTTTGCTTGCCATAGTGATCAGGCTCTTGGCATGCTTGATAATGCCAAAATTCCCCAGCGGGAGCTTGTAGCTAATATACTTGGCCAAATAAAATACATTCCTAATGACGTTATTTTGCACACTGACAGTAGTGTATTACCTAAACGTAAGCTCGCCTGGGCCAGTTGGAACTATTCCATCCCTAATGAACGCGAAGCCCATCACTCGCCAGCGATACTGACTTATAATATGAACATTTTGCAGTGCCTTAAATCGGATACTACTTTTTGCGTGACACTCAACAATCGCAGTGGTATCGCCGAAGATGCAATATTAGGGACTTACCAATATGCCCATCCTCAATTTAATGAAGCCGCTATCAATGCGCAGTCTCGTCGACATGAAATTTCCGCTGTAGACGGACTGCATTTTTGTGGTGCATATTGGTATAACGGCTTCCATGAAGATGGTGTGCGTAGCGCATTAGACGTATGCCAGCATTTTGGTGAAACCTTGTAATGCAAAGTGCTATGTATAAAGGTCGGGTGTTTCACGCTCGCCACTACCCTAAAAAGAATTCGTTTAACTACGATATTTTTCTTATGTGGTTAAAACTTGATGAGTTGAGTGAAATTGAAAAAAAAGTGCGTTTTTTCTCATCCTCACATTGGGCCCCCTTGCGTTACAAACGCCAAGATTACCTGGGTGATAAAACGGAATCACTCGAGAAAAGTGTCCTCGCGCGGATGAGTGAATTAGCAGGAAAGCAACTTGCTGGTGACGTATACCTACTTGGGCAAGTACGCACGTTTGGTTTGTATTTTAGCCCCGTCAATTTCTATTACTTACGTCAACCAGACGGTCATTACAGCCATATGCTGGCTGAAGTCAGCAATACCCCGTGGAATGAACGGCACCACTATTTGGTCGACTTAGATGATCAACAAGATTCGCAAAAAGCGTTTCATGTTTCACCATTCAATCCCTTGGATATGCAGTATAAGTGGGCGGTGATGCAACCTAGTAATAAACTCAACTTAACACTCAAATGTGTCAAAGAAATCACTCATTTAGATACTGGTTTGAATTTAACGCGCATCGAACTGAACTCTGGCTCAGTATTTCGCGTATTAGTATCAATCCCTAGCATGGCCATTAAGACCGTAATCGGTATTTATTGGCAGGCAATAAAACTATTTTTAAAACGCGTGCCCTTTTACGCACACGCAACACAAGGTAAGAAGTAGTATGATTAACAGCGAACAGACCCTCCAAGAAGTTGACTCACTTTCTTGGCAAGACAAGATCAGTCGTCAAATCATGTTGAAAATTTTTGCTAGTTTGCCCGAAGGCGAAATGGTCATAAAAGAAAATGGCGTGTTAGTCGATGTATTCGGCGAAAAAGGCTCTGACCTACATGCCGAAATCAACTTTCTCGACTTACGCGCATACCGTCGCTTGTTATTTGGCGGCAGTGTTGCCTCAGGCGAAACCTACAGCGAAGGAATGTGGATTACACCAAACCTAACCAATGTAATTCGGATTTTCGCCCGTAACTTGCCGATGCTTGACCGCTGGGAAGGTAAAATGGAGTGGTTAGCTTTGCCGCTTCGAAAAATTGCCCATTTCGCACGGCGTAACTCGACTAGTCAAGCAAAGAAGAATATTGCGGACCATTACGATTTGGGCAACAAGTTATATACCCGATTTTTAGATGACAGCATGATGTATTCATCGGCAATTTACCCGCACAAAGACGCCAACCTTGGTGAGGCACAGCAACATAAACTGAAAACGATATGTGACAAGTTGCAACTTACAGCAAACGATCACTTGTTGGAAATAGGCACCGGCTGGGGAGGTCTGGCGGTTTATGCGGCTAAAAATTATGGCTGCAAAGTGACCACAACAACGATTTCTGAAGAGCAATATGAGTTTGCTCAACAGTGGGTTGAGCGTGAAAATTTACAACAACAAATTACCCTTTTGAAAAAAGATTATCGGTTGTTAGAAGGCCAATACGACAAGTTGGTTTCTATTGAGATGATTGAAGCGGTAGGTAAAGAATTCTTGCCTACCTTTTTTCAGCAGTGCTCTAATCTTTTAAAGAAAGACGGGGTAATGTTGCTCCAATCAATTACCATCAGTGATCAGCGCTTAAACAGTTATGCCAAAAGCGTCGATTTTATTCAAAAGCATATATTTCCTGGCGGTTTTCTACCGTCTCAGTTGTTGATTAATGAGCACTTAAAAAAACACACCGATATGATGATCCGCGATCTCCATGATATCGGATTAGACTACGCAAAAACCCTACAACATTGGCATCAAGCATTTAACAGTAACATTGATGTACTGGCGCAAGATGGTTACGACGAACGCTTTAGTAATATGTGGCGCTACTATCTTAGCTACTGCGAAGGTGGTTTTTTAGAGCGCACTATTAGCACGGTGCAACTGGTGCTAAGTAAACCTGCTTATTGTGCCCCGCTAAGCCGTTAACATGAAGCTAAGCATGCACTGTATCGTGTTGTTGTTAAGCCTGTGCTCAGCGGTAGTGCAAAGTTCGTCACTCACAAGCGAGATGCAGCCGGTAGGAAGCGCCAAGTTATCGGTGTTTTTCTGGGATGTATATCACTCTACGTTATATAGCGCTGACGGCACTTACACTGAAAATAAAAGACCCCTGGCGCTAAAAATCACGTATTTGCGAGATATAGACGCAAACGATCTTTTAGCCTCCACCTCGGACGAATGGAACAAGCTTGGTGTCTCCCGTGATGTTTATCAGCCGTGGTTGACGCAACTCGCAAGTATCTGGCCCGATATTAAGGAGAAAGACGAGTTTTTGTTTTTAATCGGTGAAGACCACAGTGGTGCGTTCTATGTAAACCAGAAACGGATAGGTAGCATCGCCGATAAAAACTTTTCAGCGAGCTTTCTACGCATTTGGTTAGACCCCAACGGGAGCTACCCAAAGCTACGTGAACAATTAATCGGTCAGGTAAAATAGGACACAATCATGCACACCTTAAAAGCTCTTTATCTATCCGCTAGCGTAGTATTGTTAAGCGCTTGCACTACCGCTATCGATGAATATCGGGATACCACGCCGACCTTTTCACTGAAAGACTATTTTGATGGTCAGTTAACAGCTTGGGGGATAGTTCAAGACTATTCAGGCAAACTTACCCGCCGATTCTGCGTCGATATAACAGCAACGTGGCAAGGCAATAATGGTCAACTTGATGAATCTTTTTATTTTAACGACGGTACCCGTCAAACACGCATATGGAATGTCACTGTAGACGATAATGGCGCAGTGACTGGCAGTGCTTCGGACGTAGTCGGTCAAGCGAGTGGCACATCACAAGGCAGCGCCTTTAACTGGAAGTACACTTTAACGGTACCCATTGATGGCACCGAATATGACTTTGCGATTGATGACTGGATGTACGCACTAGATAATGACCGCATGATGAATCGTTCATATATGAAAAAATTTGGTGTGACCGTTGCTGAATTTTCTATCTTTTTTGATAAGAGCGCAGATATTCCCTCATGTGGTTCGTAAGTCTGCTTTAGACTCTCAGCCTGATGAAGGCCAAAAAAAAGCGACCTGCGGGTCGCCTTAATCTCGATGCTTGAATAATCTACCTATTCTAATACTGATATAGGCTCTGACACTTTTGCTTTACCCTGCTTAATGGCAATCTCGACACGTCTGTTACTGCTACGAGCTTGTGCATTATCTTCGCCCAGTAAGGGTGCGGTATCGGCTTTACCTACAACCGACATACGGCTTTCATTAAAACCTGGCGCTTTGCGTAACTCTTCTGCTACGGCAACTGCTCGTTGCGCCGACAAGTCCCAATTAGAACGATATAACTCGTTGGAAATCACCATACTGTCGCTGTGACCTGATATTTCAATATCACCTGGCATATCAGCGAGAATGGTTCCTATTTTACGTAAGATAGGTCTAAATTGAGGTTGTAAAAATGCTGAACCTGCAGAGAACGAACCATTTTCACGAATACGGATAATAAGCTGTTGTCCTAATGATTCCATTTCAATTGCACCGTCGAGAATTTCTTTTTCCAGTTGCTGAGCAACCTTCTTCAACTTCTCGTTGGCTTCCTCTTGGCTTGCTTTACTTTTCGCGCTTGCTTCTTCGCTAGCGGTTTGCTGAGCGGCACCGCCTTTTTGTTCACCGCGTTGCTTTTGACGTCCTCCAGCCGAGTCTTCATTACCCGCCTGAAACTCTAGCATTTGCTGGGTCATTTCAATGGTTTGCTGCTGTATTGTTTCAATCGGCGTCGGGTCTGGACGTCCAGGTCTGAACTCCATGGCAATAACACTTGTGCCTTTAGGAATGTCTTTAACCTCAATTTTGTTTTGCACACCAAAAGCAAACTTCATCGAACCAGCGATTTGCTTAAATTTTAGTACATCCATTTCTGAGAATGACAGCAGCAAAACAAAGAAACACATCAACAAAGACATTAAATCTGCAAATGTCCCCATCCATGCGGGTAGGCCCTCGGGGGGACATTTTGGGCATTCGTCATCCATGACTTATGCGTCTTCCGTCGCGTTGCCGCGTTTACTGGCAGCTAAATAATTTTTTAATATTCCTTCGATAACCCTAGGATTTTGCCCATCAGCTATACCAATAATACCGTCTAGAATAAGACTTTGGTTGAGTTTTTCTTCGACCGCACGATTACCCAATTTCTCCGCAATAGGTAAACATACAACGTTCGCTAATACGGCTCCGTAAAGAGTGGTTAAAAGCGCAACGGCCATTGCCGGGCCGATTGATTTGGGATCATCCATGTTTGATAACATAGCAACCAAACCAATCAATGTACCAATCATTCCCATTGCGGGTGCTACGTCACCTAACCCTTTAAATATGGTGGCACCAAATTCATGGCGCTCTGTGGTCATCGAAATATCTTTGCCTAATGTAGCCCGCACAACATCGACGTCATGCCCATCAACCAGCATGTCGACACCCTTTTGCATAAATTCATTTTCAATTTGTGCTTCTTCTAACGCTAAGAAACCGCCTTTGCGTGCCGCGTCGGCCATTTCAACAATTTTTTCAATTTGAGATTCAGGTGATTCTATTTTGAACATAAAGGCTTTGCCGGCAATTTTACCCGCGCCAAAAAACTGCCCTAAGGTAAACTGCGATAACACCACAAATAAACTACCGCACACGACGATTAAAATAGAGGGTACGTTAAAAAACATTCCCAAATCACCGCCTAGCACCATGGCCATGATCACGAAACCAAACGCGCCGATCATGCCGATAAGGGTTGCTAAATCCACATTGTACTCCCATCAAAAAAGTGTGTTACGTGAAATAAAAAATGGCCCAGTTATAAAACGCCTGCTTTTAATTAACAAATAACAGGATATATATTTAGCTTATTGACTTGGTTAATCATTTTATCGACTAAGTTGAAATAATCTATAGTCCTTAGGTCCAAATCCTTTGTAGTGTAGCCTGAAATATCATCATCATGTTGAGATAAGTATCTCATCATAAGAGAAATATCTTTAACCGTTCAAGCTCTGAGGTATGAAAAAGGTTTGACCACTATTTACCCCTCAGGTAAGGTGCGCTCAACTCGTAAAGAGCAATACAAAATAGAAGCGAACCCTATGACCAGTCGTAAAAAAACCGAAAACCTGAGCTTTGAAGAATCGATGCAAGAGCTCGATAGCATAGTCAATCAAATGGAAGAAGGTGAGCTAAGTTTAGAAGATGCCTTAGGGCGTTTTGAGCGAGGCATTCAATTAGCCCGCCACAGTCAAAGCAAACTAAAACAAGCTGAACAGAAAGTTCAAATATTAATGGGTCAAGATGAGCAATCGGTGCTGGTCGACTTCGATCCCTCCAATACCCAAGACTAATGACTTTTGAGACTCAACAAAAGCGCGTTCACCAACACGTAGACGCCTTACTGCAAGCGCAGATATCAGCTTTTGGGGATCATGCCCCCACATTAAAAAATGCCATGCAATATGCACTGCTAATGGGCGGTAAACGTATGCGTCCGTTTTTAGTGTATGCCGTTGGCGAAGCATTGGGCATTCAAGAAACAGACTTAGATGCGCCCGCGCTTGCACTAGAATGTATTCATGCCTATTCGTTAGTGCACGATGACTTGCCAGCAATGGACGACGACGATTTGCGTCGCGGTCATCCAACCTGCCATATTCAGTTTGACGAAGCCAATGCCATATTGGCGGGCGATGCATTGCAAACGCTGGCCTTTGAAATTATTGCCAACTATCCCTTGTCACAATTTGCTAATCATCAACGTATTGAGTTAGTTAGAATACTCAGCCGAGCGTCTGGCTACTCAGGGATGTGCGGTGGTCAAGCGATTGATCTAGATTCAACGAATAAACGTATTAGTCAGTCACAGTTAGAATTGCTACATAGCAAAAAAACCGGCGCATTAATTTTAGCAGCCGTTGAAATGGCTTGTTCCCTAAGCGCAGATATAACAGACGAGAGTAAAGTATTGCTGTGTCAATATGCGCAAACGATAGGTTTAGCATTTCAAGTACAAGACGACATTTTAGATGTTATTGGTGATTCAGAAACTTTAGGCAAGCCCCAAGGTTCAGACCAAGAACAGAATAAAAGCACCTACCCTGCGTTGCTTGGTATAGCAGGAGCTCAGCGATATCTAAGTGAACTTCACCAAGAAGCACTTCAAGCTTTGCTAGCTTTACCCTACAATACACAGGTGTTGAGATCTTTTACCGATTTCGTCATTCATCGTAATTACTGATTACGAACGATACATCATCAGATAATAATAGTAGAAACGAACCTAATGACCCTGGATTTAGCCCACTACCCTCTTCTGGCTTTGGCGGATACCCCCAAGCAATTGCGCGAGTTACCGCAAGACAAACTAAAGCAAGTTTCCAAAGAATTACGTCAATATTTACTTACCAGCGTAAGCCAAAGTAGTGGTCACTTTGCGTCCGGGTTAGGCACAGTCGAATTGACTGTGGCTTTGCATTACGTTTACAACACGCCATTTGACCGTTTGATATGGGATGTGGGCCATCAGGCTTACCCTCACAAGATTTTAACCGGTCGTCGTGACCGTATGCCTACCATACGCCAGAAAAACGGCCTACACCCCTTCCCGTGGCCAAATGAAAGTGAATACGACACCTTTGCTGTCGGTCACTCATCAACATCTATCAGCGCAGCTGTAGGCATGGCCGTTGCTGCTGAGAAAGAAGCCCTAGGCCGAAAAGTAGTGGCGGTAATCGGTGATGGCGCAATGACAGCCGGAATGGCGTTCGAAGCACTTAATCACGGCGGTGACATAGACAAAGACATGCTGGTTATCTTAAATGATAACGAAATGTCGATTTCAGAGAACGTAGGCGCATTAAACAGCCACTTGGCTCGTTTGCTAACGGGTAACTTCTTTAACTCTATTCGTGATGGCGGTAAAAAGCTGCTCAGCACCGTTCCCCCAATTAAAGAATTTGCTAGCCGAGCGGAAGAGCATATTAAGGGCATGGTTGTGCCTGGCACTATCTTTGAAGAATTAGGCTTTAACTATATTGGGCCAATTGACGGCCATGATGTAAACGGTGTGGTTGAAACCCTGAAAAATATGCGCAATATCAAAGGCGCTCAAATTCTGCACGTAGTGACCAAAAAAGGCAAAGGCTACGAACTGGCCGAAAAAGATCCTATTAAATTTCATGCTGTGCCTAAATTTAATCCATCAGCTGACGGTTTGCCAAAAGCGGCACCAAGCGACCCGACCTATTCAAACATATTCGGTCGTTGGTTGTGTGACATGGCGCAGCAAGATCCTAATCTAATGGCAGTCACCCCAGCCATGCGCGAAGGTTCTGGCATGGTAGAGTTTTCACAAAAATATCCTAAGCAATATTTTGATGTGGCCATCGCCGAACAACACGCGGTAACGTTTGCAGCCGGCCTTGCCAAAGAAGGTCAAAATGCCGTTGTGGCCATTTATTCAACCTTTTTACAACGTGCTTATGACCAACTTATCCATGATGTGGCGTTACAGAATTTACCGGTATTGTTCGCAATAGACCGAGCGGGTTTAGTCGGTGCTGATGGCCCAACACACCAAGGCGCATTTGATATTCCATTTTTACGTTGCATACCTAATATGGTGATCATGGCCCCCGCTGACGAAAATGAATGTCGTCAAATGCTCTACACTGGTCATAAATTGAATAAACCCGCAGCCGTTAGATACCCTCGAGGCTCAGGCACTGGGGTAAAACCAGACGTCGATATGCACGCCTTAGAGATAGGCAAAAGTAGATCTATTCGCCAAGGGCAAAAAATAGCAATCTTGAATTTTGGTGCATTGCTACCTTACGCGGAAAAAGCCGCTGAGGTATTAAATGCCACCGTTATCGATATGCGCTTCGTGAAACCATTGGATACCGCTGCAGTTAGTCAGGCTGCAAAAGAACATGAGCTTATTATGACCCTTGAAGATGGCGCCATTATGGGCGGCGCTGGCGGTGCTGTGGCTGAGTATTTGCTAAGCACAAAGTACACCTGTCGACTATTGCAAATAGGCTTACCTGATGAGTTTGTT
>TARA_R110002153_G_scaffold249448_2_pt1 | contig 23635 bp, 24 predicted proteins | sample TARA_R110002153 | Tara Oceans TARA_R110002153 (sample SAMEA4398193) | marine metagenome | biome: Polar Biome; feature: [SRF] surface water layer (ENVO:00010504); material: water (ENVO:00002006), including particulate matter (ENVO:01000060) such as... | depth 5 m | reverse complement strand
AAATCTGCAGGTGGCATTGTATTAACAGGCTCTGCAGCAGAAAAATCGACTCGCGGCGAAGTAATCGCTGTAGGTAATGGCCGTGTATTAGACAACGGCGACGTGAAAGCAGTCGACGTGAAAATTGGTGACATCGTAATATTCAACGATGGTTATGGGGTTAAAACTGAAAAGTTAGACGGCGAAGAAGTACTTATCCTTAGTGAAAGTGACATCTTAGCAGTAGTCGAATAAACCCAACCTATTAACAGAATTTTAGAGGAATAATTATCATGGCAGCTAAAGAAGTTCGTTTTTCTGACGACGCTCGCTCAAAAATGTTGGCGGGTGTTAACGTACTAGCTAACGCAGTAAAAGTGACCCTTGGTCCTAAAGGCCGTCACGTAGTTTTAGATAAATCATTCGGTGCACCTACTATCACTAAAGATGGTGTATCTGTAGCCAAAGAAATCGAATTAGCAGACAAATTCGAAAACATGGGCGCACAGATGGTTAAAGAAGTAGCGTCAAAAGCAAATGACGAAGCCGGTGACGGTACTACTACTGCAACAGTTTTGGCTCAAGCTATTGTAACTGAAGGCTTAAAAGCCGTTGCTGCGGGCATGAACCCAATGGATCTTAAACGCGGTATCGACAAAGCAATAATTGTCGCCGTTAAAGAACTAAAAGCATTATCTGTTCCTTGTGCTGATAATAAAGCTATCGCACAAGTAGGTACTATCTCTGCAAACTCTGATTCTGAAGTAGGCGACCTTATCGCTGAAGCAATGGACAAAGTAGGCAAAGAAGGCGTTATCACTGTTGAAGAAGGTCAATCTCTACAAAACGAATTAGACGTTGTAGAAGGTATGCAATTCGACCGTGGTTATTTGTCTCCGTACTTTATGAACAACCAAGAAAACGGCACTGTAGAGCTAGATAGCCCGTACATGCTTTTAGTTGATAAAAAAATCACTAACATTCGTGAGTTGCTACCTACATTAGAAGCGGTTGCAAAAGCGTCTAAGCCTTTATTAATCATCGCTGAAGATGTTGAAGGCGAAGCACTTGCTACCCTAGTTGTTAACAACATGCGTGGTATCGTTAAAGTTGCAGCTGTTAAAGCGCCTGGTTTTGGTGACCGTCGTAAAGCTATGCTTCAAGACATCGCTACCCTTACTGGTGGTACAGTGATTTCTGAAGAAATCGGTCTAGAACTTGAAAAAGTTACCCTAGAAGACCTAGGTACAGCCAAACGTGTTGTTATCAATAAAGACAACACTACTATCGTAGATGGTGCTGGCGAAGAAGACGCGATTAAAGGTCGTGTTGCGCAAATTCGTGCACAAATCGAAGAATCATCTTCTGACTACGACAAAGAAAAACTTCAAGAACGTCTAGCTAAATTAGCTGGCGGTGTTGCGGTAATCAAAGTTGGTGCAGCCACTGAAGTTGAAATGAAAGAGAAAAAAGACCGTGTTGAAGATGCACTTCATGCAACTCGCGCAGCGGTTGAAGAAGGTGTTGTACCTGGCGGCGGTGTTGCTCTGGTTCGTGCAGCGTCTAAGATTGTTGAACTTAAAGGCGACAACGAAGACCAAACACACGGTATCAAATTAGCACTACGTGCAATGGAAGCTCCACTACGTCAAATCGCAGCTAACGCTGGCGCAGAAGCATCTGTTGTGACTAACGCTGTGAAAAATGGTGAAGGTAACTTCGGCTACAACGCAGCTAACGACACATACGGCGACATGATAGAAATGGGTATTCTTGACCCAACTAAAGTAGTTCGTTCTGCACTTCAGTTCGCAGCATCAATCGCAAGTTTGATGATCACCACTGAAGCGATGATTGCTGACGCACCTGCAGACGACGCAGCTGGCGGCATGCCTGATATGGGCGGCATGGGCGGCGGTATGGGTGGAATGGGCGGCATGATGTAGTCGAATTTGACTATGTAGCTACCTTAGCCTCATAAGCTGAAAACAGAAAAGCCCGCAGATTTTATTGTCTGCGGGCTTTTTTAATGGATTAAGGTTTTTAAGCATTTTGTCAAATTATCTATTAGCTCAGAATTTTAAGGGGTACAAAGCGGGGTATCGCTCGATACTGATTTGATATCTTGATCTTTTGTGCAATCGATACCCCGGTTAATATCCTCAATGAACAATTCGTAACCTCACTAATCAATATTCCCAAAAAACTAATATTGGTCGGCGTTTAATTATTCACCTTCCTCCTTTATCAATAACATTCAGTCTTCTTCTGGGTGTTAAATGACAAAGAGTCACTGTCAATTCAGCTGGTAACTTGCAATAACTCTATTAAATTGACTCCTTAAACTTTCGAAAAGCGCAGAAGGTTAGATATGACCTTTATTGGTACTAAAAAATAAACTATTTTTAATGTTAATAATATCAAGTTACAAGGCATCTATGTGCCAGTTTAAGTTAAACAATAATAGTGGTGAAATTTTATCTTCGTTTCAAAGACTATTAACAAATGCTTTATCGCCAAGTTTGCTATCTAAATCAACATAATGTGCATGTAATGTTGAGCTAAGTAAGTGCATAGAATGACTAGATGAAATATCTCATGTAGGTTCAACTTACTAGTTTAATTCTATTTGTTTAACAAACGACAGTCTAAAAAACTAGAGAAACCACACTTAACTTGATCTTCCGACGAGTAATCATAGTTTTCCTCTTTCTTATCTTTATAGTTATACACTGGCACAACACAGGCATTATTGTTGATAATTAAAGCCTTTTTGACAACCCCACATCTAAGGCGTTCCTATAGGCTTCAGCAGCTGGAAGCAAAGACGTGATAATAGACGTAACCACAATAACAGCCACTACCTTGAGAGAGTCTACTGACAGCAGGTTGCCACTCAAAAACAAGCCATATTCCGATGCCAACCAATCACTCGATAGTGTTAACAAGAGACTGATAAGTCCTATGGCAGCCACTACGACGAAGAGAACTAACAGTAGCGCTTCAATCAGTACCAAGGCAAAAATGACACCTGGACTTGCACCTAACACCCTCAACACCGCGATTTCATTTTTGCGTTGTTGCATGGACGCCAGCAACATAGTAGACAGACCAAAAAGTGAAGACACTAACACCAAGATGCTGATCACCAGTAACAGGTTTTCAACTGTCGCCATCATTTGCCATAACTCAGCCATCGCCACGCCAGGTAGAATAGCCATTAGCTGATCTTTTTTGTCATTGTTAATTTCCCTCTGTAGTTTGAAAGTAGCCATTCGTGATTTCAAACCTAACATTACCGCTGTCATGCTTTCGGGGGTTAAGTTCACTGAGGTGGGGTCACTTAGCAGTTGCTTTTGTTGATATGGCGACAAATGAATGGCTTCTATCGCGTTTAAGCTAACGTGAATTGTTTTATCAACTGGTGTACCGGTTGCTTTGAGAATACCGCTTATGACAAAAGGTGTATTGTCATGCTTGGCAAAGCTAACATTCCCTATACCATGGGCTATGACTATCTCATCACCGACTTGGTATTTTAACTGTTTCGCAACATCAGCACCTATAACAGCTTGAAACAGCTTGGAAAATGGCACGCCGACAGTAAACTCAAGTGGTTGCTTGTTAGCATACTTGAAATGTGCAAAATAATTTTCATTGGTGCCCATCACTCGGAATCCACGATGAGAGTCGCCTAATAAAATTGGGATAGTCCAAGCGACGTGTTGGTTTTTATTTAGGGTTTCAAAACTCTCATAAGCTATATTATTGGTGGGGTTTCCCATTCTAAATACTGAGTACAACAGCAAATTTAACTGGCCACTAGGCGCGCCTACAATAATGTCCACAGCGGATATTGTTCTATTAAAACTTTCTTTTGCATTATGGCGAATATGTTCAACACTGAGTAATACGCTGATGCTGATCAACAGAGATAAAAACGTCAAAACAACAGATTTACGGCGGCTTTTTAAACTACTCCATGCAATAGAGACTAACAAGCCAGACTCTCCACAGGTTTTTGTAATGATGACATCTCAACACTCGCATCAAAAAAGCGCTGTAAATACATGTCGTGACTGACAAAAACCAGGGTAGTGGTAGTGAGTTGACAGATCTCAATTAATATCTCCATAAACGCATCCCGAGCAGCAGCATCTAACGCAGAAGTTGGTTCATCCACCAGCAATATTTCAGGTGCGTTGATGAGTGCCCGTGCAATAGCAACACGTTGCTGCTGCCCAACACTAAGAGCGCCTGCTGGTCGCTGTAACACATCGGGGGAGAGCTTAAGCTTGAGTAAAATGTCACTGACAGTCTGTTCAACTTGGCTTTTTGTATTACCGGCAAAATAGGCTGCAATCTGAATGTTTTTCAGCACGCTTAAATAAGGAATTAAATTAAATTGCTGAAACACCACGCCAATATGCTGTGCCCGGAACCGGTCTTTACGCCGGGAAGCAAGGCTAGAGAACTCTTCTTCTAGCAGTTGTATTTCCCCCTTAGTAGGATTTAACACGCCCGCTAAAAGATTCAGCAAGGTGGTTTTACCAGAGCCGGATTCACCATACAAAAAAATACGCTCTGCGCGCCTTAAGCTCCATCGAGGAATGACTATCCCCAAGGCATCATTAGACTTTGAGTAGCTGTGATACAGCCCTTTAATATCAATCGCCAGAGACTGATGAACATTTAAATCACTTGATATCAATTTCATTCCAAAGCCGTGCTCTTGTTATTTGTTGTCGAGATACACCTACAAATGATATGTTATAACATATTGCAACCACTTAGCTAATCTATTCTTTTTATCAGAGGCAACATGTTCGGTTTTCAGCACTTCACAATAGGGTTAATGGCATTAGTATTAAGTGGGTTGGCAGGGTTTTCTGTGGCAGGACCAGCGCAACAACAAAAATACGAAGCACTCGAATGGATCGCACTCATGCCACAGGACGACCTTGACGCACTGATGGATCCACCGGACTTTTTGTTAGATATACAAGATGGTTCTCAGCAAGACTCAATGGAAAGCTTCGGTGAAGTATCGCCAGACGATCAGAAAAGCCAACGTTATCAGCAAGCCTTACGCTCAACACAAGTCATTGATACTTATGATAATAAGGCGATCCGCTTGCCGGGGTTTATCGTACCCCTGCAAACAAATGAAGCGCAATTGGTCACTGAATTTTTTATCGTGCCTTATTTTGGAGCCTGTCTGCACATGCCTCCACCTCCCCCCAATCAAATTATTTATGCAGAGTTAGACAAAGGTTTTGCACTGGATAATTTATATGATGCTTTTTGGTTTGAAGGCGTGTTGTCTACAGAGATTGTAGAGAATGATTTGGGTGCTTCCGCTTACCGAATGCAGCTTGATAATGTTATTCCTTATCCGAATGAATAAAGTTTTATACGCTCTTTATTCCCTATGTTTACAGCGTCTTGTCATGGAAAGTTGTCAAAAACAGTGCTCAATAACAGATTAAAGTTTGTGGTTTTTCTAAGCTTGCTCTTTGTAACGGGCATGTTAGTGGCAACGCTTTTTCAGAAAGTCAGCCCAGCGATAAACGCCTTTTGGAATGCCGAAAAAGTGCTGTACGCTACGCCCGACCAAACATTGCTAAAAGCGTTTAGCACTCAGCAAATATCGCCTTTGGGCTGGAAGGCTTTAATGCCAGAGTTAGAAAAGGAGGTACTCTCTCATTATCAAACAACTGAAAACGACTTTAGTAAGCAGTTAGCTCTGTCACTACAAGCGAGTAGTGATCCTGCTTATACGTCAGCCTTGTATTCAACGAAGACTGTTAATGAAACACTTCAGCAAGCGGTGTCTATTTCTGGATTTATCGTGCCCATTGACGTCAGTGCCGACAGAAGTATTAAAAGCTTTTTTCTGGTGCCTTATTTCGGTGCCTGTATTCATTATCCGCCACCACCGCCCAATCAGATGATTTTTGTGCAACTCCTAGATGGATTTAAAAACACTGAATTACATAAGGCATTTACCTTTTCAGGTATTTTGAGTGAGGGCCTATTCGAAGATCCATTAGGTACTTCGGCCTACCAATTAAGGCTGGTCAATATTAAACCCTATAGCGGACAACCCGACGACTTTCGTCAGCACTGACTTGCACATTTCAGGCGTAATCCACTACTGACGATTATCGATTTCACTTAGTGGAGGTCCGGCATGGAAAGAAAAACTGATGATTGAAATCACCAAATACCAAATAAGGCCTAATGCATCTTCTGAGGCCACTTTTTGAACAGGGATAAGCAAGGAGCTACTCTGGTTTTTGCAAACATTGCATTAATGCCAACTCCCATGTGTCATCTATCCCATTCGATATGATTTCTATTTTACTTTCTAGACAATCGTCCAACTGGATCTCAGTTAGCGCATCACCAGTCAGGTTATAGCCAACCACGCCTGCATCCGTAATGAAGACTGCCTTCAATCGTTCAACCCGCAGACCTGCTAAAAACGAAAACAGCAATTTATGATTGAAAACTTTTTTGGGTGAAAAGCGCCAACCAATACTATTAAACCCCTCTCCCTCGTTCATCGCTTTTACAAAACCGCATGCTGGTATCGCTAGCTCTGAAACCAGTGGCTTTGTTTGAGTTTTGTGATGGTGTATTGATATAGGGGTGTTTGTGGTTAAACCTTGCAATGCCGATAATGGGATCTCCCCATATTGAGTAAATATTACCTCAGCGTGAGTTTGCCCGTGCTGTTTGACATAAGCGATTAACCTTGACTGTTCCTCCTCTTTATAGAGATCCAATTTATTACCAATAACAACATCAGCTATGGCGATCTGCTGATTAAATGTGTCATGGCTAGTATATCGCTGGTCAGACAGTTTTCTTGCATCCACAAGAGTGAGTGTTTTATGCAATGATAATACATCCTGATAATGTTCTGCTGAGAGTGTCTGCAACACTTCTTTGGGATGCCCAAGTCCCGTGGGTTCGATGAGTAAGCGATCGGGCTTGGCTTTGGCCAACAATTGGTTTAATGCAATATGCATAGGCAGACCAGCGGCGCAACACATACAGCCTCCTGGCACTTCACGAATGAAAATACCCTCAGCATGCGTGTATTGGCCTTCAAGTAAACTCCCATCCACACCAATCTCACCAAATTCATTGACCAGTACCGCCCAGCGCTCCCCTTTCGGTTTGTGTTTGAGTAGCTGCAAGATTGCAGACGTTTTCCCCACGCCTAAAAATCCGCTAATGATGTTGGTGGGAACTGCTCGAATAGCTAACTGTTTAGTGTTCATTTTCACTCGTTATATTTAAGAGATGTAACTGATTATTGCACTAGCGCTACAAGGCCCACTGCACAGCATGCGTCCCTATTTAAGTTTTGATATATTGACTGTTCTGCATCGATAGCGCTTGGTAGAGTAGTCTAACCTTGCCTTTAGCGACCCAATTCAAAGTTTATCTATTTTTGCCGCAACACTTCTTAAACTTGCGACCATTGCCGCAGGGGCAAGAGTCATTACGACCCACTTTGGGCTCGACGCGAACAACAGGATTTTGAGGGGCGCAGCAACTAGAGCGGCTGCAGCAAGATGCTTTGGTGATTGCTGGCTCAGAAGCAGGCATTTGATTTTTTTTAGTCATGGATAATCCAATTCCTTGAATGTTATTTGTGAGTAACGATCACGCATTGCAGCCTAACGAGCTTGATAATATTTGCTAGTTTTCCCCGTCGGAAATACGTTCACTGTTAACCCATATGCGTCATATTTTTGCTGAAACTTGAGTACCTGCAACAGGAGTCAAGCCACAGTGAAATTATTATTGGTCAACAAGGAATTTTGACTTAACTGAGTGCTCATGTACCACTTACTAAACAAAGTCCAATGTCATCACCAGGCGTTTTTCATCAGAGCTTGCAGGAGGGGAACGATGCACTAACCCTGCCTCTTCGTTGCCTTGCCATAACTCCCCTTTAAGTAAGGCGACATGTCCCGTCTTCACAATTTGAATATCATCGGCGTTCAAATATAATCCAGATTGTTCATCACCAAGCCCCTGACTTTTAAATCCCAGCTTGTCGCGATTGACTCGGTCATGGGGAAGCCATTGTGTGCCGTTGCCGCTGTATGTGGTAATTAAACGGCAGGGAATTTTGTCTACATGAAATCGCGGGCACATAGCATGCTCGAGAACGTTAAGGCGAAAACCGACTTGTTTCGGGTCGAAAAGACAAGAAAACATGTCGATTAATTCGGCGATGTTGTCTCGTAAGACAGTAACATTGGGAAAATCCTTCAGAATGTCATTCAGCTCCTGATTAATTGCGTCAGACTTAATGATTTTGGTGATACTCATGTTTGGTTTGCCCTGCAGATATTGTTCAATATCTGTGAGCAGCTCTGCTGACAACTCCCGTCTCCAGATGCACATGTTGGTGTCCTGGGTATAAATATCGGTTAAAACTGCGGGACTGTGTGTTTCAGAGGAAACCCGAACTTTCGCTGGAGGTTGCGCTAATTCCGTCAAGACTGATGTATTGTTCATGCTTCGTTCTCCCATTCAGGAAAAGGATCGGCTAAGGTTTTCCAGTAGCTTTTTCCTTGCAAAAGCTCTTCGTCTGACAAGAGACAATGATTCAATGCGTCAGTAACAGCGTCTTGATCCAGATTTTGTCCAATAAACACCAATTCTTGTCGCATATCACCAAAAGGTTCTTCCCATAGTTTTTCTATGGATGCCAAAGAATCTGCGTCACTAGGCCATTCAGATTTGGGCACTGCTTTCCAGAACATTCCGCCAAACCCATAGTGAGCAATACCACCAGCCTGATTCCATTGGCCAGCAAACTCTGGGCGTGAAGCCAACCAAAAATACCCTTTAGAACGAATTAACTTACCGAATTTATCTGTACCATGCAGAAACTCATGAAATTTTTCAGGATGGAAAGGACGACGGGCTAAATAGCTGAAACTCCCAATGCCATATTCTTCGGTCTCTGGTGTATGCTCACCACGTAATTCTTGCAACCATCCAGGGGCTTGTTGTGCTTTGTCAAAATCAAAAAGTCCAGTACCAAGCACCTCTTCCACATTAATTTTTCCATGACTAATTGGAATAATACGCGCCTGTGTATTGAGATTTTTTAAGATGCTGATTAATCGATTAAGCTCCGTACTTTGCACCAGATCGGTTTTACTGACTAAAATAACATCGGCAAATTCGACCTGCTCAACCAGTAAGTCTGTAACACTGCGCTCGTCTTCCTCACCAAGGTGTTCAGCGGTTTCTTGTAAGTACTTTGCTTCATCATAATCGTTGAGAAAATTAAGGGCATCGACCACTGTGACCATAGTATCCAGATCTGCAACGTCGGATAGCGAGATGCCGTTTTCATCAGCAAAAGTAAAGGTTTCAGCTACCGGAAGAGGTTCTGATATACCTGTCGATTCGATAACTAAATAGTCAAATTTTCCTGTTGCGGCGAGTTTTCCCACCTCTAACAATAAATCTTCCCGTAAGGTGCAACAAATACAGCCATTGCTCATTTCAACTAACTTCTCTTCACTGTGATTGAAGGTGACTTCATTTTTTAGGATTGATGCATCGACATTGATTTCACTCATGTCATTCACAATGACGGCAACCTTTTTGCCTTGACGGTTGTTCAATATATGGCTAAGTACCGTGGTTTTCCCGGCGCCTAGAAATCCCGAAAGGACAGTGACCGGCAGTTTAGGTTGTTGCATATTTTTTGACTCCTAATGATGAGGTTCTGGACGCTTGTTTTGTGAGCGCAGTTGATAGTTACGAATATGGCTATAGGCAATGATGCATGAACCCAATACGGTAAATGCCACTTCACCGTATTTACCTAAAAGTTCATGGCCCCAGAAAGCAGTTAAAATAAGCATGATTAATCCCAAGGCGCCAATCAAAAACACTCGCTGACTGCGGTGATGAAGGTATCCCATTAGCATGGCAATCGAACTGATAGGGACAACTGCATAGAGTAACCATGTGTGAAATAGCTCATCGTTAAAGGCAAATACACCGGATAATGAGGGGATAAGAATTAAAAGAATGGGTAAAAAAAGACAGTGAACCACACATAATAGTGATAACCCCACTGCTGTTTTGTCACTTATTTGTTGGATTTTGACCATTTAAGTCTCCAGGTGAGTGTTGATGAATAATTGATTGGCATTTTTTGCATAAGCTATTGAGCTCAATTTGTGAACCCGCACTGATAAATCCGCGGCTTTCAGCATGGTCTGATAATGCATGAATAAGATCTGCCGCTATGGCAACTTCTTCTATCTGTTGGCACGAAGTACAAATCAGAAACAGCGGTACTTGGTTTTCACTACTCGCTATGGGATGTTTACAAATAATATATTTGTTTATTGAATGAAGGTGATGAACCAGTCTAATAGATGCCAAAAAATTTAGGATCCGGTAAACCGACATCGCCATAATGGGTGAGTTAACTAGCCGGTTATAATCATCTGTTAGCTCATAGGCTGATTTTGGTGTGTCTACTGTGAATAACACTTCCAACATATGTTGACGTGTTTCCGTGAGTCTAGACCCCGTATTTTCACAAATATCCTTGGCAATCTGGATAAAATCCCTAGCGTCCATTGTATTCATAATTACCACTCTATATAGGGGTGGCTGCGAGTAAGTGTGAGCATTCCCTGACTATCTTCCAGGATCCATTGCAGCGCTATGGCATTAAGAGATGGCATAGTTTCAAAAATTTTCACAAATACCTGAGTAATCACATCTTTACAGCTGAATTGATATTCAACTTCTATATCATGGTGATCTTGCTCGTTATCATGTTCATGATTTTTATGGAGCTCATCCCCATGTTGGTTTACCAAGGAATGTGCGGCTTTTATTAGGGCACACTGACCATCAACTTCAATAACAGCTGCGTTTTCTTGTAATTTTTTAGCAAGTGACTCAATCTTATTTTTCTGTGCTTGAGTCTCTGGAACATGCTCGAACCCTAAGCTATCAGCGGCCGGTAAAATCAATTGCATATGCCACTCTGTTCCATCCTGGGATATCAAAAGCTGACCTTGACCATGTGTATGCTGCTGGGCGTTGGCTGAAAATCCCATACTGAACAGGAATATAAGAGACAGCCGAACCCATACCTTATTCATAAACAAAACTAAGTTTCCCCCGCTACTAGATTGACTCTCTACTAAAAACGATACATCGCAGACTGATGAAAATAACCGTTTCAGCAGTCCACGCAAAAAAATAATCATATGAAACATATATGGTATTGAAGACCTGTTTGATTTTCATTTTGATACAATATAACATAACATCAAACTAATGATATAGTATAACATTACACTGGAGTTTAAATGTACAAAATATCACGGATTGCAGCTGTTATAAGTACACTGCTACCTGTTGTTGCCATGGCACAATCAATAGAAGGGGTAGTAGTAAATAGTGATGGTAAAGCGATTGCTGGTGCGACGGTTCGAGTGGATGGGGAAAATACTCAAACCATCACAGACAGTAAAGGGCGCTTTATTTTCAATAAATTAAGTACTGGCATAAATGAAATTCATATCTCTGCAGCAAATTATGCTCACCTACATCAAGACATTATGTTGTCGGATGATAAGGTTAAAAACTTAACCTTATCTCTCGGTCGTTCCCCCATTGAAGTAGTCGATATCGTTGGCACACCTATACATATGTCAATTATGGAGTCTGCATCACCGGTAAGCGTTTTGGCCGGTGATGCATTGCGTCGCCAACAAGCGTCTACATTGGGTGATAGTCTGGAAAAATTGCCAGGGGTGAATACCAACTTCCATGGCAATGTGGCCAGTACCCCTATTATTCGTGGCTTAAGTGGCCCTCGCGTATTGATTGCACAAAATGGGCTTGATGTGAGCGATGTATCTAGAGTCGGTCCTGACCATTCAGTTGCATCAGAAGCGTCAACGGCACAACAAATAGAAGTGTTACGTGGCCCTGCAACGCTCTTTTACGGTAGCGGTGCAATAGGTGGTGTAGTCAATGTGGTTGATGGGCGTGTACCTACCGATAACACTACGCAAGGTGAATGGTTAGTGGAAGGCAATTCTGCTGATGAGCAAAAATTGGCGTCCTTTAATTTAACGACAGGTATGAAATCATTTGCCTTTTATGCTGATGGTTATTATCGGGAATCCAGTGATTATGAGGTGCCTATCGCACCAGAGCTAGGTCACGATGAAGAAAATGGAGCCCATGATTTTGTCGTTGAAAACAGCAGTGAAAAATCCGATGGCATTACTTTAGGTGCAAGTTACTTATTTGATGAAGGCTATTTTGGTGTTGCGGTAGAACAATTTAACCGCGAATACGGCATACCTGGTCACAGTCATGAAGAAGAGGAAGAAAATCACGATCACGACGAAGAAGAAAGTGTCTTCGCCGACTTAGAACAAACCAGAGTACAGTTATTGGGTGAGTATAATTTTGCCGGGAAGGTGATTAATAAAGTTAATTTTAGGGGTGGATTTACCGAGTATGAACATGCCGAAATTGAAAACGGCGAAACAGGTACGTTATTCGAAAACGAAACTCAAGAGCTCAAGGTAGATATTCATCATAACCCTTTTGACGAGTGGAATGGTGGCCTCAGTTTGCATTATAAACGCAGTGAAGTGGCCGCCCAAGGAGAAGAAGCCTTTACACCTCCATCAGAAACCCAAACTATTGCACTGGCCATGATGGAAGAAAAACACTTTGGTGATGTACTGTTCCAGTTAGGAGGCCGTATTGAGCGCGTGACACTAGAGGCAAACAACCTGCTACTGCCGACTTTAGAAGCTCACGACCATGATGAAGAAGAACATGATCATGCTCATGAAGAAGATGAAGTGGAAACCAGTACCACCCGTGTATTTGCTGTTAAACATCAATTCACTCCAGTTAGCTTATCAGCAGGTTTAGTTTGGGATTTCACACCTGGTTATAATCTAGGGATTTCAATCTCACGGTCAGAGCGTGCGCCTTCGGCATCTGAGTTAATGTCGTTTGGTCCGCATATTGGTACCAGTTCTTATGAAGTAGGCGCCTTGTTCGCTTTGCATGAGGATGATGGTGATACCCATATTGGTTTAACTGACGAAAACATCGATCTTGAAACTGCCAATAATATCGACCTGACTTTGCGGAAAACACAAGGTGATCTGGGCTTTGTATTTAATGCCTTCTATAACCAAGTGGACAATTACTACTACCAAACTGCTACCGGACTATTTGCCGAAAGTGGCCATGACCATGGTGAAGAAGATGTACATGATCATGAAGAAGAAAGTGATGAACATACCGATGAACTACCTGTTTACATTTTCCAAACCGATGATGTGATCCTCCATGGTTTTGAGGCACAGCTTGCTTGGCAGGCTAGCGATGAATTTAAAGCCGCAGTGTTTTCCGATTATGTCCGAGCCCGTTTAAAAGACGGTGGTGATTTACCTCGCACTCCACCTATGCGTTTTGGCACCCAGTTTAGCTATGAAAACGAACGATTAAGTGCGCATCTGGATATTACCCGCTATCAGAAGCAAGACCGTGTTGCTGCCCAGGAAACCCAAACAAGTGGATATACGCTGGTTGATGCCAGTATTTCCTACGACCTACCGCTCTTTAATCAAGATATGGCTATCTATCTCAAAGGCAGCAACCTAACGGATACCGAGGCAAGAGTACATAGCTCGTTTATTAAAGATATTGCTCCACGCCCCGGCCGCAGCTTTGCCTTGGGCATTCGTGGCTACTTCTAATCTGAGAATTACATTTACATAATAAGGAAAATACTATGCTCAAACCATTTCCACTTAACCTGCTGGCAGTCACGATCGGTGCGTTAATGTTAACTGCATGTGGCGATGCAGAAACAACCATAATTGAAAAAGATCCTATTGAGGAAACAGATGACGATCATGATGATCACGACCATGTAGATGACGGTTATACCATCGAGTCTATGGGGCGCTTAGCTGTACTATCGGCTGAAAGTGCCGACCTGACTGTATTTGATTTAGACGATAATGACGCGCTAGATATCTTTTCTTTGGTACATGAATCCAATGCTTTAAGCGTGTCAGCCGATTATCGTTTTGCAGTGATTACCAGTCGCGCTCAGGATTATGTTGGTTTTATTGATGGAGGCTTGTGGCGAGAAGATCACGGTGAACATCTACATGATTATAAACAAGCCCCAGTGATGAGCGACTATGAGTTGGCCGCAAGTCGTCCAACCCACGTCATCAAGCATGATGGTCAGATGGCCATTTTTTATGACGGTGATGCCGAATCCGGCCTTCCTGCCTCAGTACAGGTCCTCACTGACACCGACATTAGTAATCAAACCAGTGTTTTACCCACTCTAGATTATACCATCAATATCCATGGAGTAGCTGAACCACGCGGTGAGTACTTGTTGTCTACAATACGCCGTGATGATACCGAAAGCACTTCAGTGGCCAAATCTCTACCTGATCAAGTTGGCGTTTATCATCAGCATGGTGATGAATATGAGCTGGAACAGACATTAGAAGTCAACTGTCCAGATTTACATGGTGCTGCGCAAAATAGTGAATATGTGGTATTTGGCTGTAGCGATGGCGTGTTAGTTGCTCACCAACACGGCGATGATTACGAAGCAGAAAAAATTGCCAATATTGACATCCTAGATGGACTGCGCATCGGCACACTATACGCCCATAAAGAGAGTGAATCTTTTATCGGTATAGCTTCAGGGCACGGTGGTGGACCAGCCATTTTACTGAGTGTTAATCCTGAGGAAAATGAAATGGAAGCGCTGGAATGGCAACTTGATGCCAGCCCGGTTGCTTACGCATTCTCTCATGATGGGGAACATTTTCTGGTTTTGGATAACGCAGGCTACCTGAATATTCTTAGTACCCATGAACACGATGGTCATATGCACTGGGAATTAGAAAGTCAATTAGATATTACTGAAGAAGATGTAGCAACTATGCCTGAAGGTATGTCATTTAGCATGACTGTGGCGCAAAACGGCCATTATGTGTATGTGGCAGATCCCATTGCTCAGCATGTCCTACAGATTCATTTGGAAGATAAAGAAATTGAAGGTGACATTGAACTGGATTTTGCACCTGGAGCCATTACCTGGTTAGGAGTTGCAGAAGAAGATCATAATCATGAATAACCAGAGCTTTTAGGCAGAAATGAAAACTAACAACTCCATCGTTTTTGGCTATTGAATACCAACTCTCTCAAAAATCCAAATATATGCGGGTATGGGAGTGTTTTCCACATAGCTTGAAATTGGAGTTGCATACTACATTAAGCGAGTATCACCAGTATGATACTCGCTTAATGTTTTCTGGTCGCTCAACAAAATCATCAATACTTTTTACTCAGCGTCCGTAGTTTACGAGCAAAAATTTAGTGTCGGCCAACCATGGTCACGCTAAATATTGGTGAATTAAACATAACTTCAAACCATCAATATTAGTAGCTAGGTTTGGCGATGACCGTTAATGCTTATGCTTACACTTTCATTTACTTTGAAGAATTAAGCTAATCAATCATCCTTAACCCCCACTTGTATATGATCTGCATTATCAAAAGGTTGCATCACATTGCATAGGGTTGCATGATTCAGGGGGTGTAAATAGGGGTGTCGTTTTTAAAAGTTTTTATTTTATTATTAATATCAAAGGCATACAAGTCAATGGGCGTATGATGTAATCCGATAGGATTATATTTTACTCAAAGTTCGCCTTGAAATATTGAAAAGCCCGAATAGCAATATTCGGGCTTTTTGTTTTGATGCATTTCATTATTTAGTTGACGCTATAAACTCAAATATTGACCTTGATAAATCTCAGATATCTTTAATTTGCAACTTGATTTCTAGCCCTAATGCTTCATTTCGTAGATCAGCCATGTCTATATTAAAAGAAGAATATTTGTCCTTAGATGCCATTAACGAGTACCTAAGCAGTTTAATTAATGACGAAGAGCAAGAGATACGTGTTAGGGCTGGTGAACTACAGTACTTATTATCAGCCTGAAAAATAGAAAATAATATTTTCATTAAACTTCAAAGAGTTAACTAAATAAAAGTATTCTCTGACTACCCTCTCCCTTCAAGCTTGCATCATGCGCATATCACGCGCACAATATGAGAATATAATCATTGGAGTATTAATTATGAATATTACGTTGGGTAAAGAGTTCGAGCGGAGAATTACTGAAAAAGTCTCGGATGGTTTATACACTTCAGCAAGTGAAGTGATTCGTGATGGATTGAGACTGTTATTTGAAAAAGACATGGCTAAAAATCAACAGTTGGAAATATTACGCGAAGAAGTAGCTAAAGGTTTTGAACAGTTAGCCGCTGGCGAATCGTCAGAACACAGTGTCATGGATATATTTGAACAAGCTTCCCTCTCAGTAGATAAAACGTCTACAAGCAAAGTTGTAAATGCCAAACTATAGATTATCTCCTTTAGCCGAAGAGGATTTGTTCAAAATAATTTCAATAACTATTGCATCTTGGGGAAACACACAGGCAGAGGTATATGCTCAAACCATAGATGCAGCATTATTGAAACTAGCTGAATACCCTAACTTCGGTAAAGAAAGAAATGATATTTATAATGGTGCTAAGAGCTTTCCTGTAGAAAAACATATTGTGTTTTATCAAGTCAGTGATAAAGGTATTGATGTTGCGCGCATTCTTCATCAGCGTATGGATCCCTCAAAACATTTCTGATCGTATTTTACTAAGATTATAATCATGCCTGAAAGCCATATTAATAAACTTGCCAAAATAGATGCTCGTCTGCGATTATTAAATGAAGAGCGGCTCGCTTTGCTTAATGATCGCCAAGCCTTAATAACGCGACATGAAGCTGAATTAGCCCAAAATTTCAATCTACACGCCTCTCCTGAATCTAAAATTGACCTTTTTCTTGCATATTTTAAAGGCCGTAACGATGTTTACCCATTTAGATGGGAATCAAAAAATGGTAACAGTGGCTATTCACCTGCTTGTTGGAATGAATGGAAGCCAAAAATCTGCAACAAACCAAAAATTAGTTGTACTGAATGTAAAAATCAAAACTTTAGAGTACCTGACCATCAAGCTGTCTACGGACATTTAAAAGGAATTAAAACCATCGGCATCTACCCTCTGTTAAGTGATAATTCAACGTATTTACTTGCGCAGATTTTGACAAAGATGATTGGTTTAAAGCGGTAACAGCATTTTCTCTTACTTGTGGATCATTAGATATTCCTTATTTATTAGAGCGTTCACGAAGTGGGCATGGCGGTCATTGTATGGATATTTTTCTCAGAAGCTGTAGCGGCCAGTGATGCTCGTCGATTAGGTATGGTTTACTTCGTAAAACAATGGAACTCTATCCGTTATTATCATTTGATTGCTTCGATAGATTATTTCCTAATCAAGATATTATGCCAGAGGGTGGTTTTGGTAACCTGATTGCTTTGTCACTGCAGTTGGAGCCAAGAAAGTAAATTAATAATGGTGGCCCTTATAAAATTGCTTTGGTGTCATTTTATACCATGTCTTAAAAGCGCGATAAAAAGCACTGGGCTCTGAATATCCTAAATAGGAAGCTAACCCTTCCATATCTATTGATGGTTTTAGCAGTAGGCTAACTGCTTCTTCTTTCAACACCTCCTCTTTAAGTTGACGAAAACTTGTGCCGTATTTAGTTAAGGTGCGTTGCAATGTACGTTTATTTAGTCTGAGTGACGACTCTACAAACTCTATATTAGCTAAAGCAAGCCCCCCTTCTTTAATTAAAGCCTTAACTGAGTTAATCAGCGCACTAGATGCATTCTTGCCCCTCAAGAGTTCTTCAGCGTATGCCAAATTTATTTGATAAAGATTATTGTCCACTCCCAAAAAAGGCTTATCTATTTGATTGGAAGAGAAACAAATCGCAAAATTACCATTATGACTGATTACACTAATTCCAAACTTATTTGCAAGTAGTTCTGCATTGAGACTCTTTGGTACATATATTTTATTAATCTTGAAGGTACTGCTGGTAATTGCTCTCATCAATTCAATAGTGTGCGCTACAACCCCCAAAACTTGATGATTATTAATGGGTACGCTACTTTCTACGGCAACATATTCACAGTAAAGGCTTGGCTCATTATCAATAAGTCTTTCAGTAATATGGTAGCGGCCACTTTCGCTGATCAACGTCTGAAATTTTTTAATATTTTCGATAACATCTCGAATAGTTGGGCTATGCCAAATCACAGGTGACAAAACGCCTAGCGCTCTATAATTAAGTAATCTGCCTACCTTAACTCCCAGAAGCGGGTCTTGCGCCAACCTATCCGCCCGATGCCAAATTTTCCTAACGATACTTACTTCTAATCTTTGATTAGTAAACACGCGATCATTTTCAATTTCATCGAAATCTTGAATGATTGTTTTAAGATTTAATCCTAAATCAGCAAAAGTATTGAGCAGAGAATTAACCCACTCTCCTTCGATATAGAGATATTTCATGACAACCTTGCATGTGCAGTTTACGAAGAATATATATGATGAAACTGTCACATACTGTCAATTTTTAGACGTTAGTGTCAATGACTATTAGTCTAAGTAGACAGATACTAAGGAGCATATAACAACAATTTTAACGTGGTTCACTAATGTCTGAATACAATCTCAATGGTTTAGTCATCCCCTTATTTATGTTCTTTATGGCTATCGAATATATATTCCTAAGGCTAAAAGGCAAGAACCTGCATCGCTATAACGACTCAGTCAATAGCCTCTCGATGGGAATGTGCTTATTGATATCGGATGCCTTATTAAAAACCTTCACATTTGCGGCTTATATGTACTTATGGGAAAATCACAGGTCGTTGGATTTTAGTATTCAGGAGCCAATTACTTGGGTTGTATTCTTTTTTGTTTTGGATCTTTGTTATTACGCTTTTCACAGAGCTGCCCATGAAATAAATTTCTTATGGGGCGCCCATGTTGGACATCACCAAAGTGAAGAATACAACCTCACCACAGCATTACGGCAGAGTGCCTTCCAATATGCTTTTTCTTGGGTATTTTATCTGCCCTTAGCCTTTTTAGGTTGCCCTCCTCAAGTATTCTTAATTTTGTTTATTTTGCTAAAACTCTATCAATTCGGGTTACACACTCAAGCCATAAACAAAGTACCGCTTATAGAGGGCATATTTTCAACACCCTCCAGCCACCGTGTTCATCATGCCAAAAACCCCGTATATATTGACCGAAACTACGGTGGAACCTTAGCCATATGGGATCGCATATTTGGCACATGGCAACCAGAATTAGCCCAAGAGCCATGTCATTATGGCACCACGCTCCCCCTCAATACCTTAAACCCCATTAAAGCAAATTTGCAGCATTGGGAAATGTTAGCAAAAGACACGGTAAAAACAGCTTCGTGGCATAACAAATTTATATTATGGTTTAAACCCACAGGCTGGAGACCAAGGGATTGTATAAAAGGCGATGGCTCAACAAGCAAACTGCAAAGCTCGGGCAGTACCAACATAGTAAAATATGATCCCCAAGTATCAAACTTAGTGAAAATTTACACTGCTATTAATTTTCTACTACTAATAGCTATCACCGTAATGTTTTTATTTATGTCGCCAAAATTATCGGCCTTAATGTTAATACTTGGCACATTCACTGTTGTTTATGGTTTTGTTGCTATTAGTCACTTTTTAGAAGGTAGTAAAAGCCTGACGTTTTTTGAGCTTATTCGCTTACCTGTTACATTTTGGCTAGCTTCAAATTTATGGTTTAGCACTTCTACAACTCAGATTATCAACACTATAGTGATGGATAAACCGGCGGCACAGGCACTATCATATGCTAGTTCTCCTGGATTATGGCCAGACTGGCACCCGCAATCATCAAAAGTGTATGTGAGATCATCACAGCCTTTAATTAAAGGTGACACATTTGAAGAAGATATACAGACATTCTTAGGTAAAAATCATTTATCTTGGAAAGTCATTCAAAGCACAAACGACACTTGGATTGCCGAAGCCAACAACCAAACCAATGGCTCGACTATTCGACTTCAATATCAGGTGCGTGCATTAGGAAACAAATCCGAATTCGAAAGAACATTGCACTACACTATGCCCAATTTTGCTTTGGTAACCGTAAATGCGCTGTTTTTTAAGTCAAAAGTTGAACAAAAATCTGCAGACGCGTTGCTACGTTTAAAAAACGCAGTAAACGAACAATTTACTTATTAAATATGTTGAGCCTTTTATTCATGATAAAAGGCGGATGTTTGTGTTCTGGTATGACATTACAACACCAATCATTGCAACAACCTATATATTGGAAAACACTATATTAAATACCCATATGGCGACCACCACACACTACAGTTCTACATACTCCAATTTACCGTAGTTGGCCATAAATCAAACCAAATGCTAATAACCATACTAGCCGCCTAGTGTAAACATCCATGCCGAGCTTTTCGAGACTGTTAAGCATTAAAATAAAGCCTGATCCAAACAAAAGCGAAAATAAACCTTTAACGGCCCCTTCGAAGACAACCTCGGTTACAAACCAAGAATTGAAATTCCAGCCGTCCATGCCACCATATGCATTTGAATTGTAATAGGCTCAGTAAGGCAAGCCAAAGCCCAAAATAATTGACAAATTTTAAATAAAGCATCAAGTTTTCAATCTTGTGTCGCAATTACATTTATTCGCCACTACACAATTTATGTGTATAAATTAATTGGGAAGCGATTAATTTAAAAGGATTGGTATAACTTAACTTTGCAGGCTGTTGTTTTAAAAAAGATCTGCTTCTATATGATGGTAAAGAGACGATACCCTTAGTGATTATTTGGGCAGCATTGCTATCATCACTAAGGAGTACAAAGTGGGGTATTGCTAGTTACTAATTAGATATTTTGATCATTTGTGCTATCGATACCCCAATTAATGCTCCGTGAGCAACTCATAACCTCACCAGTTGATAATCAATTGAAACCTGCCCCAAATTAAATCAATTAACAGTTGTTGCGGGAGATCGTGCCTAAAAAGGCACTCAGTTACGAGGGACGACCTTTCCAGTACACTCATAGTAGAAGGCGTCGTTACTAACTTACCGTTGCTTCCTCGAAGTAATCATACAGTCAATTTCATCGACTATCTGCAATTTTCCATTTTCCATTTGCGACGATAGGATCGTTCGTCAACTCTACTTTGGCTAACCTAGAACTTTTCAGCAATCATCCATGTTTTTAGAAATGAATCATATGCAAGTTTACCCGTTGTAAATATTCCACTTCGAGTAACTGCAACACGACACATTCTGTGATTTTCGGATTGTCAAAGAATGTGGCGCAGTGTCAGATTGCATGAGTTTCAACAGCGTTGCTGTGTTCACCTTCAATGCTGATTACTTAGAAGCGTTTACACTGAGCACTCTTCCATTTTTGGCTATCTCAAAATAAATGACTTTATTAGTAGATGAGTTCGCTGCGCTAACGATAAACGATTTCTCCAACACTTCAATTACACTGAAGTTCGCTTCTGTTAGCGATTTCCAACTTTCGTTAAGTTGACCCACTTCATAACCAAAATCCTTAAATGTAAGCTGTTGGACGAATTTATTGGCAATGCCAAGCGCAGTTTCACTAGTAATTTCGTTATGGTCTTGATGTGCAATGGCAGCGCCTTGCCCAATATAGGCAATCAGTAATAATGTGCGTAAAATAATTTTCATTTTATAGTCCTATGTGGTGTTTACTATTTAAGTCCAATAGCGGTGTACTGGCCCGAAACAATCAATTGGATTGAGACGGGTTTGTTATTGGTGTTTTTCCAATACCAGCCGTGAGAGCCGGTAAAAGGCGAGGTGAAACTGCCTTTCATTTCTGAAAGCGTGGCTATAGCGTAACTCTCAAAATAACCTGTAGTGTCGCCTTCAGGCTCACCATGTAAATCAAAATAAAGCGGTTCGCCATCGGTTAACCACTCGTAGGTCATTTTGTCGTATTGATTCATTTGAAATTTATATTCAATACCTGTCCCGGCAGGCACCATTACTTCAATCACTTGTTGTCCTTGATCTGTGATTGCGGTGTCTTTTGCCACTGGTATTGATTCATCGTCAAGGTGTGCCAACGCGGTTAATCCTAGTTCATGACCGATGTGCGTTGGGTCAATATTGTATTCTGCTGGAAGAATAAAACACACCATTACCACGGCCGCGATAATGGTGGCGGCAATGGTCGATTTTACTAATGTTTTTGTGCTTACTATATGCTGTGTCATAAGGTTCTCTCGTTCTAATTAATATAAATAATAGCCAGTTAACTGAAGCCCAATTAACATAAACCCAGCGCTCATAAGCATGGTGTTTGTAACGGTTGAAAAACGCTCAAATGACGGTAGTTTTCGCCAAAAGTTAATCACAATCACAATGAAGGCAAGCGCCATAAATTGCCCCAATTCGACGCCAATGTTAAATGCAATCATATTGGCAACTAATCCGTCTGGAGCCAGTTCAAATTCTTGCAGCTTAGTGGCTAAACCAAAGCCATGAAATAAACCGAATATCAGCACGGCCAACTTGGTATTCGGCTGCCTGCCAAACACGCGTTTAAAACCACCCAAGTTATCAAAACCTTTGTACACAACCGAGAAGCCAATGATGGCATCGATTAAATAGGGATTAACCTGGATGTCACCTAGCACACCCCATAACAAGGTAATGCTATGACCAACAGTAAACATGCTTACGTACAGCAATACATCACGACTTCGATACAGGAAAAAGATTACGCCGACCAAGAACAGTATGTGGTCATAGCCGGTAAACATGTGCTTAGCACCAATATAGATAAACGGAATGAATTGCATGCCCGAGTTTTGTTCTAAGAACACTCGGGTATTGTCATCCACCCCGTGCGCGAGTACCCCAAAAGACATACTCACTAAAAGCAAACCCAAAAGGAATGCGGCGAATGGTTTAATATTATTGTGCATTAAATTGCTCCTTCTCAGCCGTAGGTGTTTTATCTTTATGCAATAATCGATATAACGCGGGGATCACAAACAAGGTCAGTATGGTTGATGAAATGATCCCACCGATAACCACAGAGGCTAAGGGGCGCTGTACTTCAGAACCCATCCCCGTATTTAACGCCATTGGCACAAAACCTAATGAAGCAACCAGTGCAGTTGTAATGACAGGGCGTAGGCGCGTGATTGCGCCATCAAATATCGCTTGCTCCAGCGGTATGTTTTGTTTACGTAAATCCCGAATGAACGACACCATTACCAAGCCATTTAGTATGGCAATCCCAGATAATGCGATAAACCCAACTGCCGCTGAAATTGAAAATGGAATGTCGCGTAACATGAGAGCAGCTATACCGCCGGTTAGGGCTAAAGGCACACCAGTGAATATGATCATGGCATCTTTAAACGAGCCTAGTGCAAGTATTAGCAGTCCAAGGATCAATAACAAAGTGACCGGCACTACTATGGACAAACGCTGTGAAGCAGATTGTAACTTCTGATAGGTGCCGCCATATTCCAGCCAATAGC